>Ga0098048_1000914_pt1 | contig 13453 bp, 14 predicted proteins | sample 13_taG_FD_75052 | JGI IMG/M metagenome (GOLD analysis project Ga0098048, IMG submission 75052) | Marine viral communities from the Subarctic Pacific Ocean - 13_ETSP_OMZ_AT15268 metaG | ecosystem: Environmental > Aquatic > Marine > Oceanic | place: Pacific Ocean | collected 2015-01-16 | reverse complement strand
TATACAGTTCTGCTATACCAATTTTTATATATAGAAGAGGTAGATGGTAAAGAAGAAAGAGGTACTTCCTCTCCATCTTCATTAGTAACAGTTACATTAGATGCTAAAGTTCCTACATTTAAAGCTCTATCTCTTACTGCATTTCTTCTATAGATAGACTCTAAGTGTCTCTTTAATCTTTTATTATTTCCTACTTTATTTAAGACTGCACTAGCACTTGACCTTTCTGATTCTGGGTAAGTGTAATTATTACTTTTATCTTTATTACTAACAATATTATTTAACGACGAAGTTACTGACTTAAGAGATTTGCTTCCATCAACATCAGGATCTTTGTCGTCAGGCACTGGTCCTGTTTCTTCATCATCATCTTCTGGATTTTTTGGTGGATCTTTTGGATCTTTCTCTTTATCTTCCTCTTTATCTTCCTCTTTATCCTTCTCTTCCTCTTCCTCTTCTTTCTTCTTTCTACATTCATCTCCTTCTGGACCTTCAGGACATTCTTCTTCTTTCTCTTCCTCTTCCTTTGGGTATTGTTCAGCTAAAGCTTCTGCTCTCTTCCTAGCTAACTCTTCTGCATTAGTTGCATAAGCTAATCCTGATGTGATTGCACTATTTAAGTTTGTATTTAATGTGCCAAGAACATCTGCAAGTGCTTGGAAATTTCCATCTGCATGAGCCTTTGGAGCATCAGGAATAACAGTAGGGCCAGCGGCTGTAGGTACTCCAGTCTTTAAAGTAAATCCACCAGGTCTTGCTACTGGAGCTGGAGCACTAGGTTTTAACGAGAAGCCATCGCTAGATAAAGCAGCACTGCCACTACCGCCACCAACACCTCCTAATAATCTTTTAGAAGTCTTTCTTTCTAAGGAAGGTTTCATTTAAGCTTTGTTTTTATAGTACTGGTACTTTTCCCAGCCACCTGCGGCACTAGTACCAGCACTGAATCCCTTCAACCCAGCACTAAGCCCAGCAACGAAGCTGTTACTTCTAATTCTCGGTCGATCAATTGCTCGTGCTGATTTAACAAAGGTTCGTTTCTGATATGGTTGCAAGCTTGCCTTAGCACTAGCAGATGCAATTAACGATCGTTTCTTATCCGATTGTATTCCTCTACCAACAAACGCAAATCCTTTATCTTGGGCGTAATCGAATTTATTTTGTTTTCTAACTACATCATTAATTAAATTAATATAACTATTTCCTGTTTTACCACTCGCTAATATTCTCCCTGACGCTTCTAACGCTTCAATTCCTGATGCTTCTTTCTTCCATGCTTTAGCTTCTTCTTCTTCCATCCAACGAACATTTAGTTGAGCAAAATCTTGTTCTAGTCCTCTATCCGCTAAGTAGTCAGTCGTATTTATATTCAATTCCTGCATTAATCTCTTTTGTTCTTCTTGTGTGTTTGCTATATCTGTTCTTAAATCCTCTACTGCTATTTGAGCACGAGTGTTTTGATTAGCAACATCTATCGCAGCATTTTGCGCAGCAACATTTTGCTGGTGCTGATAGATACTCAGACCTCCAGAAATAATTCCAACGACAATACCGACAACGCTACACATTCTTAGATCCTCACGAATTCATAGAAGAGTCTGTTCTCTGGACCCCAGTGTAGATGTTTTTTAATGAAGGTAAAACCAAGCCACTGAATCCATTTTACATGTACTTCATTCCGTGCATCAACCATGTTGAACAATACAGGATATTTATTTTGCATGATAGCTAATGTTTTCTTTGATTCTCTAAGGAACCATCTCTTATCTATACCATCATCAAACATCGCTTGGCATCCTAGTAACCAGATGCGACCTGCGGTTTGACCATCAGGAACTACACCACCCATTGACATTACATGACCATGACGACTGATAGTTGTTAGACAAGGCTTACTCATAAAATAAGAATAGAGCAGTCCACCTTTAGGTGAAGCTCCCGACTGAGCTGTAATTTCTCTAGCATCTTCTTCTCTTAAATTCTTAGAGAGAGATTCTAAGTCTTCTAACTTTGAAGGTCTGAGATGAGAATCCATTACATTCTCCTCGCTCTATTATGTAAGAATCCTTCCCACTCAGCAGACTGGAAGCGACAAGGTAATGGACTACTGCTAACAATTTCAACTTTAGTATCTATATTTCTAGCCATGACAGGTACTTTAAATGATCCTGTTTCCAAGCTTGGACTTCCTAAAAGTGGTGGGCTAGTACCTAGAGAGATTCCATTGTAAGGATATGTCTGAACATCTCTACCCGCAGGTGTAACCTTTAATTCAAAGGCAGAAGTTTCATCAAAGACAACAGACCAGTTTCTTAATTGTAGATAAGGACCAGAGGCTACAGCTATACCACCACCTTGAGGTTCTTCCTTTAGATAGGGTGTACTGAATTCATAAGTCATGTCATATAACTCACCAACATAAAACTTTGCACCTGTTAGATCTCCTAACACAGTCATCGTTCCATTACTACCAGATCCACCTGCAAGGGTTTCACTAGTTGGCATGATGACTTGACCATGACGAATAGTAATTAGATTTTGGAATGTATAAGTATGTGCAGTTGATGTAGCAGTAACAGCAAGACCTACTCCTTCTCCAATTGACTTACTCCATAGGTGAGAAGGGAACCCGTTGATAGTTACATTGTCAGAACTATTACCTGTTGTTCTTGCATTAGTTGCAACACCTGAACCATTAACAGTTAAACCACCCGCATCTCTAATAGAGACTGCTGTTCCATTTGAAGGTGCGGAAGTTGGGAAGTTCTGTTCATCTGCGTATGCTCCTGTGTCGTATCTTCCAACTACTCCCATGATTCCTGTCTTAGATATTGGATAAGGCAGAGTGATTATTGATTGAGTTCCTAATCCACCAGGGTTTGTAACAGCAATAGAACAACTTGCTTCTGTTGTTTTCCTATCTAGTAATAACTCTATTGTTGTTCCTACATCTACAGACTCTGGACGTAGTGAAGTCTTTTCTAAATAAACACCATCAGAATATTGGGTAATAATATAAAGATCATTATCTAATGTAAACGTACCGAGGATTGTCTTCTCTCCTTTTACTTCCCAGTAAGACCAAGATGATTGCAACTTATGCTCTTGTTCAAATAAGAATTTATAGAGATAGATTCTCTTTGGTTGATCCTTACTTAATGCAATGATCGCTTCTTCTGATACTGATGAGACTAAGTTAATTAGATTAGCTGGAATAAATCTAGGAACAGAAGCTGTAACTTCTGAAGTATCAGGAACTGATCCCGTTACATCAGGCAAGAAGTATTCACGTAATCCACTGAACTCTCCCTTTGGTAGTGGGAAGAAACAGGTACGACCTACTGCTATTGGATCAACTCCTGTATCCATTTCAAACCTAGTCATTGCAGTGATCGTTGCAGTCGATGGTGTTAATGGAGCTGCAACACCTGAGCTACCTGTATCTAATCTGAACTGACCAATACGACTGAAGAGTAGAAGTGTATTAGCAAAAGATAAACTACTCACCAAGATATTTACATCAGTACCACCTGCGTTCAAGTCAATCGGATCACTATCAACAACTGTTTGTACTGTCTCAGGCCAGAACCTTCCATAGTCAGCAGCAGCAGATAGTACTACTTTCTCATCTGCGAGGAAAACTAATCGGTTCCTAAAGACATTGATGCTTTGAATAACTTGTCCAACGAAAGAAGGATTACTTGCAGTTGTAACATCACCTGCTATTCGATGTGACCATGTATGTTTCTTGAATGTAAAGTCTCCATTGTCTTCTCTCACTAAAACGTGAGGCATGGTAGCAGCATCGAATTGATAAACAATTGCAGGAGCTACTGTCTCTCTCCATATCCCTTCACCAAAGCCACTATTGCCAGAAGATAATTCAAACTTCACATAGTAATCATCTAAGGATGTAGCAGTTGTTCCTTGAACTTTAATGATATGACCATGTTCTGCTCTGGTAGGCAAATCAGTAATGCCATCAACTACTGCCTTTACAACTTTTGTATCTATACCTGTCGTGTCATCTGTACTAGTTAAGGTATAAGATCCACCATCATCTTTAGTTATACGAATAACGAAATCATCATTGGTAACAGTAAAGCCAGAGATTGTGTTCAATGCTGTAGCCAAGCTGTCAGCAATGGTGACTGTGCTAGCTGTTCCACTCCCTGCTGTTGGAGTGGTATAAGTTTTAGCTGTCCCATTAAGGGTGACTGTATAAGTTGTATTTAAGTTTGCAGCTTTAACAAAGACAATTGATTTAGTACCAAAGGTAGGAGAAGTAGTACTAGCCATTGCGACTGTCTTCTCTCTGTTATTGATGAATGAATAGTCAGCAATACTTGTGAGTCGAAATTTGTTAGCAGGATCAGAAGTGTTAGCGACATCTAAATAACCTTTACCATCAGGAAATGCAACAGTTTGTTCAGCTCCATCTAATCCAAATACTTTTAAATCTCCATCTGTAATTAGAACAATATATCTAACAGTTCCATCTCTATCTACTACATCTATAAATGGTCTTGTTGTACCTGCACTACCAGTAAATAACTCATCGACATGTGCAAATGGAGGACGTTTCTTTAGTCCTTCCACTGAGCTAGGCATACAGTTAATAACTGATTCGGCTTGTGATGCCAGCCTTAAAGCAGGTGGTTGTTGGCTTACCCCGTTGATGAGGTTTGGAATGGCAGTACTAACTAAAGGCATGAGCTATCGAACAAGAGCACGACTAGGTATGTATGTTTGGAACACACCTGTATGGTTTGGATTTCCTCTTAACATATTATGTTCACTCTTAGTTGTTTCTTCTTCTATGAATTGAGATCTAGCTTCTGACTCTGCTGTTAAGTTAATAGCTCCTAAGTCTGTACTTCCAACAATTGATTCTTGAAGTTGTCTTCCAGCTCTAGTCATTATGTATTGATGAGCATGTTCAGGAAGCTCATCCCAGTCAAGCATGTAAGTTACATCTGCCTTTAGATCTTCAGTGAAGACAGAGGTCTGACCACGCCTGTCATATAACTTAGTATTCTTTTGAATAACGTCTAGGTCAGGGAACTCATAGATGTCTACTACTACCCTGCTTACATTTGAACCAACAACAATCTCATTGCTTGAGTTTCTTGTCATTGTTACTTCGTAGTCAGTATTGAATGACCATCCTTCTGCCTGTACTTGACGGCTGACATTAGTAAGTGTGTCTTGTGCTTGTTTAGCCAAACCAAACTGACCATTAAGACTATTGACAGGTGCTTCACCCATCATTTGCAGTACTCGATTGACTGCTTCTAATTCAGTAGAACGTGCTAGTGGCATAACAAATAAAAAAGGAGGGGGTCATGTAGACCCCCATAAAAGAAATTAACTAGTTGCCCAGTAGATTTCGATTGCACAGTCAGGACGTAGAACGCCAGTACCGTGAGCCATAGAACCAACCATGAATGTTCCCTGCCATAAAGCATGAACATCAGAGCCAGTCTGTTCCATCTTGAGATCCATCAACTTCACAGTACCAACAGCTTGGTTGTTAAATACAAGACCAACACTGTCAGTGTAGTTAGCGTGATAGGTGTTGTTCTCACCTGTTACAGCAGATCTGTTTGTAGTAGGTAGATGGTTTGACTTGATGATGCTGATACCAGCAACCTTCAAGACTGTTCCATCTGCATACGCTCCAGATCCACCCCAGTCTCTGTTGAGAACATCAGTGGTTTTAGCCAACTTGTAATACTCAGTTGGCCCAAGAACAAGATGTCTGCCTTCGGCTGGGACATTGTTAACGTCCATCTGTTCAGCCGCTGACCACATAGCAGCTACAAGGTTTGCACCTGTAATAGCAGCTTTGTTTGCAGCAACAATCTTAATACGAGTACCGCCAGGTAGGTCGGTGTTAGCGTTAGTAGAAGTACGAGCTGCTTGTGCAACAGTAGCTGCTACATTCTTATCAAAAGTGTAAGCTAATGCATTGCCCATCTCAGTTGAATACTGAGATCTCACATCATAATGATTCTTAGCCTCGTCGATGTCTGCAATGAAAACATTACTAACAAGTTTGTCATCTATGTTGATAACAGCTTCAGCATGTTTGATTGCATTACCTGTTAACTGTGTACCAGGTGTGTGATAAGCAGTTGAGCTAAGACCAATGATAGGGAACTGAGCTGACTTACCAGATGAGATGGTTCTTACTGTATGAAGAGCCTCGAATACCGTAGCTTTACGGAAGGCAGATAGTACTTCCCCCGAAAAAACTTTAAGGAAGAGAGCGTCATAAGAAGAACCTGTCGCATTGACAAGGCCCAGCCGTGAGCTGGTGAAGTTAGCCATAAAAGAGAATACCTAAGAAGAAGAGAGTTCCTAACCTCCTTCCTTCAACTCTGGGTATCCCTCGCAAGGGGCCAATGTTTCTTGAAAAGGTCTAGGTGTCTATATAATAGCCTTTAAAATACACTTGATCTAGATAGTTTCTGTTCTACTTTCTTTCTAAAAGCAGGATCAGTCTTATAACGATCATCATTCATAGCTGCTACAACTTGTGCATGAGATTCAAATTTGTCGCCTGTAGTTCTAGAAGCTTTGCCTCCAATTAACTTAGGTTCAATGTTTGCTTGAGACAGATAACGACTCTGTAAACCACCGATCACAAGTTTAATTTGATCAATGTCTGTCGTCTTAATAGCACGATCAAAGGCTGCTTTCTCTCCATCTGTTAGAGATCCTGCTGCCCAAGTAAGCATGTCATCGTAAGCTTTCTCACCTCCAAACTCTTGTTTAATTTCAAGAACTTGTTGTGATGCAAGTTGAGAATCTTTTGCACTATTAAACTGAACACCTTCAAGATAAGCATCAACCATTTCTTTGTTGAAGCCAGCTCCATCTAGTGCTGTGTAATCTTCTTGGGTTAACTTTCCTGTCTGTTGCCAGCGATCATTCATTCCACCGAAATCAATTCCAGCTTCTTCAAACCGACTACCAATAAAATCTCCATAGATTTCTTTAGCATCAGTAGAAGTTTCTGTCTCTGTTTCAGTTTCAGTCTCAGTCTCAGCTTTAGGTTCAGTCTCGGTTGGAGGTTCTTCTGCTTTCTCTCCTGAACTAAGTTTTGTTTGTAGTTCTTTATAACCTTTCTCTAAATCCTGAACTGATTTGTATTTACCAGCGAGGAGTTCAGAGCTAGGTTCTTCAGATTTTTCTGCCTCTTGTAAGGAGGCTTGATCTTCTAAGGATAAAGCTGGAGTTGGTTCATCCTTGATAGTGATTGATTCAGGCATGGTCTGTTGTTGTTAATTACTTAATAGTGATATGTCCAGGTCGATCATGGATCACCTGTGGTTGCTTAGGTTCTTCTGTAACCTTAGTAGCTTTCTTTGGCTTCTCTTCTTTGATGACGAGTTCCTTTACATCCGCATCAGGAGGGGGAACTTCTTTAGGCGGTGTCGCCTTGGGAAGTGGTGGGGCCGCTGGGGACTCCAGCTTCGGTGACTGCTGTGGGGAGAGCGTTGGGGACTCCTCCTTCTTCTGTTGACTGGGGGCCATAAGGTGCTCCTGCTTGTGTGTAATTTTTCACCAACTGTGCAGCGGCTGGTGATTGCAACAGGCTCTGCATTTGTTCCTGTTGTTGCATCTTATTCTGAGCTGTTTGTGCAGCAATTTGTTCTTGCTGTAATTGATCAGAAGTTTTAACGAGATTAGTAGTGTCAATAGATGCGCTTGCAGCAAGTCTACGCAATGCTTCTTCCATGTTCAAGTATTGAGCCATTACTTCTGCGCCTAACGCTTGATGTCCAATAGTTATGAACTCAGTTAATTTATTCATATCATCGCCACGACCAATAGCTTCTAATCCTGTAATTGGTTTTGGATTAACTAATGGTTCTCCGTTCTGTTGGTTAACAGGGAACTGAGGTAACTTCCCTTTACGTTGGAGGATATACATCAACCTTCTAACTAAAGGTAGTTGTAGTTCTTGAGTGAGAATAGAGTACAACCCACCGATGGAGGATTCTAATTCTTGAGCCATATATCTAATCTCTTCTGCTGTTACTCTTTCGCCTGGTCTTTGTATTGCAGTATTGAGAAGGAAGGCGAACTGCATACGATGTTCAATCCGATCAATAATACTATTAACTATCTGTAGGTCTTGACTCTTCTGACTTTGAATGACGCTGACATCGTTAGCATTACCTTGAACGATTGCACCATTGGCGGCTGATGATAATGTCCTTGGTCTAGTAGTACCGTTAGGATTAACTAAGAACAGAATCTTTGCAGCGGCTGCACTTGCTTCAAGTGCTGATTGATATAAAGATTCCAGTGCAGTCAAGTCACCGTAATAGGCTTCAACGTGCGAGCGACCGTATTCTTCTGTGTCAATTCGTTCAAAGCGTAATGGAATCCAAGGGCTACAATCTTGAGGACACATACCATGTGTGCCTGGTATTTCTTTACCCTTTGCTTCTTGATACCAGATAGCTTTGTTATCTTTAAACTTTACACATGTATAGAGTTTAATTGTTTTCTTAATAGGTCCAGTATTTTCCTGTGACTTATCATTTACAGGAAGAAAATCTTCAGGTAAAGATTCAGGATAGACTTCTTCTTCTACTATTATTTCAGTAACTGTACCCATAGGGTCACGTACTACACAGAACCTATCGAGATGTATAACTCTTATACCTTCTGGACCTACATAAAGAAGTACATTCCCTGCTACTAACAGTTGCTTGAAAGCTTCATGCATAGAAGCACGAGCTGACATAGTTTCAAGCATTGTCATTACAGCTTGCTCAACCTTTACTAATGCAGTGTCGAGTTCTGTTTTTATTTCTGGTCCTACCTCATCTATTCTCATAGCTAAGGTATCCATTTCTAATTTAAAGAAAGGACTATTAGGAGGGAAGAGACTAAGACCTAAGCGTGCTGATAAATGACTAACACCTCTAGCACCAACTGATTGATAAGGAGTTTTTAATTTCCCATGATCTCCCATGTTGGAATCAGGGACCAAGCTAGGGATTGTAACTTTGCTACAGTCTCGTGCTCTTTGTAAGAAAGGATCTCTTGATGTGACTAGCTGTTGATAGCGAGAAGCGACAGTACCATCTCTCTCGTCATCGTAAGGTTTGCCTTGGCTGTCAACGTCAGTGGTTAGTGTTAATTCCATAGGGATTAGTTAGTAATACCAAGACCTGTTTCTGTTTGAACATCAGACTTGTAACCTTCTCGTCCTCTCTTCCTTCTATTATTAGAAGCAATATCTAAAGCAGGGGCAGCCATATCAGCACTTCTTTCAGGAGACTTAGGTGGTTTCTGTCCTGCTATTCTTTTCTGTTCTTCATGCCTGGCTTTAGTGTAGTCAAACTGTTGTTGCCAACGGACATCAGCCATCCTAGCTTGTTCTCTAGATTGCTCTAAAGATTGTCTTTGCAGAGCGATTGACTCTGAGTTGTCTTGGCCTCTAGAGCCTCCGCCTCCGCACATAATTAATTTTCTGTACTGTTTTGGTCATTGTAAACGGAATACAACATCCGTACCACTGACCTTGCACCTACATAATGCCATATCTCTCTATCTTCTTGATCAGTAGAGGGACATTGTTCAGGATAAATCTCATCTAACCTCCTTAAAAGTGCATCATCAATAGGAGGCCAAAGCTCTTCATCATTCATAGTGTTGGCTCCCAAAGTTTTACATTACCTGTTACATGATCGTACTCCCCATCACGCAAGATACGTGTCAACCGTGCAGTTAGGATGGCATCTGAATAAGTCTTTTTCTTTTTAACATAAGCAGCGTGAACCTTAGCCCACATCTCTTCAATAGTTTCTGCGTCTCCTAATAATTTTTCTGCTGTTTTTGGTCCCACTCCAATTAGTCCTGAAATATTATCAGTAGAATCTCCCGATAAAACTTGGCACATCCAGTGACGATCAGCTTTCTTACGAGTAACTAATTCAAGATCATCTTTAGCTAAGAGAGTACAAGGGATACCTCTCATGTCTTTATCAGGCGACACGATTACAGGGTTGTCATACTTGTGACCTGTTGCCAATAACCCCATAACATCATCCCCTTCTAAACCATCGAAGCTAATAGAATGAAACTCTTTAGCTACTCTTTCTCTTATATTTTTCAGACCAAGAGGTTTACGTTTGCCTAGTCGATTAGCTTTGTAATCTTGATAGATCCCATGTCTGAAGGTGGGATAATCAGAGAAGCACATGATCGGATTACCTGGACTGATGATCTGATACTGAGCAACACGATCATCAATCAGTTGCATTACCTCACGTTCATCTAGGTGGAGGGTATGAAGATTCTCATCCCATCTGGTATCTATTTCACATGAACAACATGAAGAATAGATAAGCCAGTCAGCGTCAATTAATAAAGTCATTAGAAGTAAGAAGACATTGGTACAGATAGACGACCTGTTTCTTGGTCGTAAAGAAGTTTGTCAACAGGGCCAGTAAATCCTGCGTGTCTATTTTTTAAACAGCGCAGTTGCATTTCACTACGTTCTGCTGCATCGCCTTGTTGGTTTCTCTCGCAACTGATAACGGCATCTGATAATTGGGCAATACTATGACTACCTCTAAGATGACCAAGCGAGACTTGGGCTCCCTCCTCATGGCCTCTCCCTTCGGGGCGTTTGAGATGACTGACAAGAAACAATCCAACGCCAGTCGATTCAACAACTTGTCGAAGCTTGGTGCAAACAACATCAAGAGCACGCCTCTCGTCACAGTCAGCAATACCGCTAACAACGATGGTCAGGTGATCAATGAAGACAACATCTACACCTTCTACATTCGCAAGATATTGGATCTGTTCTACAAGGCGATCGGGGTCCATCGAACCGAAGTGGTCATAAAGAAAGAGACGTTGAGTAGCACAAAGACGATCGAAAGCTAATCGAGTTGTCTCTTCATCAGCAAGAGTTGGATCAAGGTGAATAGGTAGGTTGAGTTCAACTCCAACTATCCCTTGCAATGTGCGTTGAATACTTTCTTCAAGTGCGATGTATCCAATCTTTAGTCCTTGGATGAGGAAGTGATGAGCCAGCTCCCTACACATTGAACTCTTCCCTGTTCCGCTACCAGCGCAGATAGTAATCATCTCGCCTTTGCGATATCCCTTTAGATATTTATCTAGTTGGGGCCAAGGGTATTTACATACAGCAGTAGCTCCAGGTTTGATTAATTCATCCCATAGATCCGCTGCATTAATGATGCCGTCGGGTCTGACTGGAGTGGCTTTCCATAGCAGATCACGTAATAACTCTGCCTCCCCATGTTGGAGCATTTCATTAGCATCCTTTCTTGGTAGTCGGCAGATAGCTGCCTTGCCAGCAGGTAATACTTCAACTGCTTTTTCGGCAGCCGCCATACCTGGTTCATCCGAATCCAGGCAAAGAACAATGCGAACGAAGTTGGATAACCATTTCAAATTTGCAGATATATATTTGCTAGCACTCTGCGCTCCATTGGGCAATGAAACCACAGGGAACTTATTGCCTTGCGCTTGACTGACTGACATGCAATCAATCTCACCTTCGGTAATAACAACAAACATATTTTGTGTGCCATGTTGTCTCCATAAATGTTGACCCCATAGCTGCATGTCTGAACAGTCACCCACCCAACTAAATCTTTTGTCCTTAGTTCTGATGTGTTGAGCACATGGTTTACCTAGTTGATCTCTAAAGGTAGAGACTTGAACAGGTTGTCCATGTCTTTCAGTTGTTCCATATCCATATAGTTCTGTTGTCTCCTTAGTGATTCCACGCTTAGTTAAAGGCTTGGAAATAATTCGACACTGATCTATAAGGTCAGGCTTTTTCATGGGCACTACAGTCATTGGTCGTTTCTCTTTCTTGGTGGGTTGGTACTGATAATCACAGCCGAAACATTTTGCATGACCGTCATCAAACCAAGCGAGGTTATCCTTGCTTTTACATTCAGGACATGGCCCGTGTTTCACGAACTTGCTTTTGCTTTTCATCTTCCTTCCAATGGTGGATGAGGAGTTGAAGCTCCTTGATTCTTTGTTCTGCATACTTGATGCGATCAGTAACGTTCATCTCTTCTCCAAGGTTGAGCTTCTCTACTGTCAATAACTAAACAGTTACAACCTGGATGTTTCGCTTTTACTTTTTCAACAGCAATAGCTGGTGATGATGCACGCTGGGTGACAAGACCAGCTACATCACCTTTCTTATTTGGATTAATCACTTTGATAGTGAATACTTTCATTGAAGTGGCAGAAAGAAAATGATTTTCTTCTTCTTTTCTGTAAGAAGTTTCATCTTCTGCTATTGCTCGTTGTCGTTTAGTCATACCAAGATGAGGGGATAGTGCCGCTAGCCCATTTGAATCCATGCCTTGTAGCCCAAGCTCCATAGGTAATAGATTTTTTGGCACGGCTGATTTTATCTTTGGCGTTTTGGAAGCACATCCTTATATCAAGTTCAGGATGTTGTTCCTTAACGCATAGCATTTTGCGCCTGTCCTGAGCAGAAAAGAATCCTTTCAGTTCAACCACAATTCCATTACTAAGAACAAGATCGGGTGTGTACTTAGCTTGGATTACATAGTCAAGAACTATTGGTTCATAACTAAAGGGAAGGTTGCGCTGTTCAAGGCTGGCAGCTACACCAGCCTCAAACTTACTCCGATATTTAGAAGTCGGATGCGTCCTCTTGCGTTGAAGATGTCGATACTTCGCACGCCCCTTGAAAGCTCCCTTCCGTTGATTCAAAGCCATAACTCGAAGCTGATTTTGTGTATTCTTTAAGTTCAATAATTTGTGCAGCAACAACTTGAATCCTTAGTCCTACACCAGTAGAAGGATGGCTGTAACCAGAAGCAACAAAAGACAGACGACCAATAGAACCAGGGCCAATCTTGTCTACCTTCTGCTTTGTATCTTCTGATAGCAGATTACCTTTCCCATCGTAAAGAACAGGTGGGTTGTTATTCCAAGTAGTTCCATCTTTTCTTTGACCTGATACCTTGCGTTTCATCTTGATATAGAAGACAGCTTCACCTTCTATGTCGTCATAACCATATTGAAGCGGTGCTGACTTCCAGTTCTTTTTACTTGGATCAGCTTCTTTGCATTGCTTTTGAAAACGAGATAATAAACTATCAAGTTGTTCTTCTACATCCTTAGCTTTCTCCGCTGGGATGAGTGCTGTTACTTTCCAAACGGGCTGTTCATACTTGGTGTCAGGTGTGACAAGCCATGCGTACTGAAATTTACATTCAGGTGTCGTGAGTTTGAGTTCTTCAAATTTTCCTGATGAAGTCATGTGATGAAATAGTTAGAAGTTTGTACGGAAGTCAGATCAAGATCACCAAGCTCAGGCTTAGGTGGTAGGTCATTCTCCCTTTGAATCTGTTGAGTGAGCTGTGTTGTGATTGCTGTGAACCAATCCCCTGAATAC
>Ga0098048_1000907_pt1 | contig 13506 bp, 19 predicted proteins | sample 13_taG_FD_75052 | JGI IMG/M metagenome (GOLD analysis project Ga0098048, IMG submission 75052) | Marine viral communities from the Subarctic Pacific Ocean - 13_ETSP_OMZ_AT15268 metaG | ecosystem: Environmental > Aquatic > Marine > Oceanic | place: Pacific Ocean | collected 2015-01-16 | reverse complement strand
TTGCAGAGAGTCATTCCAAAATAGCAAAGGTACTTGGGTATGAACTCTAGTATAGCATTAGGTTGTAGTCACACTTATGGTGTTGGCGTAGAACCCAGTCAAGCATGGCCCAATCTACTCGGAGCAACTAATCTAGGAAAATCTGGATGCAGTACTGACTATTGTGCAAGAACGTTGGAAGATTATTTAAAAATAAACACTGTAGAAACTGTTTACATTCTTTATCCAAATAAAGATAGATTTGAATATATAAAAGAAGGCAAAGTTTTACAAAGTTGTCCCACTGATCCTAATAGAATATTGTTTATGGAAACACATGATGATATATGGTGCGAACAAAACTATTTTAATCAAAGACTTACTATATCAGAACTATGCTGTTCACATGGTGCTTTACTTGTTGATCTAGAGTTAACAGACCTCACTGTTATTATAGATAATGCTGATCGCTGGCCCATTGGTACAGACGGAGCACATTTTGGCCCACTGTGGCATCGTTGGGTTGCAGATTTATTTTTAGTCAAACAGAGTTTTAAACAGTATGAACAAACCAGATAACCTATGCATGGCGCCTTGGACGCACACTTATCTAAGTCCACAAACTGAAAGACGTTTGTGCTGTGCTAGTCGCGAACCTGCGCAGAGCTTTACACAATACATTGACACAGAACAAGGTGATAACGAATACACTCCGGAGACACTAGAAGAGTATTGGAATGGGCCAGGTATTCGTAGTGTTCGTAGACAAATGCTAAACAATGAAGTACCCGATGCATGTCAAGTATGCGATAAGAAACTTCTCAATCAGGATGTTTACAGAGATTACTTTGGGCATATGTTTGCACACAAATGGGAGCAAGTATTAGAAACTACAGACGAAACAGGATGGACAAGTATGAAGCCTGTTAGTTGGGACTATCGTTTTAGTAATTTGTGTAACTTTAAATGTCGTATGTGCGGCCCTATGCTTAGTAGCAGCTGGGAAACAGAAGCACGTAAAAATAATAAAATAGAACCTTGGATGGAAAAGCCTGTTAAACGTGCTATTGAAACATTCCAAAAAGATCAAGTTGAGCAAGAATTTGCGCAAGCAGTTGAAGAACATCGCATTGAAGAAGTATACTGGGTAGGTGGCGAGCCTCTTATGTATGAACAACATTGGAAGTATATGCAACGGATAATTGAATTAGGTGACGGTCCAGGACTGTATGCACGTTACAATACAAATTTAAGTCGCGTAGATTACAAAGGTGTTAACTTATACAGTGATATACTTGCTAACATTCGCGACTGGCAAATATGTGCAAGTATTGATGGCGCTGGAGTAACTGGTGAATACATTCGCACTGGATTAAATTATGAACAATGGCTAGAAAACTTTAAACAAGGTTTGGAATATACTCGAGGTGACAGGCGTAAGATGCGCATTGACTTTACACTTACACTGCCGGGTTTGTTTGAAATAGTAAACATATGTAGACTTGCTAGACAATTAGATGTAGATATACTTGCAAAAGTTACGTTTGCATTTACACCTGATATTGCAATGAGTCCGTTATTCCTTCCAAAGAAAATACTACATGAATATATAGATGAATTATTGTTGACAGACTATGTTGATAATCGTACAATAAGAGAAATGCTAAAGAGTCTTAAACTGCGTCCTACATTTGAAGAACAGTTTCCTGACACATATGCTAAAGCAAGAATAGAAGGCAAGTGGCGTATGCAAGCATTAGATACTCGTCGTGGTGGCACACAGTTTAAAGACACACTAAAGACAATTCAAGCAAGAGAGTTTTGGGATGAGATCTGTTAAAGTAGTATTACGAAATTATAAAACACAAGAAACAATTGACTATAATATAGTTTCAGAAGATAATCAACTTGCACATGACTGGATGTCTGCACTAGAACAAAATGCACTAAGAAACAATTTACATCTGGAAAAGAATTATTGCTTTCATGGATTTCCTCATACACAGCGCAATTTAGAATTATTATGCAGTGAACTCAACAGACACATTTATACAATTAATCAAAGCAAACTAGATTATACGATCGAAGAATGGTTTGCTCCAGATGTTGTACGCTTTGGTGATGAATATCCTGTGGGAAGAATGGATGACAATCCTCTTAATAAAGGACGTCAAGTTAAGCACGATGTTATGAATATCTTGCATAATCACTTCGAAGTATTAGAAGGTACAGTTGAAAATCCTAGCGAATATACTCGACATGCTAGTGTAGAAGTACGTTATGCTATTAGACAACTTAATTTGTTATGCCACGAAATAGAAAGTCTTTGTATGAGTCAGCGCAAAGTCGTACAGGATCCATTTTGGGTGCGCCCTAGTCAAATAACACAATTCAATCGCGCTCCAAGGCACATGTTAACATCAGAACATAGAAAAGGTTTTGTTGAAAATAGTTATGATAGAGTATTAGGCGGTGTGTACATGCACTGGTGTCAAATTGGTAAAACACTTATGGAAGTGTACAGAGATGAAGGCGCACCGGAACTAACAGATACAGTATGCGAAGCAATTACACACTTGCAGTATTACAGTGGAGAGTTTGATGTTGAATGGGGCAATGATGTTACAAACGCAAATGCACCTTGGCATAAAACTGAGATTGATAATTTTAATGAATGGTTAAGAGAAAATAACTTTGATCCAATGGATACAAGTTTGAGTAGTGGATATTTAAAGATAGGTCAAGTTGACCTAATAAATAGTTTCGGTACAGATGTTGCACAAGACATATGGCAACAAATGGGCGACTATTTAGATATCTATAAAATTGAATGTGGGAACACCAGTGCCACTTATGATTATCACTGGAGTAACAGTGACCACGAACAACTACAACTCGAGAGCCTAAAATGAAAATATTAATATTTGGATTACCAGGAAGTGGTAAAACAACACTTGCAAAACCTTTTGCAGAACTTATTGGCGGTGTGCATATTAATGCTGATCAAGTAAGAGAGCATTATGAAGGACCTGACATGAGCAAGTGGGACTTCTCACCAGAAGGACGTATGCGACAAGCAAACCGTATGAGACATTTAAGTGATGGCGTAGTAATGGCAGGTAAAATTGCTGTTACTGATTTTATATGCCCAACAGAAGCTGCTAGACAAGCATTTGATCCGGACTATACAGTGTGGATGGATACTATCAAGGAAGGACGCTTTGAAGATACTAATAAGATGTTTGAAGAGCCTGCAAAATTTGATTATCACGTTAACAAATGGTTTGATGATACACACCAACAACTTGTAAGCGTTGTAAGAAACTATATGCGTAAACAAGACGATATAAAACATGATCGTGTTGAAGGTGCAACAACGGAGAGAATATAATGTTTGATTGGAATAAACCCGCAGCACAAATGCTAGGCAGATGGCAACCTTGGCACGATGGGCACACAGAACTATTCAAACGTGCGTTTGCTGAAACCGGACAAGTGTGTATTATGGTTCGTGATGTAGGCGGAATCGTAGGCACTGATGCAGGTGGTGGACGTACTGCTAAACAGGATGATAATCCTTTTGTATACGAAGATGTATGGCATGGCATTCGCAATGGGCTTGAAGCTGCAGGCTTTAAATACAGCGAACACTATATAGTAATGAAAGTGCCTAACATTGTTGACATTAGTTATGGTAGAGGCGTAGGATATACCTTTACAGAACATGATTTAGGTGCTACAATACATAGTATCAGTGCAACTAAAATTCGTGCTGAAATGAGGGAAAACAATGAACTTGATTAAGCGATTAATTAATAAAATTAAAATGGAAATCAGATACCGCAAACGTCTAAAAGAATTACGTAAGCGTGATCCGTTTATTTACAAATGAGAATTTTAAAAGCAATCGGTATGCTGTTGTTTTTGATTGTTACGTTTCCATGTGTTGCAATGGTAGCAATTTTTGATACAGGCAACGGAAAAACATTTATTGAAAATTGCCAAGAAGTATATGGAGTAAATGATGTTTAGTAAAAAATGCAAACAGCATCTTGCAGAAGTAAATGAAACAGGACTTGAACATATGTGTGTAGCACTAAAGGTGGCAGTAAAATTACAACTGTTAGTGCCAGCATTAATTATACACAGTGTTGCTCCTCGGTTCTTTACACGTACTGCAAGTGATACCATGAAGAAGATATTAGAGAACAGATAATCGATGTTATTAACAGTAACTGAAGTTGAACACTATACAGATAGATTATTTCGTATACGCACAGAACGTCCTCAAAGTTTTAGATTTAGTGCTGGCGAGTTTACGATGATAGGACTTCCTGACGGAAGCATCACTAGGGCCTATTCTTTCACCTCTGGTCCTGGTGATGACTACCTAGAGTTTTATAGCATCAAAGTGCCCGACGGTCCGCTTACTAGTAAACTGCAACACATTCAAGTGGGAGATCAATTAAGTGTTAGCGATCGTACCAGTGGTACACTTACACTTGCTAACATTGAACTAGGAGGCGACTTATGGTTACTTGCTACAGGTACAGGCATTGCACCTTTCATTAGTATATTGCGTGATCCTGATACTTACGACTGTTTTGATAATATTCATGTTGCTTGGAGCGTCCGTACTAGGGATGAATTGACCAGTTACAGTGATTTTATAAATGAAATGCCTGTTGAGTTTACACCAATTGTAACACAAGATAAAACATGGACAGGATTTAATAAACGTATTACAACAAAAATAAGTTCAGGAATATTACTTCCTAAATTAGATCCCAGCAAAAACAAAGTTATGATATGCGGAAGTTTAAGTTTTAATAATGAAGTAAAAATAATACTAAAAGAATATAAATGGAACGAAGGTAACAAACGTACAGCGGGTACATTTTTACAAGAGAAGGCATTCGTAGGATGAAATTAAGAAAAATCGAATCAACAGAACTAAGTTTATTCAAAGACGATCCGGTGCGTCCTCACATAGATGCACATTTTCGCACTAGCGACAACAGAGAAGTTTATGTATTAGACAGCGGAGAAAAAATTGATGCTGTGATTTGTGTAGGGTATACTACGGATGTGCCCACAAATGAACAAGATCTCGAATACATAGGTGATGATGTTGCAGTATTTTATACAGTGTGGAGTTACAGCAAAGGCGCCGGTAGAGATATTGTTTTCAAGACAGCTGCACACATTAAAGAAAACAAACCTAGTGTTAAACGTTATGTTACACTAAGTCCACTTACTGAAATGGCTCGCAAGTTTCATTTACGTAATGGTGCAGAGTTTGTTGCTAGACATCTCGACTGCCAAAATTTTGAGTATACAATATGATACTAGGACTTAGTGCAGGCTTCCATGATGCCGGAGCAACACTTATTGATAACGATGGTAACATCCTATTTGCAGGACATAGCGAGCGTTACAGTGGTGTTAAAAACGATGCAGACCTTAACTGGGATCTGATGAACGATGCGTTTAGTTACGGCACTCCAGAGCAAGTTGCTTGGTATGAGAAGCCCTGGCTGAAAAAGACTCGTCAGTTATACAGTGGAGAATGGCGTAAAATATTCTCAGACGACACTCCTGAATATCTAATAGATTACGTTTATTTTGACGAACGTATGCGCACTCGTTATCACAGCCATCACCAAAGCCACGCCGCCGCGGGTTTTCAAACAAGCCCTTATGATAATGCAAGATGTATTGTCGTAGATGCAATTGGTGAATGGGATACTATTAGTGTTTGGGATGCAAGTTATGATGATAAAGGCAGAGCCAAATATAAAAAACTATGGAGTCAGAAGTATCCTCACAGTATTGGATTGTACTACAGTGCAGTAACAAAGTATGTTGGACTAAAGCCTATGGAAGATGAATACATTCTAATGGGTATGGCGGCATATGGAAAAAGTTATTTAACTGCATATGAAGAAAATCTAAAACTTGTATCAAACATTGAAGAATGTGAGTTTACAGATAATCTACATACTGGGATAGAAGAAGATTATTTTGTAGGTGTTGGCGATGAATATGATGTTGCAGCAGGCGCACAGAAAGTAGTGGAACAACTGCTTCTTGGACTTACAAAGAAATGGTGCGGTACTCAAAATAATCTAGTCTTTATGGGAGGTGTTGCACTCAACTGTGTTGCTAATAGTAAAATTCGTGCATACTGTAAAGACTTATGGATTATGCCTAATCCAGGCGACTGCGGTAGTAGTTTAGGAGCCGCGGCATTAACTTACGGCAAGCGATTAAATTGGCAAGGACCTTACTTGGGACATGACATGGGAGGAGAATATCCTGTGGATGAAATTATTGGACAACTAATGTCTGAAAAGATTGTGGGTGTTGCTACAGGTCGTGCAGAGTTTGGTCCACGTGCGCTGGGTACTAGAAGTTTACTAGCAGACCCCAGAGGCGAAGATATTAAAGATCGTGTAAATGAAATTAAAAAGCGGCAAAAGTTTCGTCCATTTGCTCCAATGGTATTACAAGAACATGCAGAAGAAATATTTGAAATGTTCCATGGACCAGACCAGCCATATATGCAAGGTACATATGTTTGTAAAAAGCCTAACTTGTATCCTGCTATTGTACACAAGGACGGAACAAGCCGTGTACAAACAGTAGGACCTAATGACCATCCTGGTGTACGTGCGCTACTTGAGAAATGGTATTTTCTAACAGGATGTCCAATGCTACTAAACACAAGCCTCAACATTAAAGGCGAACCAATGGTAAACAATAGAGCAGACGCAGACAGATTTGAACAGCGTTATGGTGTGAAAGTCTGTAGTTAATGTTTGATATTTTTTGCATGCAAATGGGTGGCGACACACAACTGCCTGCGCATACTCAATACACTCGATATAACAACACACATCTAGCAACTATTAAACGTATAGTTGAACGTGCTAGAACAGAGTACGTATGGGTAGTAAGTGATCTATGCGATTACACAGATTTTGATTTCGCTTGGCAACCTGTTCCATGGGAAGCAGAACAAATACACTGTTGGGCAAGCGGTGACCAAAAGTATGGTGATACTTTCCTTATACCTGTAGACGCTTTTAAGCGTCAAGCAGAGGGCCTTAAGGTTCTTGGCTGGTATGAACACATTAATTGGCATAGTGACGGAGTGCATCGTACTACACTTGGTAATATGTACGAATGGATAAAGCGTGTAGACTGCAATGTAAAATTTGATCCTAATTTATGGGAAAAACGCGATATACACGTGTTTACTGAAAGCGGTAGTGTACTCTTGGTGCCACGCGACTGTAAACAGCATTTTCGTACTCAATACTATGACTACCCATATATATTGCGTCATACAGGTAAAAACATAGCAGAAAACCTACTAGATGTTGTGTATGTCTCAAACGGCGAAAAAAACGCCGATTTAAACTGGGATCGACTAAAAAAATTGTGTCCGCGAGCTAAAAGAATTGATGGTGTAAACGGCAGAGCTGAAGCATATAAAGCATGCGCTGAACTAAGTGATACTGATTGGTTCTTAAATGTATTTGCAAAGTGCCAAGTACTTGACGATTTTGATTTTTCATGGCAACCTGATTATATGCAAAATAACAAGCATTATATATTTGATGCACATAATCCTGTAACAGATTTAACTTATGGACATATGGGTATTATTGCTTACAATAAGCAGTTAGTATTAGATTGCAATGAATGGGGGCTAGACTTTACGCTTAGTATGCCACATGCGAGTGTGTCTATTACAGCAAGTATAGCAGACTATGCAACAACACCTTACGAAACTTGGCGTACTGCATTCCGTGAAGTTGTTAAACTTACACAACAGTCTGACGTTGAAAGTCAATATAGACTACAACAATGGCTTAATGTTGGCAATGGCGATATGGGATCTTGGAGTATACAAGGTGCAAAAGATGCACTAGACTTTGTTGCTGAAGAGCAAGATTTACAGTTAAGTTTTGAGTGGGCTTTCCTCAAAGAACGTTTTGATAGCCTCTACAACTAATGTTGCTTCTTCTAGCGTAGTATAACTATCGCAAGGTATTTGTAAAAATTCACTACAATTTAGTGTAGCCTGCGGCATGCTTGTTAATGATTTAGCATACGCATCTTTAGTTTGTATATTACGATCGGAAAGATATTGTTTTAACTTTTCTTTTTCAGGAGTTGAAATAACAAACTTACTAACCATACCGTTCATGTTGGTTACAAATTTTACATGCTTTCCTAATCTTTTCATATAAAAACTAGCAAGTTCTCTACGCCATGCTGTCCAATCATCAAAGTGTTCTAGTTTAATCAATAGTTCAGCACAATCTCTTTCACTCATTATACTATTGCCGCCGACGTTATTACCTACTTGTCCGTGGCGTCTAAGTTTTTTTACATCGTCGATTAGTTCTTTGTTGTTAGATACTACAGCGCCGCCGTTACCGAAGTTAGGTAATGATTTAGTAGGATCAAAACTGTAACTTGCAAACTCGCCTTTAAGGTACAAACCAAAGTGTTGCGCGCCATCTTCGAATACAGTAATACCCGATGGAATTTTTGTATCATTTCCAAATAGTCCTACCCATATAGCATGTGTATCAGTAACTTGATCCCATGCAATACATCCGTTTTCATCAACATCTTTCCAAGTAATATCTATATCACTTCTTAAGCAACTATTTTGTGTTGCTATAAAAGTTTGTGCTGGAACGCTAACACTACTAACTCCACTTGCACGAAGACCATACATCAATGCATCGCTTCCTGATCCTACCACAGCACAATGTTTTGCACCACTACGTGATGCAATTGCTTCTTCTAATTGTACTGTATGTCGACCCATCATTGCTTGCCCATCATCCAAGATATTAGCATGAACATTATACAATGAATAATATAAGTCATCATACATCCTATCAAGATTTGTTAATCGTATCATCTAATCCTCCTGATAAGTTGTAGTTAGGTTTATATTGTAGTTTACTAATTGCTTTACTTATATCTAAAGAACCTCTCAAAGGATAGTCTGCAGGCAATGGCTCAGATATAAAATTATAAGGTTTTCCTAGTTTATCGTATAACATTTCTGTCATAGTTTGTAAACTATGTGCTTGACCATTGGTAATATTAAATGTTTCATGCGATGGTGTTTGGTCTACTATAAGTTCTAAGCCTTGCACAACATCGTCAACATGTGTAAAATCAAACAAATTATCAGCACCTTGCAATGTAATTTGCTCGTTATTTCGTATCTTATTAATAAAAAGATTTACAACTCTATTGGGATTATCATTGGCACCGTATACTGCACTTGGACGAACAATAGTCCAGTTTGAATGGAATTGTTTAACAATACCTTCGCCTAGTAGTTTTAATTGTCCATATATATTTTGGGGAATACATGATTCATTTTCACTCATTGAATCTTTAATCCAGTTACCATATACCATACTACTACTAACATAAACAAAATGACTATTTTTATAGTAATCAATACAGTTATGCAGACCTTTAGTCATAGTTGCGTATGCTTGCAAAGGACTTTCTTTTACTGCTTTTAAGTTAGGCTCAGCTGCTAAAAAAATAACAGTATCAAATTCTCCTTGGAGTAATACTGTTTTGCTGACATCGTAGCCATTTGTTTTATCAATAACTGTTATTTTATTTTTAGTTAATTGGCAAAAACGAGATCCTATAAATCCCGCTCCGCCAACAAGTAAAACTTTTTTATTCATTATCTTCGTCAGGACCTTCGACTGCAATTTTTGTTTGTTTGCTTACAATAAATTGTTCAACAATTTCGTCGACACTTGAGTTATGTTCTTCCATATAACGAATAGCGTCAGCAGGTGATTTTACAATACCTTGTCTAATCAAGTGCCTTGCAGCAATAACAAATTCACATTTGCCTGCACCAAGTTTATTCAATACTTCTTGTGGATGTTTCGCGCCCATTGGATTCCTCCTTAAAGGGTTGTTGCTAGTGGAAATACTTTTGCAATTACTTTAGCACATTCTTTAGCAATTTCCATATGCTCCAGTTGTGTACCATTTGCGCTTCGTAGTTCAATATAATGAATCCAACTACGTAACGTGCCGTTCATATAAAGTCTACTTTTTGTTAAGCCTTCTGGCAGAACAGCACGTGCTTGTTCTTTAGCAATACCATTCTCAATAGCCCAAGCATATGCTTTGTCTGCAGCCATAATAACTTTGTCTTGCTGTGCTAGCCAGGCTTGTCTTAGTTTGTTATCAATTTCATCTTCGGGATCTAGTTCGATACTATTTTGTCTATTTTTAGTATCTTGTAGTCTAGCATCACGAGTTACAAACTGCATATCTTCTAGCGGGTTTGCATATCGCTGACTGAACTCCTGAAAACTAAATGAACGATGGCGCAGCATTTGTCTTGCAATATCACGTGTTGTTTCAATTTCAAGACAAACACTGACCATTTCGAGAGGTGACCAATGGTAATGTTTAATCAAGTATCGAATAAGTTTCGCACTTGTTTCACTATTGATCTGATTGCTGGGGTTGCTGACTCTTGCGCAAAAAGCAATAAGCTCTTGTACATTGTCAACACCCTCAGCGGCAAAGTCTTCAGCAGGTGTGCTGTGACTTATTAGTTTTACGTTCATATGATTCATGTTAAGCAGATGCCACTTTCGGTTTACGTCCACGTTTTGCTTTAGGCTTAAGACTAGGATCTAGTCCTTGTGCTTCTTCCATCAAGCGAGAGATTTCAGCTTCCATATTTGCCATTTGAGACTTCATTTGGTTAGCCTGTTCTACCAGGTTTGCTGCTAGACCTGCATCATCCAGCACTCCTGCATTTCCAGTCACTGCCGCCGCCGCTTGTACGCCTGCAGCTTTTTTGTCTGGATCAGCCATTCCGCGGTTAGCATCAAGGTCTGCAAGTTTAGCCGCCGCTTCACTTCCTGTGTCTAGGTCATTAATAATTTTATTAATTTCATCTAAACGCACACCTTGTGCATTAGGCTGAGGCATCATAATAATATCCTGTGTACGTACTTTTTTCATAAAGCCGTTAGTATGCAAAGTATGCAGGATACTTTCACCTGAAGTGCCTGTAATGCCGTGAATTGCTTCACCTAGGTTACGTGCTTGTTGACCTTTTTCACTTTGAATAGCGTTCATAAGATCATCATGCATGTTTTGTTGTAGTGTATCGGGATATACCACAAGTGCCATATGTTCTTCACTTGGTACTTCTCTAAACACTACTGCTACACGCTTATCGCCGTGTTTGCCTACATGTTTCATCATTTTTTATTCCTCTGTTGAGACTTCTTCTGTTGAAATTTCTTCTTCAGTATCTTCACCAACTTCAGCATCTTCTGATACTTCTGGCTCATTAACTTCTACTGCACCATTTGCTACAAGGAAGTTAACAAGAAGATTATAAAGACCGCCAACAGCAGCCATTTCGTTTGCACGGATAGCACCACGGTTACTAACAACTTCTAGCACATTTGCCATAAGTTTTAGATCATTCACGCCAAGTGCGGCGCCTTGTGGTGCTTCTGTGTTTGTTTCGTCCATAGATTCTGCAGAATCCATTGGCATAGTTTCTTCTTCAGACATTCGAATCTCCTATTGTCTTAGTCTTATTGTTTTTATATTATACGTGATTGTGGCATACGAAGTCAATATAATTATATGCTACTATAACTATTTAGTTAGAATATTTTTGGGTTTCAATTGCTGGACTTGCTGGTGTTGTCATTTTAGATAAAGTTTCTGGATCAAACTCGGAACCATTTCCTTTTGCAACCAAACATGCAATTTGTTGTTTATCTACTTCAACTACTGCAAACACACCTGTTTGTAAATTAACTAGCAAAAAGATAAAGCCTTCGTCTTTTTCTAATCCGTCTTCTACATGATAATCCAAAATACCTAAACCACCAAATGCAGCTTGTAATCCAGCTTCTTGTGCATGTTGCCAAACTTCTTGCATAGGGTAACATTCAACAGGCTTTTCTGCCCAAAACATATTATTCTCTGGAGATTCTTGTGCAAAACTAGTTGTTGCAAAACCTAATAAGAATGCAAAAATTATAAAGGTGTAATTTTTCATACAGTTATTTAGTTTCATCATAATATGCATGATTGCCAAATGGTGGAACAATATCTTCACTGCCGTGTATAATAAACACTGTATCGCAGTAGTCTGGATCACCCCAACTATTCCAAGGATAGCCATCGGTAAACATAATAAAACGTTCTGGCTGTATCTCATTCTCTTTCATAAATGTCCAGTTAGCATCAAAATCTGTGCCTCCACCGCCGCGTATTTCGTAACTATCAAACTCGTCAATATTCTGAGGAGTAAATTCTTGATAGTTATAACACTGAGTATCAAAGCACCATACTTTTATCTTAAAGTCCTGGAACTGTTCCATAATGCCTCGTACTTCACTAAGCATATTTTTGCCCATTGTATCTGAAATACTGCCACTCATATCAAGTGCTAGTGCAATGTCAATAGTTTCTTCTGGTGTTTGACCAGGAAGTGCAACATCACTGAAGTAACCTTTTTTACTGCGAGCCATAAAACTATAGTCACCTTTAAGGGTGCTTTGTATGCTCATGTTAAGCAGTTCTTGCCATGGCATCTTAGGTTCTGTAAGATCACTAATAATACGTTTTACACCTGCAGGCATCTCACCGGCACTTGCACCAGCGGCACTTTGAAGCAGACTTTCTTTAATTTGATCGCGTATTTCTTGTTTTTGTTCCTTGCTGTATTTAGGCTTTGCTTTGCTAACAAGGTTACCATTTTCATCTTCTTGAGGCTGCCCTCCGTCACCTTGTCCATCATCTTCACCATCCAAGTGTTCATCTAACAACTGGTCAACTAAATCTTCAATGTCGATCTTGTCAGCATTTTCATAAAGATCATCATAAACTTCTTCCATGCTGTAGCCATCATACTTGCGATCATATAGTGCAGGTACAGTAGTAATAAAAGTACCAATACGATTTTCTTTAAGATCTCTGTTTACACAATAGTCTGCGGCAATGTTACTGAGCATAGGATTATGTTTGTTCTGCTTACTACGACCTAGGTGCTCGTATACATTGTGTAGTACTTCATGTCCAAACAAAAAGATATGTTCTCCTGGCTTTAGCATGTTAATAAACTTGGAGTTGTAGTAAAAATACTTGCCATCTGTTGCAGCTGTGTTTAGCCATGCATCTGAGTTCACAAGCGGCAAACGAGTAGCCATTGTACCAAACCAACTAGTTTTTAGCAACATCTTAACACGGGCAGTAGTTAGTGCTTCACGTGCTTGAAAGTCTTCTTCAGGTACAGTTTCAAAACCAACTGGAAGATCAATGTTTTTAGTGTTTGCAGTACTTTTCGGCATACTCGTCTCCTTTGTTTACTATATTAATATAACACAGTATAGGATTGTGTCAACCTGTTTTGGTTGCCATTTCTAGGAAACTTTCACATTCATATGCCCAAAACTTCCTAGATTTTTTTTG
>Ga0098048_1000906_pt1 | contig 13523 bp, 19 predicted proteins | sample 13_taG_FD_75052 | JGI IMG/M metagenome (GOLD analysis project Ga0098048, IMG submission 75052) | Marine viral communities from the Subarctic Pacific Ocean - 13_ETSP_OMZ_AT15268 metaG | ecosystem: Environmental > Aquatic > Marine > Oceanic | place: Pacific Ocean | collected 2015-01-16 | reverse complement strand
GCATAACCCAGTCATGATAACGATCACGAACATTGTTTGCCAAAAATATTACCCAATATAAAGAAGAGTCACCATAATATCTTTCAGCAACTTCTTCAGGTGACTGCCCAGATTTTACCGTATAAAAATCAAATTCAAAAATTGTACTTTCAATTTGTGGTACGATGTCAACTCTTTTTAGCAAGTGAGTAAAGGTATCAAACTTACCGTTACCTTCAACATCATAATTGATTCTAGGAAAATAATCGAAATGACTCATTAATAGTTATCCTTTGCAACTCTACCTCTGTACAGTGTTTCAACTTCTTGAAATGATAATTGCATAGTTACCTCTGTAAAAGGTGAAGAGTTTGGGTCTTCTGATTTAAAAAATGCTGTTCTGTCAGAACCATAAGTCACGTTTACGCTTTTGAGAAAACACCTACCCATTTTGATTGGATAATTATTTTCTTGTGCATTTACCATAAACTGTATGTCAAAAAATCCCGGTGAGTCATAATATATTTTACCAGATGATTTAACCTTTTTAGATGTTTCAGATGGGTCAATATTACCTAATTGTGTATTTTGGTCTAAATTAACCGGATCTTTTGTGATACCCTTTTTACTTTCAACATCTTGTATCATCTTTGTTGACAAACTAGGCATTTGATATATTCTGAAAGTTTTAATTATATTCTTTACTTCGATTGCTTCTTCTTCTGATCTAGGCATAAATTTAAAATCAAAAGAGAATGTTCTTCTATCTACACCCTTGAATGCAACTTCTGTTCTGTCACTTCTAATACCTCTACCGGATAATATTTCACCAGTTTCTCGAAATCCCGGTAATGATTGCTCAATTTGATTTTGAAGTAATGCTTCAAAATTTCCAAGTGCACTTTTAAGATTGCCCATATTGATGGTACCACCGCCTGTTAGTGCCTCTATGTTTCCCATAACCCCACCAGCGGCGGCAGTTAAAAAATTACTTACATCAGTTTCGGCAAGGTTGACGCTTGTATTGTTTGATACCTTTGCAGGAAAATATAAAGCAACTGATTCCATATGTTTGAAAGTTGCATTTCTTCTCAGTGACATTGCTTTGGTTTTAAAATCATCAGGTTTATTTTTGTCATCACCGGTACCATCTTGCGGTGGTGGGGTAGGTGCTGTTTTTTCTTTTGATAAGTCTTCATTCTTTTTAGCAAGTGTTTGGTTTTCTTTTATTGCTTCGTTATACTTCCTACTGTATTCAGCAACTTTGTCAATAGTTTCTTGTTTTAACAACCCACTTTGTTTGTTGCCCACTCTTCTTTCACTTGCAAAATATTGTTTTGTTCCTTTTGATAAGTTTGTTCCAGATTTTAATTGTTCTTTCTCTATTTGACCAAAAGATGCAAGACCTCTATATTCCTGATAGTCATCTTCTATTTGTTTCGTGTTTGTATTATTATTATTTGTTGTTTTTATATTGCTATCTATTTGACCTGTTTTTGTATCTTCTGCTTGTTCTGGTGCACCTTTTTCTTTTTGTGTTTGTGTAGCGGCATTTTGCCCTTCTTCTAATTCTTTTATTTGACCATTATCTTGTAAGTATATTTTAAAAAGTATTGAATATTTGTTATGTTTGTTACCTAAATCAAGTGGATATCTTAGTACGTTCTTTTTACCAGAACCAAAATCACCTTTTATTTTTTGATAATTTGGAGCATCAGCAGACTTTAGAGCACCTTCACCACGATCAGATTTAAGTAAAGCACCTGCATTTTTTACAATGTTTGCACCTGCGCCTTTGGCACTATTTCTTGCTATGTTTGCTAAATTTATTGGCATATTTGTATTTATAAGTATTTAATGTGAAATATCATAAAGGTAAATTCAAACCAACAAACCCTGAAAAATATGTTGGGGACTCAAATAATATAGTTTATAGAAGTTCGTGGGAACTTAAATTTATGATTTATTGTGACACAAACCCAAACGTCTTACAATATGCAAGCGAAGAAATATTCATACCATACGTTTCACCAGTTGACAATAAAGTTCATCGTTACTTTCCAGATTTTTTGATGAAAGTAAAGAAGGCGAATGGTATTATTTCAAAGATTTTAGTTGAAGTAAAACCAAAAAGTCAAACGAAACCACCTGTTCCGGGCAAAAGAAAAACAAAAAGATTCTTAAACGAAGTGAAAACATGGAGGGTGAACGAATCAAAATGGAAACAAGCAGAAAAATTTTGTAAAGATCACAATATGGAATTCATGATTATCACAGAAGACCATCTATTCAAATATAAATAGTTATGTGGCAGTAGATACACAACAGTTTCTGGAAACGATGCGTACTCTTCAGGATAACCCTGAATTAGAAAATTACGCCGAAACAAAATTAGTAGACTGGTATAAAGAACAGATACGAAACCTTAAAGTTTATAGTTACTCTTCTGGTTTGGCATCTGATTTCATGTCATCTGACATGACAAGATCAAATAGACCGATGGATGGTAGTTTGAATTTATTTTTATATTCGCCAAAGTATGAAAAGAAACTACCGTATTATGATCGGTTTCCTTTGGTTATACCAATAAGAAGGTTCAATTCAACCAGTAATGGAAAAAAGAAATCAGGTGCTGGTTTTATTGGAATGAATTTTCACTACTTGCCATATCTTTTGAGATACAAACTTTTAATGGACTTATTGCCAAAAGGTGTAATGGATCGAAGTATTGAAAAACTTTTTGTAAGATATCCAGAAGTAAAAGATATTGATTTAGCAAAACCTGTCATAAAAAGATATTTACTTGACAGGGTTCAATCAAATTATAGGTATTTTAGTTTAGAAGATTATATGACAATGATGATGGCACCGATTGAAAACTTTGCTAAAAAACCAAAAGTAGCAGTTTGGGCAGATAGTAGACGAATTGCAGTGGGTGACAAAAAATAAAAAGGAATAAAAATGCCATTAGAATTTGACAAATTAGCAACGCAAGGATTAAACAAATTAGTAGGTGTATTTCAAAGTAGAGATGGTTACGCAAGACCTTCAAGATACGAAGTTGAAATTGCTTTACCTTCAGGTATAAACCAAGATGTCATGGACAAAGCAAACGGATCTTTGAATGATCCTGTAAACCTTCTTCAAAGATCAATAATAGGTGGCGGTTTCAACGGGACTAGAAAAATGTCGCTCAGGTGTGATCAAATATCATTTCCCGGTAAAAACCTAAGAACCACACCAACAACTGCAATTGATTATGGTCCTCCAAGAGAAATGGCACAAGGTGCTATTTTTGGAGAAGTTACACTTTCTTTTTATGCAAGTTCTGATCATAGAGAAAGGGTTTTGTTACAAGAATGGCAAGAACTCATTTTTAACACAAATAGAAGTAGCAAAAAAGATGTTTATGACGTAAACTACTACAATAATTATATCGGGCAGATTGATGTTTTTCAGTTGAATGAATTAGATGAAAGAACCTATGCGGTTTCAATACACGAAGTATATCCAAAGTCAATCAATGCAATTGAATTGAATCACTCTTCTACAAACTCAATTTCAAGAGCAACCGCATCATTTGTATTCAACAGGTGGTCATCTGAAACAATAGAGACGAAATATTTAGATACCGCTTTAGATGTGGCAAGAGATTTTGGTGCAGATGCGGCAGTAAATGTTGCTTCGTCTGCTTTACCTAATGTTTTAAATTTATAATAAATATTTTTTATAGGAGCATATATTATGGCATTACCAATATTAGAAACAACAAGACACGACTTGAATATTCCATCCAGTGGTGAAACAATTAGTTACAGACCATTTTTAGTAAAAGAACAAAAAATGATAATGATTGCAACCGAAACTGGAAACCAAGGTGACATGATCAATTCAATGATTGATATCGTCAATTCATGTACTTTTAATAAAATAAAAGCAGAAAACTTAGCATCATTTGATCTTGAATATATTTTTTTAAAGATAAGATCAAAATCAATGGGTTCTGAAGTAAAATTAAATATAATATGTGAAGACGATGGTGAAACACAAGTTGAAACTAAAGTAAACATCGATGAGATTGAAATAAAATTTCCAGAAAATTTAGATCCGGTTTTACAATTAACAAATGATATTTTCATTGAATTGGGTTACCCAACTATGAAAGAAATATCAAATATTTTTGGAAAAAACGATGAAGCATCAGACATACAAGTTACGCAACTTTTTGACATGATTAAAACTTGTGTTGTAAGGATAGTAGAAAAAAGTGAAAATAAAGTATACGAAAAACAAGATTTTAGTGATGAAGACTTAGATAGTTTTTTGGACAGTCTAAATAACGAACAGTTTGCAAAAATTGAAAAATTTTTCAATGAAATGCCTAAACTTAGACATGAAATAAAAGTTACAAATCCGAACACCAAAAAGAGAAATAAAGTTATATTGGAAGGTTTACAAAGTTTTTTAGAATAGTCCTTTCTCATGAAAGTTTAGAATCATATATTGAAAGTAACTTTCATTTGATCTATGTGCATAAATTCGAATCAAGTTACATAGAAAATATGTTTCCGTGGGAAAGGGAAATTATAATAAATAGATTAAACGAGTACATAAAAGAAGAAAATGAAAGAATAAAAGCGGAAGAAAGGAAAATTAATGCAAGATAGCACATCTTACGATTTAGATGGTGATGGCGTTGTTAATGATAAGGAACTTGAAATAGTGGAAGAAAAACTTGATGCACAAAGAAGAATGGCATGGACTGCAATGGGTTCTATGTTATTTTTTACTTTATTTTTATTTTTACCCATAGTTGAAGATTCAAGAGTATCTGCTTTGGCAGATTTGCTTGGATTGTTTTATATTGGTCAAGCATCCGTTGTAGGTGCTTATATGGGATTCTCTGCATACATGAATAATAAAAAGAACTAGGATAACCTGTGGAAGAAAAGCAATTACAAATATTTCTTAAAAATGTGGAAGGTGGTTTACTAAACGCCATTAATCAAACTGGTAAGGTAGTTCTTGCAGAACAACAAAAAATAAGTAAAAAACAAGCAGATGACTTGCGAAAAAGAGCAAAGCAAGGTGAAGAACTTGATAGAACACAAATTGCATTTCTCGAAAAAGCAGATGAAAGGGACAAAAAAGCAGAAGAACTACGTGCAGAAAGACGAATAAAAAATGAAAAAGTAATTAGTGATTTTCAGTATAGAGAAATAAAAAGACGACAAGATGCTGGTGAAAAGTTATCACAAGATGATTTAGCACGTTTGAAGAAAAAAGATTTACGTGACAAAGAAAGAGAAATAGAAGAAAAAAAAGGTAGAGAAGTTTTTGCTTCAGTCACAAAACCAATACAAAAACTCAAAGACAATTTTGGTGCTTTGTTCACTGTTTTAGGATTATTCATAAAATTAAAGTTTTTTAAATTTTTTCTAAGCACTGGTATGGGTGGTAAATGGTTAGAAAGTATTCTAGGCATAATTAACTTTTTTGGTGACTTAACAAAAATATGGGGTGATGAAAAAAAACCTCTTGAAGACAAACTCAAAGAAACAATACCATTACTTGGTGAACTGTTTAAAAATGTTTTTATTGCTCTTATGCCTTTTATGGCATTAGCACTTGTTAAATTTTTGGCAGGTAAAGTTCTAACTTTCTTTTTTATAGGTCTTGGTAAACTTGCATTGTCAGGGTTCATTACTACCCTCAAAACAGCAGGAAAAACGATTGCAAGTGTATTTACAAAGGAAAGTGTGGTAAAAGGTTTTGATTTAATTCGTTCAAAGAGTAAAGATTATTTCAAAAGAATTGGGGACGGTTTTAAAAATCTCAAAGCAGATCCAAAAGGTTTTTTCTCAGGGATTGGTACAAAGACGAAAGACTTTTTTGCTAGAATAAATCCATTTGGCAAAGGTGGGTTTCTTTCTAAAATAGGAGACTTTTTTAAAGGTTCTGGTAAAAGCGGTGGAATGATGAAATTTTTCAGAAGTCCAGCATTTAAAATTTTTAAAAATGTTGCTAGTAAAGGTCTAAAGGCAGTTCCATATCTTGGTCAAGTTATCATGGCAATTGAAGGTATTATGGGTGGATTTTCAGCAGGTATGGAAAAATATGAAGAAGGTGGTAGCATAGGTGATATCATAGTTGCTACTTTCGGTGGTATTGTTGATGGGGTTTTCGGATGGATAGTTGATATAGGTGCATGGTTAGCAGGCGTGTTTGGTTTTGAAGAAGTTGAAAAGAAATTAGATGAATTCTCATTCGCTGATTTGTATAGTGGAATGTGGCAAGCAGTTAAAAATTGGTTTTCTGGTGCAGATTCGGACGCACCAGAAGAAAGTTGGTGGTCTTTGTTATGGGGAAAAATAACATCATTATTTGCTAAAATAGGTGACAAAATTAGAGAGTTTGAGTTTGGTGATTTAGTAGATATTTTTTCAGGTGCTGGAGAAATAAAAGGTATAGCAAATAGTCTGGCAGATACAATTTTAAATGACAAAGGATCTTCGGAAGCGTCAAGAAAAACTGCAACCGCTAAAAAACAGCAAGTTGCAAGTATGCACCAAGGTGGTTTCGTTCAAGATGTCCCTGCAATATTACAATCAGGTGAGTATGTCGTTTCAAGACAAAATGTGCAAGCGGCAATGGCAAACGGTGGTAGAGTTTCTGCCTTAGATAGAACAGGATCAAATGGTGCTATGGGCAGTGCACCTATCATAAACAATATCGTAAATAATAACAGCAGTTCAAATGTTTCAAACATGAGCAATACAGTTGCTCGACCATTTAGCGAATTGTACACTGCTTTCACAGGATAAAAAAACCCTGCCTTTGCGACAGGGTTACAGAGATTAGTCTTCTTGTGCTAACTTTGCGAAATATGACATTGCGTCATCATCTTCGTTTTCATTTAATTGCACAGAATCAACTGATTGCATTTTTGGTGCCGAAGCAACTTTCATTGTAGGCGTTTCTTCAACATCCTCATTCACAGTTCTCGGTGCTTGTGCAACACCTGAAACTGTTTCTAAAAATCTTTGTTGTAGTTCTTCGTAAGACTTTATGTTATCCTTACTTACAAACTCTTTCAAAGAATGTTCAGACTTCCAAAGTTTTTCCCTTTCATCGTCAGATGGTCCAATTGCAGTAGATAACTCAAACTCTGATTTGTCATAATTCCAGTATCCGTCAACTTTGCGAATCTTTAGTTTGAAGTTTGCACCTTCCCATAAATCAAATGGGTTAATTGGTGATTCATCTTCAAACTCTGGTTGCATTGCCGCCATGATCTTATCAAAGATTTTCTTACCATACTTATAAAGAAAAACTTTACCTTCGTTTTCAGGATGCTTTGAATCTGAAACAACTAAAATATTACTGTAATAAGATAGTTTTCTTTTTCTATCTCTCGCAATATTTTTGTCAGACTCAATACCTGAATTCCAAAGTTTAGAGTTTTCTTCGCAAACTGGACATTTACCACCAGAAGTTGTTGGGCATGTCTCGATCAACCATTTACCAGTTGGTCCTTGAAATGCGTGATTCCAAACTTTCGCCCAAGGTAAATCGTCACCTTCTGGTTGTGGTAAAAATCGTAGAATCGCATAACCGTTTCCTGATTTGTCAACCTCTGGTTTCCAAAGTCTTTCGTCTCCGTAACTCTTCTTCTCTTGTTGTGTACCTGTATCTTTTTCTACTTGTTGTAGAAGTTTTTCTAATGTGTTTTCTTTTCTTAGTGATTGTATTGTCATTGTATTTTCCTTGTATTAACTTTCTTGTCCACTTTATTCATCATATACTATATTCTTAAATTTTTTATTGAGATCATTATAATTTGTATAATGTACGTTTGAGCACTCACTCCACTCTTCAATCGGTTGTGATATTTTACTATCAGTATTTGGATTGACCTTGTAGAATTGTGTTTGCGGAAACTTATCAAAAACTAATTTGTGTTGTTGAATCCAGTTACCACAATAAACTGCTGTTGCCTTATCGACAAGATATAAATTTGTATTTTTGTAAATGTTATTTACATATTCGTCTTCTGAATATAAATCATGACCTAAGAAATATATTTCATCTGCTTCGTATTTATAAGTAGCAATCAAACTTGAAAGCGGTCCAGATGAAAAACCATAATCGCTGCCGTCCAATGCATCAATTGTAGAACTTGCTTTGTCGATTTCTTCTAACCAAGTTATCCACAACCCACCTCTTGAAAGTAATAAATCTAAATATTGTTTTGGCGAATCAGGGTTTTTTTCAACGACAGCGGTTTTTATTTTTTTCATCTGATCTATATTGATACCATGTATGGCAAACTCTTTTCTGTCAAATTTTTCACTTTCATCAATATAATTTTTTTGATTTGTTTCTGAAATCAAATTCAAATCTGTCAATAGTTCATAGGATTGTTCAGGCATACGATTCCAGTTTTTCATGTATGTAATATTTTCTTTACAGTAACCGCTTCTATAAACTTCGTGTGAAATTTCATGGTCAACTGAAATCAAAACGTCTGGTGTAAAATGCCTATACAAAGCATTGCAACCAACTATCTTACCATATTCTCTGAGTGAATCAAGATTCAAAGGTTTTCTTGACTCACCGTTACCGATACAAAACCATCTATTCATTCAATGTAAATTCTATTCCTTTTATTTTCGTATAACCGCATGCGTGTAAAAACAATAATAGTTCATCACTGATTCTTGACAACGAAACGTCTTCTGCATGATCAACTGTAAAATCAAGCAACAATTTCTTTTGATTTTCTTCATCGCAACTATATTCAAGTCTAAATTGTTCTTTCATTTTCTTAACTCCGACCAACTCACAGGAAAATATTGTTTTGCAATATTATCTATTTCTTCTGCAACCATTCTCGATTCCAACTGTGAATCTGGTTTCAATCTCAGATTGCAAACTCTGGCAAATGCCGGTAAAGAACCTGACCAATACCATTCAGTATAAGCAGACTGTGGTAAAATCATTCGTGCTTGCTCTGGTGCAACGCCTGATTCTATCATTTGATTATAATAATCTTTTGATAAATTTATAATTTCGTTATGTAAAGAATCAGTCCTTCTTTCTCTGTTCACCCATTCTACATTTTCATTTTCATCTGAACCTTGTTTACGACTGTCTTTTGGTTTTGCTCGCCACTTTTCAGGTAGAAAGAACTCAGGTTCAGTGTCAACGTAACGCCGTGATATTTCATTCCATACCAAACCTATTTGATGTTTGACTAATTGTCTCGCTACAAATATCGGTGCCTTTACACGAATCTGTAAAAAGCAATGGGCAAACGGTGTCCAATGACCATGTTTTGCAAGATAACCAATTAGTTTATTATCTTTTTCAGAAAGTCTTTTTTCATTATGAGTTGTTACATAATCTTCTTCGATTGACTCAGTAACAACTTCTGTCTCCCATTTTGATTCTTTGTTGAATGAAACTCTGGCAGAATTTACAACTGTCAAATCGTCACCCATATGATTTACATAATCAACTTTCATAATAATCCTTTACAATTTTTAAAATTTTTATTTTCTGTTCTACTAAATTTGTACTAATCAAACTCTTATATTTCTTTATAACATTTTCATACTTCGGATAAACTACTACATCATTTACCTTTTCATTTAAAATTTTTGTGTAATTTAAAATCAAATCCAAAGTTGCCATTGTTTCGTGTGAAACTCTTTTTGAAATATATTCTTTTATAATGATTGGATGCTGACCGTCAATGGGAATAAATAATTCATCAAAATTTCCTGTGCTCTTACATAAAGATTTAATGTCTTGCTCAATAACATATGATAAACTTTCATTTCTTTTTTTCCATCCTTTATAATTTTCTTCATTGAAGTTGCCTACCCATCCTTTCGGTTCTTCTAAAAAGTTTGCAATGAAATAGTTTTCAACTTCTTCTTTGTATTTGTTTGATATTCTACTAAAGTAAAATCTATCCTTTCTTTTTATGAATGATTCTAACTTTGCGCCTGTCTTACCATTGTATTTTCTATAATCATATGTATTTGAATTAAAATGTGTTTTCAATGCTAAGTAAGTTTTATATGTATCAAACCCATCCATTATATTGGTAACTTTGAAACTCTCTCCAGATAATTAAAATTTGAGGCATCCGCTTCTATCTTATCTTTTAACGCTTTTGTTATCAAATCTTTTGCAGATTCATATGGTATTTCATACTCTTCGCAATAATCAATAATTGCTTCGATATAACTAATACCTTCTCTTTGAACTGTGCTTTCTATGATGTAAGAAAACTTTTTACGAGTCAGTAGTTCCAACTTTCGCCTCCATTTTAGATTCTAAGTCTTGAAAACTATTTTCTACAATATTTGTCAAAACATTTACAGCAACCTCTTCATACTTTTCTTTTTTCAACTTTCTGTTCTTTTCTGAAATTACTTCATATTCAAAAGAAACTGACATGTCATCGTCGTCAGATTCAATAAACTTTATCTCGCTGTAATGTATGGTTTTACCTGAGTCTTTACCGCTTAGACATTTTACATCCATTTTCATTATACCATCGTCTCTGTTGGCATCGATGATTTCAAATTTCATAATTTCTTTTTTCTTAGGCATACCACATCTCCAAAGTTTCATTCAATAAAGGTATGTAATCACTTTTATCATGCACAAAAGTTTGCACAGTGCCGTCTTCGGTTACACACATAATCACTATCTGATCAATTGGTTGCCCTGTTCGTTCTTCGAACATTTGAGCATAAGCAGTTGCTTGAATATAATATGATTCATTCCATTTTTCCTCACGCTCTTTTCTTGATGTCTTGAAATCTATAATAGACAACTTTCCATCATATTCAGCAATACAATCGACACGACCTGCCAACCTGAGTTCATCAGACCACAAAGCAACTTCCTGAGAATAAATGTTATTTATTTTTTCATCAAGAACAGGTTTCAATTGATTGAATAAACAAAGAGACAAAAACCTACCAACGCCGTAAGTTTGAATCATGCTATCCTCTTCGTTGTTTAAATAATATTCACAGAAGTGGTGAACCTGAGTTCCTCTAGTTGCGGAAGTTCTTGATATATGATTTGCCACATCTTCGCCAACTCTGTTTCTCCATTCTTGAATGCCATCATTTTTACGAACTGACAAAACAGTTGTGATTGATGGATAGTAATTACCTTCAGGTGTTTCGTAGTGTCTTTTGCCGTTGATGTTTTTTGTTTTAATATCTGGTATTGAATTTGAATTTAAGTGATTAAAGGTTTTAGTCCTTTCAAAATTTAACATAATATAAGTATAACCTAAAAGTCAAAAAAAGTAAACAACTTTTTTTATAATTCTAAATCTTGCCAATTTTTGTTTGAAAGTTCAAATATACCTTTGAGTTCGGTTGGATATTTTGCAACACCGTATGTTTCTAAAATATTTTCTTCAGAAAAAACAAATGGTCTACCTTTCACTCTTGACATAAACTCACCGCTTTTACCAAAGATTGCGCCACCTTGCTTTGAATTTTTACCAAATCCCGGATAACCATTTGGACATTTGTTTGTACCAAATAAAGTTGCGGCACTACCTGCTTCACCAAAGATAATAGAATCTTGCTCAAACTCTTGACCAAGTTTCATAAGCGTGTTTTTCAAGTTACCTTTATCTTGTATGTCTACAACTAAAAAAGAACTTTCACCTACCTCTTTGGCATCCTTTGTGCCATAGTTTTCAATGTAAGAACCTTTTATTTTTGTGACTGAATAACCTTTTGCTCGTAACTTTGAAAGTAAAGATTTATTTCTTTGAAGGTTTTGTTTTTTTGTGTATGGTTCACCTGTACCACATTCAGGTGCAAACCTGAATGCAGTTATGGTACCATAATCATGTTTTCTAGTTTGTCGATAGATTCTTGACAAACTAGATTCGTTTACATAATTTTCGAAACTTTTCATTTAATAATTTATACCAGCATCGTATTTTGTTTTTCCATCACTACGTCTTGTTGCGGTAAGTGCTTGCTTACGATTCTTTCTTCTTGTAGTGTGTGATACGTGAACCCATCCTGAGTTTGGGTCACCTTTTGTATGAAACTCTAAGATGCACTGATCGAAATCTAAATTCATACAAATCCAATCAGCGAGTTCACCGTTTGATTTTCCCATAATTTCAATATCTGCTGCTTCACCTTTTGAGTGTTGTGATTTGCTGGATCCACCGATTGCTTCATTTAGTGCTTCGCTTCGATAACCAGATGTAACTGTTACTACTCCAAACTCATCACGAATTTTTTGTAGGACATTTTCTGCCAATGCTTGTGCGCTTTCTAAATGCTCTTCGGGCATTGAGTTATCAATACCTTTTCTTGATGCTGTTTGTGATTTGATAAATTCTGACACTGTAAAGTTTTTGCTTAATCTCATTTATTCTATTCCTAGTTTTATTTTATTTATAAGATAGTTCCTTACAATCCCAGACCTAACAATGTCTGCAACTGTAAATTCGACGCAAGAGAATTCTTCCATCTTATTTAAAATACTTATAAAAACTTGCATGCCTTCTTTTTCTGAATTCTTTTGCAAGTCTGTTTGAAAAAAGTCACCGCAAAAAATTACTTTTGAATTTTGACCAATACGAGTCATGATTGTGTCAAGTTCATGAAAGTTTAAATTTTGGCATTCATCAACAATCACAATTGAATTGTCCAACGTAACACCTCTTAAAAAAGATGTGGTCAAAAACAAAACGGTGTCTTGTCGTTTCAATTGATCATATAAATGCATGAATGATTGCTCAGTTGGCATCTCAAACATAAACTGTACCATGTTTTGATAAGGCACTTGAAATAATATTGTTTTGTCTTCTTCGTCTCCCGGAAGAAAACCAATATCACGTGTTGGCACTGCTGATCGAACAAGTATAACTCTTTCATACGGTGTTCTGTCATTTAGAACTTCTTTCAATGAATTATACAATGATATAAATGTTTTACCTGTGCCAGCGGCACCGTACAAAAATAAGTTCTGACCTTTTTCATATTCGTCGAACGCAATTTTCTGATTGTCAGTTATTGGTTCAACCTTGACAAGATTCTTACTTGTTATCTGTAATTTTTTACCCATTGTTAATCCTTTTGTTATTGTCTGTAATTGCTTTTTCTGTTTTCATTTCTTTCACAGATTTTCTACGATATCTATCAGCAAGTGGACTGTTTGGATGTGCGTCTGCTATTCGATTTAGATTGTCTTTCCAACCTGAATCTGTTCTGCTATCGACAGAACCAACTCCACCTATGATTGAAACAGTTTCATAAATCTGAACTATGTTTGGATCTTTTGTCAATTCTTCCATTTGAGATATTGACATAAAGTCTTCCCATATTTCGTTTGTTTCTTTATTTTGAAATTTGTATGTTGGCATTTTTTACTCCGAACCAAGTTGGTGTTGGTCTATTTTTCCATGTCGCAAAGCGTTTCTTTGCTACGTTATAAAAGTTTCTGTATGCTTGCAATGAATTATTTGTTACCATACATTC
>Ga0098048_1000905_pt1 | contig 13526 bp, 17 predicted proteins | sample 13_taG_FD_75052 | JGI IMG/M metagenome (GOLD analysis project Ga0098048, IMG submission 75052) | Marine viral communities from the Subarctic Pacific Ocean - 13_ETSP_OMZ_AT15268 metaG | ecosystem: Environmental > Aquatic > Marine > Oceanic | place: Pacific Ocean | collected 2015-01-16 | reverse complement strand
CGTCTAGTTGTATATCAAAGGCCGACAAGCTTTCACCATCGGCTGTTTTTCTACTTAAAGTTGGATGCTTGCCGTCTATTTTAATTCGCTCAAACCCACTAACCGCAAGTGTAGCTGTCTCAGTCATTCCGGCATTGTTTAAAGCCCCCACCAGGGCCATCGGCGCGTTGTATGATGCAAGGTCTGTTAAGATCTTTGGCGCGGCTGCGTCAGCCTCGGCTAGCGCCCCAAGCAGTTGAAGCTTTGCCGGGCCATCAGAATTATCGAGCAGCAAAGACAACTGACGGACCTCATCGCCATAAAATAACTTTGGCTCTCCTAGTTGGTAATGGCTCCTTACCGTATTTGCCTCGGCCTGGCGCTTTCTTAACTCTGCCTGGTCAACCGTAACCGTCCCATCGTCAGTATTAATAGTTAAGAGCGGAGTTTCCCGGCGCTCGATTATCCCGACACGATTGGCATACCCCATAGGATCCGCCGCCAACTCTTTCTTCATATTTTCAAAAAACTCTGTACCTTGCTCGTATCGCTTGACTTCGATGGCTGTGTCCCGGCCTTCTCCGCCTACACCCTCGATGCCATTTGCTAGCGCAGCGACTTCACTTTCAACTGTTGCAAAATTAGATTTTCTAAGTGTTGAAATAAAATCATTGGTTGCCTTAACGCTATTAAGGGCGGCAATCGCAGCCCCACCATCATACTGAGAAACCTCTACTGCTGTAGTTTCCAGGTCTTGCATTTTGTCCTGGTCTATGTTTCCGCCGCTTGTTAAAATATCTTCCAGATCTTCCACTGAGTTTACTACAAAATCAGATTGCCCCTTTATTGCCGCAACATTGCGGTTAAACTCTGGGCGCAAACTACCATTAACAAATCTGACACTTTCCTCAAAGGTCATGCCCGGCAACTCTATCTTGCCGCTTTCAACATCCGCAATATATTGTTTTTGGTCGCCTACGTCTTTTTGGAAAAACGTAAACATCGCGTTATTTTTCTTTGCTTCATTTGCTGTTTTTTCAGCCCAATCATCAATCACAATCTTGGTTACACCAAGGGCAGCAAGTTCAGTTTTTATAACTGCTAATTGGTTATCAAGACCTTCGGTAGTGAAATTAAATGTCGCCGCGTCCTGGATAATCTTTTCGGCGGCATCAACGCTTCTTAAATTTTGTTTGATTTTTTGGTTGCGCAACTGTTCTTGCTGCCAAAACTTAGAAAATCTTACTTCAGCTTTGCCCGCGCTTTCTGCAAGCCTGGCGCGTAACGTGCCCGCTGATACTGGATCTATATCGGACAAAGCAGCGGAATAGCCGTCTGACACATCTTTTAACTGGCCTTGTATAGCACTAAATGACGTTTTGTTTTTTTGCCCTTCGTCTAAGATCCTGGTAATTTCTAATTCTGCACTGCTTTGGATCTCGGCAATGGCAATTTGATTTGCAGCCTGGTAGGCCGCCTTTTGCTCGATGCCCCTTGGCCCGCCCTGGTCTTGCAATGCTTCTAAAACAGGCTGCGCTCCTTCGGTACGGACGCGCTCCAGGCCGCGCTGCTCCGCCTCTTCGGCAGATTGCCTATAAAGAAACTGAGACATTTGGTCAAAGGTTTGAGACATAGCCATACTTGCGCCCGCCTGTTCGCGGTATGACGCAAAATCAATGTTTTGCGGCTGCCTGTCTCGTATGCCTAATCTTTGATACCTGGGAAGCTTTGCCATTATAACGATCCAACTCTTTGTATGCCGGTGCTAACTGTTCCCAATGCGTTCCACATAGCCGCAGTTTTAGCGTTTTGTCCCGCTAACCTATATTGATTTGCCTGGGTGGCCGCCTGGCCTTCTGCAAGCAACGCATTGTCCCTGGTAATGTTTAATTCCCTAATGCCTTCCGCTTGAGCATAGAGCGCAGTGGTTCTGGCAGATCCACTTGTCGGGTCAACACCCCCGGCTCCCGCCCTGGCAATTATCGCCGCCAGGTTTTCATTAAGGTTGCGCAAAACATCTGCGCCCATTTGTTTGTACGCAATGGCCTCAGATCTTCCCTTTAGTTCCGCTTGAGATGCCTGGGCATCGTACTCAGCGGCTTTTGCCTGGCCCGCCTGGATCTTGCCCATTGCGCTAACAGCGGTTGATGCTAACATCAATCCAGTTGATGCGCCCCCACCTATTGCTGCCCCTGCTAATGCTACCATGTTAAGACCCCACGCTTAATTTGTATTCAAGCCCCAGGACCGTCATAGCCAGGGGAACGCTTTGAGTTAAAGTTATCTGGCCAGTTGCGCTATACCCTAAAATACCATGCGCAGTTTTTACGCCAGTAAACGGCTGTATTGCTGTATCCAAAACATCCTCACCGAAATTTCGGAATGAAATTTGTTTGCCGTTTATTGTTAAATCTTTTGTCCTGTTTAAGATTGCGTCAACCTGGACAATGCGTTTTTTTACGCCCTGGACAGAGCCAGATGCTAGCACCGGCTCGGTGGGCATTGTTTTTGCCTGGACAGTGTAATTCAAGCCAACCTGGTGCGTAGCAGTGGCGGCCGAAGCAAATGTTATTGTATGCGGTGACGCTCCAACAGTCTGAGCGGGTTCCACAATGCCATCACGGACAATCTGCACCGTCTTGCCCTGCAAGTGGGGCATGGTTACTGACGAGCCTGATGTGCCGCTCTTTGCACTATCTGTGGTCAAACTATCGTCAAACTTTTCCAGATAGTATTTAGTTGCAGAATTTACGGTTCTTTTGACAATTACATAAGTTTCGGAAATCTCAACAGCCACAGCCTCAAAGGTTCCATCTGTTGTGAACACACTAGGCGCGATTACGTTTTGACCAACCAGGATAGAATAAACTGACATTGATCCATCATCGCCGTTCACCACAAATAGACGGTCAGCCTCATCTGTTGATGTCGATCTTCGCGCAGCCAGGTCAACCGGGTTTTTCATTAAGTGCGAGGAAAGGACAGATATTTGTTGCACCTGGTAAGAACTTGTCCCGCTTCCGAATTGGAACGCATTAAGTGATTTACCTTGCCGCTGCACAAAAACAGACGCGCCGTTTAAATCTTCAATGGGAACGCCCGGCTTTGACCCTAACCTGGTTTGTGGGCGAATTAAAAAATTGCTAGGAGTGATAGGTGTATCTTCTGACTGAATGACAACAAATTCAGATCCAGTTGAAAAAATGCGAAGGTCCGCACCCGCAATAACGTTATTAATGCTATTGAGTTGGTTAGTGTTTATTGTTGCCTCAACGCTCTCATCGTCCAGGCCGGTCCCAGGATCAAAGTTAAAGTAATCAATAACCCTGGACCCCCAGACAGTATTGGGCCGGGATTTGGACCCGCCAAAATATAAACGCCCTTCGTGGAAGGTTGCGGATCTTGGCCATCCTCTTGTGTTTGACCAAACATCCTCATATCCATGTTCACTTTCCCAATTTCCCGCAATAACTCCGCTTGTGTCAAAAAACGGAACTTCAACAACTGCTTTCATAACTGTTGCGCTTACAAACTCGACATACCTGGCGCGGCCAAAGGTGCTAGTTACCTGGGCATATTCACCAACCGCAGACGCAGCAAACGGCTCAACCTTGTATGCAGTAGTATTATCTGGCGCAGTATCCCAAGCCGGATAGACAGTCAAAACCTTTGTGGATGCCACATAATCCTCAACGTGCCTGGTCTGCCCCGAACCTGTGCCCGATGTAAGGGTTATAAACATTCCGTTTGGATCATCGTCAGATGTATAACTAGATGATGATTTTAGCGTAATTGTGCTGCTTGCCCCACCTTGAGCAGTCCCGGTATCGTTGGTATTTGCCGATGCCGTGATTGTTACGTTCCCGGATGTAGCGCTTGGCGTAATTGTATAATTCGGCATATGCGTATCAAATGCATAGGCGTACTGAGGCACATTTGTTAGCGGTAAGTTTTCAAGTGTCCATGATGTATCTGAATTTCTAACCAGGCGTTTAGTTTGCAAATCTTCGTGGCAAAGAATTAAAGTATCAACAGCTTGCGTATATTGCATTTCATCTAGCATTGCGGCTGTAATAGAGGACGCGGCAATGTAATCATTTCCGCTGCTATTTATATTTGTTTGCAAAACACCGGCCTTGAAAACATAAATGCGCCCGGCAACCAAAGCCAACATATAGCTGTCATTTACACTAAACTCAAAAGGGATAAGCTTAAACGCGGTAAAAGAAGATCCAAAATCATAGATAAACTTTAGGCCGTCACGCCGCTTAATCCCGCCCTGGGGCTGCACAACAACGTTAGTCGCTTCCTCTAGGGCATTTTGATATTGCGCTATATCAGTTCTAGCCCGCAAAAGTGGATCCAGTTCCCCCACCGAAAAATTGGTTTGAAACTGTGTTAAGCGCATCTAGTGCCTCACTGATATTAATTCATAATCATCTATGACTTGCGTTGACCGGCCACGGCCGTCAATATTCATAGCCTTGCGCATTTCTCCACCACGTCCATTTTCCGATGGGGATCCGTAGGCTAGTGCGCGATAGTAATCCGCCTTTGCAGTTTGATCTGTTATGATAATGGCCAGTTCAAAAGCCATAGCTAAACGCAAGAGGCGAACAAAATAAGGCGGCATTTTGGCCTCGTTTACGGTAGCCTGGTAATCGATGTAAACAGTTTCCAGGTTAGTAAACACCTGGTCGCCGTACACTTCCCACCCATATCGCAGAGGCAATTCATTGCTGCTATTAGATGCAAATATTGCCAAGACCCCGGAAAGCATATCGCCGGGCATTTGATAAGCATACTTCCATTCATTTGTTGGGGCGGTAGACAACCTAGCCAGTTGCGTTTTCTTAATTGAGAAAGACCATTGATATGTGCTTAGAATGGTATCTCTTAAATCTGGGTACAGTCGGTCGCAAGCCTGGGCAGCGTCAGTGCCTTCTGTAAACGAGGATATAGGGGCAGCGCCCAAAGCAATCAGCGCATCTGAGCAAATTGAAAGAGCCGTGTCTCCAGTAGCCATAACACCTCCGGGTTTAAAAAGGGGCCAGTTTCCCGGCCCCCAGGGGAGAAATTAATCGCCGTCAGTTGCGGCCAGGGTAGTCCCATTCGCAACATCAACAACGCCAGACGCATTTGACAAAACTTGTGTCAACGTCGAAACGCGAGTTCCGCCTGTGGACGTTACACAATAGATTAAGTCGCCAACCTCTAGCGTATCAGAAAGGCTATTAAAGTAACCCTCTGTATTTACGTCAGCAATCGTATCGGCAGTGCTATACGAATACATAACAGGAGCATTGCCCCGCTTCGCATTGCCGCCGATAGCTGCCCAACCTGTTGAAGAAAAAGCCATGTTTGATCTCCTTACTCAGTACAGCTAATTTTTACGATGCCATCATCATCTATGGCAACACTGCCCGCAGAGAACATAGAAGAAACAAGGAACGATGTCTTTTCTGGAACATAGTTCACTTCTGACTTTTGCGCCATGCTTTCGGCATAGCCCATGCTGTCTTTGTGCCAGGCAAAGCATGAACGAGTTGACGGCTTTGGAATGCCACCCTCGTCACGATCACCCATAGTGATGATATTAAAGCCCATGAACGATGAAACCTCACCGCGCACAAGAGCTTTTACAGTCGCAAAATCGCTCGATGTTACGGATGTTTCACTCAGCAAACTGTCTAGCTGTGAAGCGTGCATAAGCAAGTGGCGGCCTTCGGCGGGAACGTTCTTTTCGTTCATTGCCTTTGCGGCTGCGCGAAGCTTCGCAACGTTCATGTTAGTGCCAGATCCGCCAACAGTTGTTGCAACAGTTGATGGTGATGCCGCAGCATCCAACGCATCGATGCAAAGCTGATCCATCCGGCGGGCGATTGCTTTAGAAACAACCTCAACCAACTCTCGACGTTCATCGAAATTGACATGAGACTGATGGAAGATATCTGAATATTCGCTAGCGATATAGTCAGACATTGTTGCAGTCACCTGGCTATAGGTGACGTTTAACGGAGTTACGTCAGTTTGGGGAACCCGAACCTGGGCAACGCCTTTTCCGATTTTTGGAAATTTAACTGTATTTCCTTGCACATTTGCGCGTGAACGCATTGTGCCGCGAAGCAGTGCTTCGCCTTGGTAAGCCTGTTTTACCTCTTGGTCGAAGAGGGTTACAAAGGCCGTTGTGATACTCTGCGCCATAGCAGAAGCCTCCTATTAAGGTTTCTTTTAAAACGCTTTCCGTTGGCCGATGTAATTCGGGCGGTAGCTTGCGCGATGTGGCCGCGCCACCAGTGGGTCCACCACATGAAGGGGCCGCGCAGCGGTTAGCCCTTCCCCCCCATATACACGCAAATTTTAATTATTGCAACAACATCTAGTTGTTTGCAGCTAACCACTGTCTTTCTATCTTGCTGCGCCATGCGTGATCTGTCTGCCATCGAGGATCAGCTATAGCTTGCGCCAGGTCATTTTCGCTCATTTCCGGGGCTGCTACCACCGGGGCAGTTGGGATCCCTTCGTTAGTGTACCCTTGAATAAACTTTGTCATGGCATTGATCGTGTCGGCGCTGTTTAAGCTTATCGCCAGGGCTTCCCTTTCTGCCTGGTTAAGATTGGCCTTTGTTATGTGCCGCTCCAGGAACGATATTTTTTCCGAAGCCCTTTCGCCAAGTTTTTCCATTTCCTGGCTATAGTCGTAATCTATGGCTTCTTGGTTTTCTTGAGAGCTTTCCAAAACATTTCCGGCCAACTCTTCAAACGCTTTTTGAGAGATGCCATATTTTTTAGCCCACTCCTGGTAAGCCTGGACAGTCGGATCCTCCATATCAAGACCCCGATCAACCAGATCTTGAACCTCATAATCACCTTCCGGCGCTTTATGTTTGCCAGACTTAAACGCCTTTTCAAGTTCCGCGTAACTTTTTGCAAGTTTTTCAACATCAGGTCCGTCCTCGTCCCAAAACTTCTCTGGATAATAATCAGGCCGATCCATTGGCTCGGTATCAGCATCATTAAACGATGCGTCCTCTTGATCCTCTGTTGGCCGTATTTGTATTGGAGCCTCTTGTTGCTCCTGGGTTTCCGGCTCTGGCTGTAAGTTTACCAGGTTTTCAGTTGTTTCTGTTGGCACTGCTTGTTCAGACATTATTGCTCCTAATCACCCGCCTCTCGATCAGGCGAACCAACTCCGCCATGCCAGTTCTGACAAAGCCGTGACTTGGATCCTCGCCTGGATACCAGGACGGTTGCTCTATTGTTATCTGCCTCAGATGATGCAACACCTTTTGGCCTTCCTCAGATTTAAAAACCCTTCCATATAAAATATCCAGGTCGTCCGCCTTTGGCGGTTCCGCGAATGCTTGGCTTATTCCTTCCCATCCATCCGGTGCATTCATTGCAACGCCCCCGCAACAGTTTCATCTGTGGGCATTTGTTGCTGTTGTTCCATCATAGCTTGCTGCATTTGCTGCATCATCGCTTGCTGTTCCTCTGGTGTATTTAGAACCCTTTGGTCGATACTCATCTTTTCTGCAATAAACGCCAATGTTTCGGGAATGTTTACAACAGTCTGCCCCATCGGGCCAAGTGAGTTTGCAATTTGCATAAACTGGATAAGCTGATTTACTTCTTCCATTTTAGGCGCTTCGGCCAATGGCGACACCGGGGAAATCTTTAACTGAACACCATTTACCTTTAGGGGCATATCAATCAAGCCCTGCCGGTCTAAAACAAAAAGTATCCTGGCAACGAGCGGGTTCATAATTTCCGTCATTAAGCGGCCAAACGCAGACCCCAGGTTTGTAGCTAATTCGCGCTGCCTTTGAGCAATTTCCGTTGCGGATCTGGCCGACATTGTATCCGGCGGCAAAGTATCATCCATCAAAACTTTTTTGATGTTTACTCTTAGATCCTGGATAACAATTTGCGTTGTGTTAAAATCCCCGGCTTTAGGCAATGGGGCAAGTGAAGCGCCTTGCGGCCCGCCATTGCGGGCAACCGGGATAACAGCACCAGGCTGTATTTTTATATTCTGAGGATTTAACACGCCATCATCTGCCGCCAGGTAAACGCCAGATATAGACAAGCTTGCGTTTTTCAAAACAAGTTCGATTGTCTTGTTTAAAGTTTTAATGTCACTGATGCAGTCACACAAAGGCCCGCGTCCGTAAATTTCTCCGGCGGTTTTGCTAAACCTGGCAACAATAAATGGGCTAGATTGCATTTCTCGATAGACCAATTCCTGGCTTTTTTCCGGCCAAATGACATGGTAATGATATCGGCCTGTTTCCTGGTCAAAGATAACAGCATCGAAAAGATCTAACTCATCACCTGGCTTGCGCTCGATCCTGTCAGCCAGGTCCGGCGTAATCACAATGTCAGGAAATTCACGGCTAATAGCCTCGGCCTTGACCCGCATCTTACGATAAACGTTGTCAATGGTTCCGTTTGCGCCTTCCTCGATGGCCACCAGGTATTGCGGTATGGCCAGGAACCTAACCGGCGTTACCTCATCGCCAGGCGTAACCATCATAACGGCAGTACCTACGCATAGATCTAATAGAAATTCACCCATCGCCAGGTCAAAGCTTGTTTGGCGCAACTGGTCAAACATGATATCAATGTAGGCATCCAGGATCTTCTGCGCTCTTTCCCTGTCCTGGCGCGGGACTGCAACCCCTGGCTCCAGGCGACACCATTTTCGGTTTGGTGGGAACAGGCCAGACTGTAATCTGTTGGCAAATCGCTTGGTTGACGACATGGCAGTGCTGTCAAAAACCCTTTGCATCTTGCCTTTGCCTGGGACTTTGCCCTCATAGTATCCGTTATATAAATTCCTTTGCGGTAAAGCGAATTCGTAGCAATCCTCATAGATTGAACGCCATTCATCTTTCCTTGCCTGGGCCTTTGCTTCCCGGCCGACAACCTCTTTGATCGAAAGTTTAGGCATTAGCTTTATTCCTCTTGCTTATCGATGCGGCCTTTGACCTGGCATCCGCTTTAGATGATGCACCCCAGGCGCGAAGCGAAAGCAGCAAGCGGGTGGGTTGGCCCTTTGCATCCCGCTCCGGCCCAGGGTTCCCCGCCATACGAGCCAGGAAGGATGCCCGGCGGGGGTTATCGCCTTTTTTTACCGGCGGCTTGAGGTTTGACCCTTTCCGCTTGTAATAGGCGCGTCCTTTTTCGTTTAATCCGCCTTTAGGATTTTGATGTGCTTTTTTTGTCATAATAGCCTCACGCTATATTTAGCAAAAGCTTGCGCGTCCTGGCCGTTTTTTCGCCCTTTTCGCGCTCAAATTTTTTGCGGCGGGCTTGTGCTTCTGCAATCTCTTCTTCCCTGGCAGCCTTTGCAGCGGCAGCCGCCTTTTCTTCGGCCGCTCTTTTTCTTTTATTTCTGCCCTTTCGCCGCTCAGACATTTCGGCAAGATGTTTTTTTGTCCGCTTTTGTCTTTCTGGCAACCTGGTAAAATAATCTTCGGTCTTTTCCATTTGGCCAAGATCCATCAGAACGTCATTCCTGGCTTTTCTTAAAGCGTTGCTAGCGAAAAGGATTGCCTTATTAGGCCGGGCTTTGGGGCGCAAACTTGTCGCCATTAGTCGCCCGCCCCTAATTTTGTTTGCCTGGCCGCCTCGGATCCTGGCCCCTCAAGTCTCGCGGGAGAAAACAAAAGTCGCAAACCGCCGGTTCTCATGCGCCTACGCCGCCGCTGAACGCCCTGCATTTCGCTTGTTTCTGCCGCTGTTGCACGTTCCTCTTGCCTGGCTTGCGCCTCAGTTACCTTTGGGTCAGTCGCGGGTTTTTTCTTGCCGCCGCCAAATAATCCGCTCATTTGCTAAACCTTACCAATCCAATGTAGTCGGCCCCCTCTGGGCCAAACTTTCTTAATTTACTTTCTACATCAAACCCTATGGCCTTGGCAAACCTTAAAGCCACCTCATTTTCCTCTTTTACATATATTTGCAGCCTTGTGATATCGTTATCCGAAACCGCTTGGTCAAAAAGTGTCCTGGCACCGACTAAAAGTGTCCTGGCGTGGGTTTCTAGCCCCTTACCTGGGACAAGCCAGGCTTCGGCAACGCCTTTCCATATTGGACGCAGCCCGAAGCAGCAAACCACTTTGCCCTGGCCAATGCCCGCCCAACTCCAACCAAGTTCAGAATTTTCAAAAATGTAATCTAAATAGTGCGGAATTGTTTCGACATACTGTAATTCATGCTCCTGGAGTTCCAGTAATTCCAGGTGATTTATCGCAAGCGGGACAATTTGCTCATCCGGCCGCATTTTAAAAGTTGGTAGCTGTATAAGGCCCATTAAAAAATATCAAACTCCGTTTCTGCTGAGAAGCTTTTAGACTGAAAGCTATTGCTGTAAGATCCCCGGCGCAACCGGCGCTGTTCTCCGCCGCCAAGCATTAAATAGCCAAAAGCATCGCCACAGTGGGAATGATCGTTTTTTACCGGCGTATCTTTAAATCTTTCCTGACCCGCGCCCATGCTTTGCCGCTTAAAGAAATATCCACCGCTCAATGATTTCCGTAGGCGCAAGCATTTTTTGTCTACGATTAAGCCGGGTTTTCCACTAACCAACCTGGACATAGGGCTTGCCCCTGCTTCGCGCCGAACCTGGAATGCGTTGCTATCTGTTGGCTGCGCTTTAAATCCAAGCTGTCTAAGGTGATCGAAGGCCGTCACCTCATAGATTTCATCCCGCTTATTGCCCGCCGGATCCCCCCATACCAAAATATCATGCTTAGAATATCGCTCTGCGATGCGGCCTAACATTTCCTGGCCAAACCTTTCTAGGCCCATGTCAAAGGTTACAAGTTCATCACAGATCCGCCAGGCTCCGCCCGCTGTTCTCTGTCCAAATATGGCAGCCGGGGTTAATCCAAAGTCAACGCCGATCTGGATTGGATAATATGGATCCACCTCCACATCCCCGGACATTAGTTCATCGTCGTATTCCGGCCAAACCGGCCGACCTTCCTGGACGAAAGTGTAAAGTCCCTGCGCATAACAGCGGATCCAATCAAGATTTTTACCGCCTAGAAGCTGCTGATAATAGCCTGGCGGCAAATTGTTGCTGTTTTCTGCGCCCTGGTTGACCTTCCACCACTTAGATCCTGAGAAGATGTAGCCCTGGGCTTCGGGGTTTTCGGGCACTTCGCCAGGTTCAGCAAGTAAAACTCCGCCGGGCTGCCGGTAAAATGTCCAGGGAAACTTCCCGCCGATCTTATTTTTCTCAGCTAGATCATGCCACCAATGGTCATTGTCTGGCGGGTTCGTGTCCATCCAAATGCCGTACCAGGTCGGGGATCCATCCGCCTTGGTCGGATAACGGCCAACTCTGTGCGTCAGCCCATCGATAACCGCTTTGGGCAACTCTCTAGCCTCGTTGACCCATGCGCCGGTGAGTTCCAGTGATAGCAATTTGCGAACATCTTGCGGAGAAGATAAGGCCATAAAGATAATTTCGCAGTCAATTCCTGGAATATCTTCCCTGGTCGGGATTTTAATGTGGTGCGAAATGGGCGGCTGCCACCGCATACTGCCCCAAACATCCTCCGGGAACAGTTCTTGCCAGGTCTTAATCGTCGTTGTTCTAAGTTCCGGGTAAGTATTTCTGACAATAACAAACCTGGAATATCTTATTCCGTCCCTGGGGCTAGGCTTTTGGCGGACGGCTCTAAGCATTATTTCAGCCGCGCAGCCGTAAGACTTACCAGATCCAACTGGACCCATTATTCCCCTTACAAAGCTATCGTCGTGCAGAAACTTCCAAACAGTCGGGCTATTCTCAAAGTTTAAATCAAGACTTGGGATCTCGCTCATATTCGCCATTTAATCCTTTCCTGGCAATCATTGCATAGAAATCAGCGCCTTCGCTTACCAGGGCGGTGCGCTCGATCATTTCCAAGCAAGTCTCCAAGCCTTCAATTTTCTGCGGCTTTTTAACCGGCGGCGGCTTTTGGTCATAATCTGGCAGATAAACCAGGGCAAACGTGCCGCAATCCGGGCAAGTGAAATTGCTTTCAATTAAAAACCGGCTGCCCTCTTCGCAGTCGTGATCCCCGCCCCAGGTCATATCTCCATTACAGTGCCAACAAGGTAGTTTCATTTGCTATCCTCGTCACCTTCCTTAGATGGCCTTACATATTTTCTAAGCAAAGACGCGCTAAGAGTTCCTTCCTCACCTGGAGCCTCAAGACTTACTTTCAGATCATCCAGGTTTACACCCGCAGCTTTCGCCAGGTTTTCAAGTTTTGTTTTATTTCTCATCAATAACCTCCGCTTCTATGGTCGGCCCTTTCATGTTGATCCCAACAATAGAAGGCTTGTCGCTTTCTTTCTCAGCACTGTCCAAAAATCCCGCAGCCTTTGCTAAGATGCGCAGAACAGCCACCTTATCATGTAGCTCAACAGCAATCCGACCATCCGGCATTGGCGTTATCTTTTTAATAGCCCGCAATGCTTCGTCGGGAATATCCTTTTCATCCCGCATCGTGCCGTCCAGGTTCATAATGTCAGTGATCTTCGTTGTGCCCAAAGCAATCAGTTCAGTAGCAACCGCCTCTTTGTTTTGCTCAAGTGTCTCACTGGTCTTGATCCGGCGCTGCGCTATACGAACACCGCCGAACCGACCAATAGGGGTTTTCCTGGTTCTCGCCATGCTTAGAATGGGATCTCGTCATTTATACCAGAAACACCAGGCGCAGGGACATTGCCACCGCCACCCTTCTTGCCATCATCCTCAAACAAACTCAGCCACACCTCGCCTTGCTCATTCGGTAACGGCAAACTTTCAAGCTTTATGCTGATGCCCTTGCTGCTAGAAAAAGCAACACCATGACGCTGCCAAAAAGTCTTATCACCATCGCGGCTCTTCTTAGCCTGGACAACACTGAAACGTTTCTTCATTTCTCTTCCTTCCTAATAAATGAATGATCGTCGTTATGATATCGCACACTCCCAAGGTTTTTACCAGAAAATATTTATGTGGGGGTATGCACAGTATGCGGGCGGGGCGGGGGGCCAGGGGTGGCCGATCCGATTTGCGATTTTTGCCTGGATCCGCTCGATTTGCCCGATCTAAAACGATTATGGCGTATAATGCATATTATGTTAAATTTAATATGTAGCAATATCAAACACTTAACCTTTTTACTACACCTGTGATTGTATCGTTCACATCTGTTCTCACTGATTTGCCCAGTTGTTTGCTTACCGGCACTTGAAAGTATCCTATTCCCCTGGCGTAATCTCGGTGCTTTGAGACGCAATACTTGGCGTGGCTTTCCAGGATCTTGCCCCAATCGTCCAGGTTTAGGCCATCCTTGACCCATTTGGCAGCCACATCCATATCTCGCTCATTGATTACTCTGTTCGATCCCAAGCTTTCACCAACTCTTAAAAACATTACACAAATCTTTCTAGCATCTTCCCTTATATTGTTAATTGGTCTGTTATATGGTGTGTTATGTGCAACCCTATTGGTTTCACCCCCTGCAACCTCAGAAGTTGCACCCCCTGCAACCTGATTGGTT
>Ga0098048_1000901_pt1 | contig 13555 bp, 8 predicted proteins | sample 13_taG_FD_75052 | JGI IMG/M metagenome (GOLD analysis project Ga0098048, IMG submission 75052) | Marine viral communities from the Subarctic Pacific Ocean - 13_ETSP_OMZ_AT15268 metaG | ecosystem: Environmental > Aquatic > Marine > Oceanic | place: Pacific Ocean | collected 2015-01-16 | reverse complement strand
TTAAGCACACCTTGTTGAAGTTCATTTGCATCCTTTAAATCAAACCTTTGTAATGTTTCAAATAATATCTTTTTAATCATTATAGTTTATCCTTTAAATTGTTGTATTTACCACTATTGAAGATGAATCTGCTCTTAAGGTATGCTTTGCGCTTGCAGGGAAGATGTCTTCTAATACTGTTTGAGTTGTTGCAACCTTTAATCTACAAGATAATATAGGTTGTGTATTCATTAGATGCTGAACAAGTGTTGCTGTCCTTAATTCTTGTCCTATGTCAAGTTCATTAATATAGTCGATACAAGCAAGTCTAACATTTTCTTTTAATGCTTCTGTGTTTCTATCAGGCTGAACTATAATTGAAACGTCAAATTTAGCAATTGTCAATTCAGGATTAACCACTCTTACTCTTGTACCAGCAGCTCTAAATCCAGTTAAAACTGCGCCATTATTAACATTACCTTCAATTTCTTCTTGAAGTTCAGCCATTAATCCTCTATGGACTTGAATTCTTTTTATTTTTAAAATGTCGTTAGCTTGTAAGAATCCGTCTTTAAAGAATATTAAACCTCTTTCAGGGATTGATACAAAGTCGCCATCTGTTATCTGAATTTGTGCTCCACTTCTTGTTACTTCAAGTTGTGATGCTCTTACAGGCTCTGTCGCAGGTCTTGCGTGGCTGAAATATCTACTGCCATCTAAAGAAACAGTATATTGTATATCACCAACTCGTTCAGAGGGAGGAGAAGCTAATCCACTTCCATCATCAACAACTAATTCAGAATATCCAGGCTGTGTAGGATCTTCAAAAACTCTTGCAAACTTATATGAAACATTGTCTGTTGATATAAATGATGTTCCTAAGAACTCAATTGCAGATTTTGATACTCTGCCTAATGAATTAACGTATCTTAAAGCTCTGTTTCTTAATGATATATCAGATTCTAAATCAATACCGTTTCTAATAACTGATGTATTTGATACTTCAATTATTTCTTCTGGCATAGAAACTATAGTATTAATTGCACCTAAGTTAGCATTACCTATTGACCCTGTAGAATTAGCCACGATATAAACGTTATCTAACTCTTCAACTCCTCCCGGTATTGTTACAACTTGTGAAGTTCTATATTGCTGTCCATTATCTCCTTGAGAAACAACGCTTCCAGCAGGAATCTGTAATGCATTGTTGAAGTCGGCGTGAGTGCTATCACGTTTAATCTTTAATGAGCTCCCAGCAGCATTTGTATCTCTCTTTCTTGCGATACCAATGGGTGGAAGTTCTTGACAACGTGCATCAAGCTCTGACCCCGTTGCATTTTGCAAAGAAAAACCTCTGCGAAGATTAAACATTCTCGCTTCAGTATTTGCCACTTCTAACGAAATAGCATTTAGAATAGTAAAAAGTGTTGAGCCAACATTGACATCGGATAAATCAGTTCTTGATACTACCTTTGCTGTTAAATCTCTAAGCACTTGCTTTTGTGTTCTTGGCACGAATACAGGCATCGTTTAGCTCCTCCTAACGTTATTATATATCATTTTGTTTTTCTTTTTTAATATTTTTTTGTGATTATCAACAACCACTGAGTGGTACTCTAACAGGCACAGTTATTTCGTCTAAAGCTCTTACGTCCATACTGACAATAACTGCATCATCAATATATTCAACTTCAATATTAGAAACTGAAAGTATTCTTGGGTCAGCTACTAATGATTCTCTCAATATAGAAGCAACATAAGCTTCATTACCTATTTGTGGTATTTGACCTAAACCAAATCCGAATCCTGCTAATTCACCTCTTTTAGTAAGTAATGTATTTTTAATAATCTGCTCAATGTTTTCTTTACCACCGATTAGTGTTACATCTAAATTTACGTGGTCAAGACATATATCATCAAACGGCATATATAAATCTATACCAATAGCATCATCAAACTCACCGAATGGGTTTGTTTGACCGAATCTATCTAATGGAATACGTAAAGTTTGTCCCTTTTCAAAGAATTTACCTTCAGCATTTCTTCTATTATCGCGACAATCATTAAAATTAGCAATAACTCTCCATTTTTCAGGGTCGCCATAGAACTTTTTAGCAATATTGATTAGGTCTTCATTCTCTTGCATAACATAATTTATTGCATTATCGTTCTTAAAGCTATCTACATTAGGCTCATTTACTAAACCGCTTGCTAATTTTGATAAGTTTTCTTCATTTGATAGGTATTCACCTAAGTTCTGAAGATTGTTTTCATTCAATAGCATTCTTCTCTCAAAGAATTTTCTTGGTATTGATCCTCTCATTACTTGAGCATCATTTTCTATAGCTTGTAAAGCAGCAATTACCGTGCCTAAATCATCTCTGTTATTGTCATCAGCTGGTATAATAGGTGTGGAATGAACTTCTAATGCTTGCTGTGAATTTTCAAATGTTAATGTTACAGTTTGTTTCACTTCAACACGGTGAAACTCACCTAAGTTTCTTTTCCATACATCTTCAAAGTTTGCTGTTGTTGAATCTTCTCCGAAAGCATCCTCCCAACTTGCTGCAATAAACTTAGCACTTGAGCCTACATCGGCTAAATCTGCTGCAATACCTGCAACATTATTTATCAGTCCATCATATGCAGTTGCAAAATCAGCTGCTACTTGCATTGCACCAGCAACATTTCTTATTGTGCTTCTAACTCTGCCTATATAATCATTTGATACGTTATTTATAACGTTATTTACAACTGAAAGATTACCAGCCATACCATTCATTATGTTATCAATACTATCCATAGCAAAGAAGAAAGGATTCGTATATTTTGTTGAATAACCATAAGCCTGAAATGAACAAGTCCATTGATAATCGAATCTATTTTCTTCAACGTTTTTATTCCAAGAGAAATTAACAGGTTCAACCATTAAATGTAAATCTTCATCTAAACAGCGTAAAACCATATACACCTGTTCTTTAGTTGTTGAGCCTAATGCATTAATACGTTCTTTTGCTCTATCGTGAGGTATAGAAGGCATTAAGTTTTGTGTTAAACCAAATTCTGCTGCACATATTTCTTGATAACGTTTAAAAAACTCATCAAACTCTTGAAATACTTCTTCGCCTTCGATGTATAATAGTTTTCCGTCTCTTGAATATGAGTTTCTTCTACCTAAACCACTTCTACCTGATAATGTTAAGTCGTGTCTTCTAATACTTGATGCTTCTCTAAGCACTCCACCTAATGTATATGTGATTCTTGTGGGTTGTGGTCTTGAATAATTAACTGATTGTGGGTCATAAGGAAACTTCATTACAGAAACAACTTCATCACCTCTTCTAACTTCAAGAAAGTATTTTGCTGGTATTTTAGTTAAGTCTGAAAGAAACAAGCCAACACCGTTTGTTGTGCTCATTAATGCAGCTTGATCTACAAAAGCTGCTATAGTTCTTGGCGCTCTTTCACCATCAAACTTTACGTCCTTATATTTATTAGCAATAGGTCTGCCTGTTTCTATAGCCATCTTACGTTATCCTTTCTTTGATATTTAAGGTGTATAATCATATGTTTGTTAAAAGTTTAACTGCGTTAATTCTCTTAACTCTCCGTAGGTCTCTTTGGTAATTTAATTGTTGAATTTAATGCTGCAACTTGTTCTTGACCGGTTTGTTGCTTTGTCCTTATAGGTAATCCCTGAAGTGTTGTATTTCTGCTTGTTGTTGATTGATGAGCCACATTTTGTGTATTATATGCAGCAGCTGCAGTTGTTGCAGCACTAATTAAACCTCCAGGACCACCTGTTACACAAGATTCATAAAAAGCTTTTGATGCAGCACTTTCAATCGCATTATAACCTGTAATGATATTCATCATTTCTCTCATATCGTCTTGTATATCTCTCATTTCATCTAAATAGTTGTTTATAGCAATAATATATGCCATACCATTAAGAGGAAAGTCTTCACACAAACCGTTTTTACTTATTCTAAGTATGCCATTAGCACCTAATTGTAGTCTAATATCTTGATTTGATGTTTGTGTTATACCATAATCTTCTGAAAGATTTATCTTGTTCCCTTTGTTTGCAATTATATAATCACTTACAACAACACTTTCTCTATCAAATGAGTTATCAGAAAATTCTATGTCTCTGCTTACTTCAAATGATGCTGGCTTAGAAACAGAGCCTATTATATAAGGTTGTGTATTATGTGATGTTTGAAGTAAAAATACTTCATTACCAACATTATAACCTAAATTAGTAAAACCTTCAGCTCCACCAGTATTCTGGACTATAGTTTCAACACTTTTATGAAAATTACCAAGCTGATCAACAACATCACAAACTACTAAATTATCAATTTTTCTAATAGATACACGAGTTATATTACCTCTAATTAAAGTAGGTCTTGCTTCATTGTTTTCTAATGGTCTATTTCTATTATTTAACATAAGCTTTTCCTTTATTCGTTTGGTGTGCCATCAGGGTCCATCACTTGATTTACTAAGTCAGTTGCCATACCGAATCTTGTTTTAATAGCCTCAAACAGCGGCATTTCATCTTTAGGTAATGCATCAACATTTGCATCCTCAACAATTTGTTTAGCCTCTGAAGGAAGCATTGTCCCAGCTAAAACTTTAGTCCTAACATAATGTCTTAACGCTAATTCAGTTATTGTTTCTTGTCTAACGATAGGAGTTATTTCAGGTAAATCAACATTAGAGCCTGGTGCATCTTCATTTGTATCAATTGGGTCATCAAAAACATAATCATCTTCAGGTTCTTTAAGTGGTGGTATATGTGGTCCTCTGAAGAATGGGAAGTTTGGTATAACTCCACCCATAGAACCTCTTGAAAATCCTATAATAGTTTTTAACTCAACAACACCTGTGTCTTGATCCACATCATACATATGATTTATTGAATCAACATAAATAAGCATAATTCTTTGATTTCTTGTTGCTTCTTTTAGTGTGCCGTTATTAGATAATACTACTTCAACCCATTGTCCGGGTGAGATACCTTTATTTATCAAAGACATAGAAACAATAGAACCTGCAAAGTATTTCTGGTCATCACCCATAATCATATAACATCTCTCTGAAAGATATGTGTTTAATGTTTTATAGTTAGGTGTTTCATTAGCATCTGGCTTAGCAGTTGGTGAGCTTCTAAATTCATTATAAGGCCAGACTGGGTCGTATGACCTTAAACCGTGTCTTACAGCAGAAGGAACGTCTTGCACTGCATTACCATCAACTGCATAACGTAATTTTGTGCCCATATTCTTTGTTTGTGGATTTATAACTTTAACACTATTTATTCTTGCTCTATCGTTTAAGTTATAACTCATACTTATTATTTCGTGGCTATATATCATTGCTGGTAATGATACAGCTCTTATATAGTCAGGATTAGTTGATGAGATTTGTGGATTCACATAATAAGGTAATACTTCTCCGTATGATGCATCCTTGTATTCTGATAATTTTCTACCATTTATAGTATCTTTCATTGTTTCAGCAGCAGTTAAATATTGCATTGGCTGAACAGCTGAAGAATGAAGAGAACCTTGAGCTTTGTTTCTTGATTTTAGCATATCAATCATTCGTTTAGATATGCCGTATCTGCCTAATACTGGATGCATTGGCTTCATTCTAAGAATAAGTGTAGGTAATCCACCTAAAAATCTGTGTATTGGTTTGATTTCTATGTTTTGTTGTTTGTAATACTCTAAGTCTCTATCACTTATTGTAAGAATTGTTGGATAAAACTCTACAATGTTGCTGTCAGCCTGAAATGTGCCTGTTAGCAAGTCCCAAACTGTTGTTGTCTCCATATTTACGTTTTTGATTCTATTTATATCAACAAAAGGTAAGTCTTCGTGTGGCATACAACCCCACATTGGATGTGATGGAGGTATATCATCTCTTGTTGTTGCAATATGGATAATATCTGATATTTTTATAGGTGTATTATAAGCTTCTAAGTTTGTTTCAAGCAACATATTACTTATAGTATCAATTTCAGTGAGTGTATCTTCACCGGGAGTGATTTCTATCCCGAATCCTGAGCGTGTATCGTCTGGTCTAAGTGGCCCAAATACTGTAACGTTTTCTTGGGCTCCACTGTTTATATATTTTGCAAATAACTGAGCTGCTAAAGATTTAACTTTGGTATAATTTACTAAAGGACTGTCTATAGCAATGATTTCATAAACAGATAATACACCTCTTAAAACAAGTTGAACTGTAGGAGTATCATATCTTAATGCTAATCTTCCAGCAAACGTGTCTAAGTCTAAATTTGACTCTGCTATTTGATTTAAGAAGTTTGCCATATCCATAGGTTCAAAAAATATTGATAAAGGTAATTGAGGATATGCTAATGCTTTTGATAATAAAGTTAAACTATCTTTTAAATTTACCTTACCACTTGCAGCTTGTGATTCAAACTGAATAAGAGAATACCAGTCAGACCAGTTTATCATATAACTGCTGCTATATGCACCACTTTGAACAAACATATCTTCTTCGCCGGGTAATTCACTAAGCTCTTGATCAACCATACCTGAAGGTTTGACTTTATATTCAGCATACATTAAGTTATGAATAAATGAGTTTGCTAAAACTGATATATTACAGGTTTGATTACCCATTTCATCAACATTTATATCGTAGTCTATAGAAGAAATTGTCCCTATAAACTGCAAATTATCCATTTTCTTACCTGAAGATGCACCCCATACTTCATCAAGTGGTGAATTATTAGGATCATTAGGACGTTGTCTTATAACTATCCAATGCCCAGGTTCTGGCGACATATCAGGACCAGCAAATAAATTCATTGCCACAGCAGCAGGTAATTGTAATCCTAACTGCACAGATTGATAAGGTGCTTCTTTTGAGTTCATTAAATCAACACCATAAGTAAAAGTCTGAAGAGGTATAGGCACTGGGTAGTTAAAGTTATGTAAGTTGATTATAAAATTATTTTCATATGAATCTTCAGCACGTGGCTTATTGAAAGATAAAATAATTTCTTTAAATAGAGGTGCAAGAACAGATTGCACTGTTGTATCTGGCTCTTTATAGTCAAAAACATCACTTAGATTAAATTTTATGCCCGGGCCTTGTGATTCTACTGTGCCCTCAACTTCTATATCCGGATTTGGACGTTTAACATTGAAAACCTCTTCCTCGAATACGTGATGCTGAAATATTGATTGCTCATCAGCTACTCCAGGATCCGCTTGTGTATTTTTAGGACCTGTTTTTGCCATTATTTAATCCTTTTCATATCTACATCGATTTTGTCGTAATAAACTTTGTAATATCCATCTGTGTCAAGTATAACAGCTTCAGGATAATCGTGCATTATTTCTTGTGCCATTACACCTTCCCAGATGGTCTCTGTTTTATCGTTCTTATAAACGAAAGAATATATATTGATTCCACTCAAAGATTTACGTAAGAATGTTATAGCCTTCTTTAAGCGTATATCTGATGCTCCTGGAGGAGGTGGTGTTGGTGGCTTCTTCTTCTTTTTACCGGTAGAGAATGTTTCTTTAAGGAATGCTTCTATGTTCTTAAGTGAAGTCTTACTGACTTCATTAGCTTCTTTATTTGCTTCTGCAGCAGTCATCATTCTGAAAGTATTATGGTTAAATGCTTCCATACGTTGAATTTCTTTTTCTGCCTTAGCAGCTCCAACAGTTTTCTCACCCATAGATTGTAATGTATCTCTTCTCTTCTGGCTTAGGTTTTCTAATCTATTAGGAGCCTGAAGAATTGTATCAACTGTATCTGGAGACATACCTTCAAGTGATAGTAAAGCATCTCTTAGACCTTGACCGCTAAATCCAGCAGCTTGTAGTCTATTTCTTGCTGATAAAGGTCCCATTCCGTGCATTGCTCTCATTGATTGTGCAATATCACCATTATTTTCAGCTAAGACTTGAGCCATTAAAACATCTTGACCAAATCCACCAAGAATACCTTTAATACTTTGTGCTCCACTTTCAGCAAAACCTCTCATTTCACCTGCTCTTGCTCCAAAGTTGCCACCCATAAATGATTGAAGTCTTCTTGCTCGACCTCTATTTATAACTGTATTTATTTCACCTTCCATCTGCATTTGATTATTTGAAAATCCGCGCTGAAATAACATAGGAGCACCGGGTCCTATTAGACCTATTGTTGCTAAACCTCCTGTCTCCATAGTGAATCCACCAGTTGCTGGATTAAAACCTTGTTGTGCCATTCTACTAAAGAAGTTTATACGACCTTGTATATGTTGTTGTGCTCCAGCACCTCTTAAATCTAAAAATGCTGCTTCATTTAACAAATCAGATCCACCTGCAGAATGCATACCTCCCATACCACCACGTCCTATTTGTCCAGCCATACCTATTGTTGCTGCAGAGAATCCACGTTGTCTTGCGTTAATAACTTCATCAATTCCCATTGCTCTATTATGATTATTTCTTCTTAATAACGCAGGGTCTCTTAAATCATTCGTTCCAGCTGCTAAAACATTTCTATCAGTCAAACTACCTGCAGAAGTAAATTCAAGTGGAGCTCTACCATAAGCTGCTGCTTGTCTTGCAAAAGCACCATTAATATTACTCTCTGCAGTAGCGAATGGTGTTGCTGCCATTTCAGCTAATTCATCCTGCATAAATATACCGGGACGACGTGTTTGACCGGGAGGTAAAAATGTTAGGTTTCTAACACCTCTAACTAATCGTCCATCAGGATCACCAGCTTTTATAATCTCGCGAAGAGCTTTTCTTTCTTTAGCATTTTTAGGTCTCATTAATGCTCTATCAATGGTGCCGTTTAATTGAGTATGTTCTATACCTCTAAAACCTTGAGCACCTACTATAGAATTCATTTCTTGAGTTGCTGTAATATTACTCATTCCTAATGCATTACCAAACAAACCACTCATTGTTGTTACAGAAGCATCATCACCACCAAGGAATTCACGCATATTAGCACGACCTTGGGCATCCAAGAATCTTGTATATCTACCGCTATGCATAGAAACATTAGCCATAAATTCAAAGCCTGCTTGCTCCATAGGCTGAATTGTTTCATTACCTATTTGTGATAAAAGAGCAAATTGTCTTGCAGTTCTTCTAAACCTTGAAGCTCTTTGAACTGCAGAAGCTTCTGATGAGCCTGGGAATGCTGCTCTACCCTGAAAGTATGATGATATAGATGTTGTTCCTCTAACAGCTCCTCTTGCATTTGCATTAAATATTGCAATATCTGTTTCAGAAGGACCTTCATCTAAAGCTTTTTGTCTCGCTTGGGCCATCTCTTGGTCTCTTAAAGCTTGACCTTGAGCAATTCTACTTTGTGCTAAAGCATTATGTGCTGAAGATAATGGACCTAAACGTGCAAAGCCACTGCTTAAATCAGTCATACCTTCATTTATTAGCGATGCACCTCTACCACCAGCCCCTGCTCTTGCTGCTGCTCTTTCTGCTTCAAGTGATGCAAATGTTGTCTGCATACCACCCATACTTAAGCCAGCACTCATTATGTTAAAGCCTGCTTGAGACTGTGCTAATGAATTACCTGCATTAAATGCACCTTGTTGTGCTCTCATTACGCTGGGTGTCATAATTGAAGAAGTTAAAGAACTTGCCATACCACCAATGACGCCAACAGCAGCCATTGCTCCCATACCTTTACCTACAGCACCACCAAATGCTCCACCTAATCCCATACCTCCGCCTGGTGATGGTCCGCCAGGTCCTCCTGGAGATCCTCCTGGGCCTCCCGGTTGTGCTCCACCTAATTTAGCAGCTAAGTTATTTAATGCTGCAACAAGTTTTTCATTACTTGCAACTATTTTTTGTGCTGAAGCAGCTATAGCAGAACCTGCACCGCCTCCACCGCCGCCCATTGCGCCACCACCTCCGAAAGAAGGCAGATTAGCACTTGCAGCAGCAGCACCGCCAGTCATACTAAATGGATTAGCAGCAAATGATGTTGGACTTCCGCCTAAACCACTCGAAGCTTGTGCCATTGGATTACCCTGAAATTGATTATTACGTGAAAAATCAGGGAGTTTTAATCCTACTTGATTGTTGCGCAAAGAATCTAAAGCAGTAAAGCCACTTTGTTGTCTCTGCATATCTGGTGTGCGTGGTGCCATATTCTATACCTCATTACATTTTAAAAGCTTTTAACATTTCAGAAACGTTTTGTCCCTTACCAGCTGCAAGTTGTTTCTCCATCTCAAGAATGAATGGGTCATCCTTAACACTTTGTGGTAGAGCTTCAATCTTATTACTGATTTTATCTCTATTGTATTTGGCAAGTTTTTCTGATTCTGATAATGATTTCGAATTTAGTTTATCAAGTTTTTGTTTTCGTTCTTTCCATAATATATCAAATTGTTGATCCTCAAGTTTAAGCATACACAGCTCAAGGTTCTCCCAACAAGTTATATCATCAGCGATTAAAACAGGTAATGGTGTAATCTCAAGACTGTTTCTAATCAATGGAAAACCGGGGCGCTCCCTCTGCATTCTTATTCTTTCTACTACTGTTTCGAAAGAAACGGCTCTCGTGATCGAGCAATTTACCTCCTATAGTAAAGCAGAATTCAAGGTCTTCACCTGCTTTTTCAAGAATCCATTCAACTGGATCAACGATTTGGCAAACCATTCTTGCAACACAAATATATCGATTTCTTGTATCAACTGGTAAAGTATCAAAAGGTAATCCTCCACTTAAGTCTGCAATAACTCTATCGTATTTAATTCTGTCTTCGTGATTCATAATACGTGATGTTACAACACTCTGAAGTTTGCCTTTATCTTCATCAATATAACTTACTTTAAAGTTTTCGATTCTTTTAGCAAATACCATCTCTTTTTCTGATTGAGTATTTACTTCAATATCTTTCAGTGCTGATGCACCAGTTACTTCTTGCTCTTGTGCTTGCGCTTTTAGTTTAACTAAATCCATTATTCATCTCCCGGATAATTATAGGTTTATATAGTATTATATATACAGTAATAACGATTTTATATAAAGATTTTAACAAAAAACCCAAAATAATAAAACTTACTTAAAAAACCTAACGAAAGTTAAGTCAATACAACAACACCTTACCCTATAGCTATACAAGTAGAATAATCTTTTGACGAATACAAAAAAACACCCACTGTTAATCTTAAAGAAAGTAGATGGGTGTTTAATCAAATAATAAGAAATGTTTAAACAGAGATAAACGTCGTTATCCCTGATGTTATGTTATTATTAAGGACGTGTTACTTCTGAAGGAGGAGCGTGTCTTACTAAGTGAGTAGCATCGATTGTGCATTGAACACCCATCATAGATCCTCTATCAACAACGATATTTTGTGAAGAGATACGACATCCTTTAAGTGTATAAATCTCAACGTCATTTGCATTTGCAGCAGGAGGAGGCTCAGTCTGAGGACGTGCTAAAGAGTTTGCAGCGTCATAAACTGTCAAGTCAAACGTTGGGAATGTTAATACGTCATCAGTTCTTTGCTGACCAGTTGCGCTGGTGCCAGTAGTTGAATTTACAACAGCAACTTCGTCAGTATCATTCATTGTATCTAAACTATCAAAGTTGTCATTATCAGTATTAAATATACGAATGAAATTTACTGTTGCTGAAACATTACGTCCGATTGGAACGATTTCACGTGTATCTACAAAGCCGAGTGAATCAACACGACCATTGAAAGTTACTTCTGAGATAGAAATACCTGTGGCATAGCCTGCAATCTTTTCTGTCCCTCCAGCTGGAGTTATCTTGATTACGGCTTTTGCGCCTGTTATTACATTTACAGCCATTTTAATTATCCTTTCTTATTATCTTAATATGGTCGCGTTGATGCGAATAAAGTTAAGTGGATTAGTAAGAGCTACTGAATAAGATGCGGTTGCTGTATCTCCTGAAACAGATACCTGTACATCTTTAAAGTCTCTAATAATTCCACGAGTTCTATGGAAAGTAAGTCTTTCAACTATAAGCTTCTCCATTGAGCCCTTTGTAGTATTGCTAACTGTTGATCCTAAAACTTGTGATACATAAGCTCTCAAATCTCTAACATTAATATCGATGCTTTCTTTAGAAGAAATCTCAATGTTCTGAAGAAGATTATCTTTAGCGTATGAAGTTAAGCCACGAATAACACTTAGTTGATTGTTGCTATTTAAGAAGATTCCTAAGATGCTTCTCTTTGCAAGGTCGTGAATATCTAAGTCTCTGCTCCAAATTTCTTTTGTATCAAGAATGTTAGGTTGCTTGTTTGTAAGAGGAATAGCTGCACCTAATGCACCTTGAGCACACATCATTAATACTGCCATATCAATTGTGGTGCCTTCTCTGCGATTACCTTGATAATCCTCATAAACAATATCCTGTGCAACCACAGAAACTCTGCTATCATTAAGTGGTAATACATAAAGATTATAAATAGAATCTAAGCTTTGTGAAGAAGGAGCTGCAACATAAGCATTTCTTTCTTTTAACAAACCTTCAGATGATTCGCAATATGTCTTAAGTAATTTATGAACTGAAGCGCTTGTGCTTTCGATTGTGCAAGATGTGAAATCTTTACCAATGATAGCTCCATCAGTAAGAACCGTTCTGAAATTAGCAGTTGTTGCTGCACTTGCTGATCCACCAGTTAGGCTTAGCATATTTAAAGGTGCTGCATCTGCATTGCCAGGAGTTGGGCTAAGGTCGCGATAACGTCCATCACCTAATTCTAATTGAACTGGGAAAAGAGTAAGACGTGATAGTCCTTCTTCAAGTGCTCTATTATGAGCGTGGAATTTAACCTCAACAGGAGTATTACCTGCGCCATCATCGTTAAATGTAGCAGTTACTTCATCAAGTTGTTTAGGCATAACATCATAGTTTAGAACTGTTGCTTGGAAACGTCCATCTGTTGCTTCGATGATTTGCTGTAAGTCATCCATACTACCTAAATCTTCAAGCTCGATAGTGGTTGAGCCTGCAGAAGTTGTGATTACCATTGAGCCAGCTGAAATTGCTATAGTTGCGTCTTGATCTCCAACTGCATCATCAGTATAAACAACTTTAAGTTGATTTGGATAACCAAATTCTTGTGATGACAAAGGATAACCAGGAGCAGATGCAAGAACACGGTAATATTTACCAGTCTCTGAGAGACCGATACCAGCAGGATCTGTTGTTCCTGTTGCAGGTGTTTCAATTCTTACTCGTGCTTGATTACCAGCTTTACCCCAGTATCGGGCTTTAAATTCTGAATCATCAACTGTTACTGCTGCTTGAGCATTAGTGCCACAGTTTATTACAGAAAGGCTGTCTGCGAAGTTATCGACACCATTCAGTGAAAGGCGCCAAAACTTATCGTAGTTTCGAATTTTTGAGACGTTGTGATAGAGTTCAGAGAGTTGAGCTCCACCCTTAACAGAAGTATAAACTTTACCACTTTCTAACTCAGGGAAGTCTCCGAAAATTGCCAAAGATTTACCTAATGCTGAAGGTGCCACAAGCTCATTCTGAACGTCTATAATAGTTACA
>Ga0098048_1000898_pt1 | contig 13562 bp, 13 predicted proteins | sample 13_taG_FD_75052 | JGI IMG/M metagenome (GOLD analysis project Ga0098048, IMG submission 75052) | Marine viral communities from the Subarctic Pacific Ocean - 13_ETSP_OMZ_AT15268 metaG | ecosystem: Environmental > Aquatic > Marine > Oceanic | place: Pacific Ocean | collected 2015-01-16 | reverse complement strand
ACGACTACATTTACAACTACCTTTAGTACGTCTACTAATAGAAGCACCACTACTACATTTGGCACTACCACAACTGTATCTACAAATAGAAGCACTAATACAGTGTTTAATACAACTACATCACGTAGTACAAATAGAACAACGACTACAACTTTTACTACGACATTTAATACATCACGTACTACAACATTTAATACATCACGCACAACTACTATAAGCACAAATAGAAGTACTACAACCACATTCGGTACTACTACCACTGTGTCCACAAACAGAGCTACTACCACAACTTTTACCACTACGTTTAACACATCACGTAGTACAAACAGAAATACTACAACTGTGTTTAATACTAGTACTGCAACTTCAACTAATAGAAATACTACTACTGTCTTTAACACTAGTACTACTACTACTTTCAATACTAGTAGAACCACAACGTTTAATACTAGTAAGTCAACTAATCGTACGACTACTACAACTTTTACTACAACGTTTGGAACTTCTACAAATAGAAACACAACGACTGTATTTAACACGTCTACAGCTACATCAACTAATAGAGCGACGACAACTACGTTTAATACGTCAACTACAACAACAGTATCTACTAATAGATCAACAACAACTACGTTTACGACATCTACGTCGCGTACAACTACTATATCTACAAATAGATCAACCAATACTGTTGTATCCACTAACAGAGCTACTACTACTGTGTTCAATACCTCTACAGCAACGGCCACAAGTAGAACTACTACAGTATCAACTAATAGAGCAACAACTACTACGTACTCTACTAATAGATCTACAACTACTACATTTAATACAGCTATAAGTACATCAACTAGTAGAACAACTACAATATCTACTAACCGTGCTACTACCACAACGTTCAACACATCAACAGCTACAGCAACTAGTAGAACTACTACTATTAGTACAAACAGAGCTACGACTACTACATACAATACAACAAAAACAACTAACACTGTATTCAATACATCGACTACAACGCAAACGTCAAGAACTACTACAATATCTACCAATAGGTCTACGACTACAACATTTAATACATCTACTAGTACAACAACTGTATTTAATACTAGTACTACAACTACATTTAATACTACAACTACATACAGCACTAATAGAAGTACGACAACTACTTTTAATACTAGTACTACAACTACGTTTGGTACATCAACCACTGTATCTACCAATAGGGCAACTACTACTACGTATGAAACTACAAAGACTACAAATACAGTGTTTAACACGAGCACCACTACTCAGTTTGCTACTACCACTACATACAGTACAAACAGAAATACTACCACAACGTTTAATACATCAACGGCAACTGTAACAACATTTAATACAAGTACTACAACTACTTTTATTACAACAACTACGTTTAATACAGCTATAAGTACTACCACTACGTTTAATACAAGTACCACAACAACATTTAATACCACGACAACGTATAGCACTAATAGAACTACCAATACAGTATTCAATACTAGCACGTCTACTGTTACCGTGTTTAATACATCAACTGTTACGCAAAAAACAACTAGCACTGTTGTTAGTACAAATAGATCCACAAGCACAGTGGTATCTACAAATATCGATACAACTACTACATTTAATACTTCAACTAATACTATAACGGCGTACACAACAACATACTCAACAAACAGAGATACTACTACAACGTATAATACTACAAGAGCTACAACAACCACGTATAATACAAGTACTAGTACAACTACAGTGTTTGAAACAACGTATGAAACAAATAGATCTACAACTACAACGTACAGTACAAATAGAACAACCAATACTGTATTTAATACATCAACTAACACAACAACTGTATTTAATACAACTACCGCTACAGTAACTACGTTTAATACAAGTACAGCTACTACAACTACGTTTAATACAAGTACTAACACTATAACGCTATATAGCACAACATATGAGACTAATATTGATACGACTACAACTTTCAATACATCAAGAACTACGATATTTATAACTACTATAAGTACAAACAGAGATACAACCACAGTATTTAATACAAGTACGGTTACTGAAAAAGCTACTAGCACTGCATATAGCACTAATAGAACAACAACAACAACTTATGAAACGAGTAAATCTACTAACACTGTAGTGTCAACTAATAGAACAACTAACACGGTGTTTAACACAACTACAGCAACAACTACTACGTTTAATACTACAACTGCAACTGTTACCGTGTTTAATACTACAACTACAACAAATAGAAGTACAACTACTACATATAGTACAAATAGAAGTACAACAACTGTAGTATCAACTAATAAAGCTACAAGTACAGCATACAGTACTAATAGAGCTACTAACACTGTTATAAGTACTAACACTGTGTTTAATACAACCACAACATTTAATACGACAATAGCATTTTACAATACAGTAAGATCAGATTACAATACTGACAGGGTAGACTACAATAGCTCTAGTTAGAAAACACTAAAAGTGTGTAATAGTATATAAAGAAATTTAAATTTAATTTAATTATATGGAAATGTTTAATAGGAAGGTTCTGAAAGAAAGAATAGGGCACCTTCAAAAAAATGATAAGCTCGATTACTTGGAGCAAGTAGAGGGCTATGTTATACGAAAGTGTAGCGAAAACGGAATAGAGTATGCTTACGATGTGATGGCAGAAGAGATGCCTTACTTTAAAACAATGGCATACACAGAGTTGGCAACGTGTTTTTATTTGCAGCCAATGAACTTCAAGATAAGAGACGCACAATTGCCAGATGCGTTTCATGATAAAGATCATGAAGTTTTAGATTATGCTTCTTACTTTGTAAGTAACATAACAGATAATACTGCCAACAAGTATAAAGATAGGTTAGATGACTACCAAAAGTGGCCAGCTAAAGACTACTTAGTAATACTTCCAGGTTCAAACAAATTAAAAGACAGATGTTGTTTGAACAAGATGAGGCACATACAGAGAGTACATAAGGGTAACGTTTTATTTAAACCGCATCCGATAACAACTCATCAAATCATTGGTGAGATGAAAGATTTGTTCGGACAGGAAAATGTACTGCCAAGAGAAATGGATATGTATTATTATATACAAAAGTCAAAGAAAGTATATACAACTCACTTAAGTGAAAGTGCTGTGTATGCTAGTGTTTTAGGTAAAGACATAGAACCATTTGATGTATGGAATAATATATTTTACGGGTCTTTCTATTGTGTTAGTAATCATTTATTTGATAACAAACATGATGCAAGAAATTATATCAACAAAGTTTTTTCAAGTCCTAAGTCAGGAATTATATGTCCTAGAATAGATAAAAACTGGAAAGAAAAAGTTGATAAGTACTTTGAGTACATAACTGCTAAAAGAGATAAGTATAAAAACTGGTTTATTGATAGCAGAAAACCAAAAAATAAAAAATAAAATTTAATACAATGAAAATAAAAAAAGACGAACTAAAAGAATTACAGGATAGAGTTTCTAACATAAATCAAGCTAAACTTAGACTTGGTACACTAGAAACACAAAAGATGGTTATAGCACAAGCTATAGTAAATCTACAAAGACAGCTTGAAGAGTTTCACAAGAAGCTTGACGTGTTATATGGTAACGGCGACAAAATAAGTGTTGATGTTACCACGGGTCAATATAAAAAATTAGAAAACGATGAAGCTGATAAGAAAAATTAGTGTTGGCAAAGATTATAAAAACGATGCTATGCACTACTCTGTAGGCCAAGAGGTTTATGGAGGGCATACTATTTGCGACATCTTAGAAGATGATAGCAAGTACAGTGTGTTTATAAAAAAGAATAATGATGTGTTGCCTTGGAAAGACTTTAACAAAAACATGGCAATATCAGTTGAGTATAACTTAGAATATTGAAAGGGCTATTTGACTTTATCATAACACCAAAAGGTAAACGCTATAACAACACGAAGCAAGTAGGTGATACCGAACTCGTGCTGAACGCTTCATTAGAAGACCATTTAATGATAAACCGTACAGGTATTGTAAAAGCGTTACCTACAGTTGGTGATACTAATATACAAGTTGGTGATGAAGTAATTCTTCACCACAATGTGTTTAGAAGGTGGTACAATGCAGAGGGGTTAGAAAAAAACAGTAGAAGCTTTATAGATGAAGATACATACTGTGTATCTAAAGATCAAATATTTTTATATAAACATAAAGGTATATGGACAGCCCCTGATGATTATTGTTTTGTAAAGCCAATAAAATCGTATGATAAACTCAGTGATGAAAAAGAGCAACCGTTAATAGGTATTTTAAAATACTCTAATAATAAATTAAACGCGCTAGGATTAACAGAAAATACTTTAGTGGGTTTTAGCCCTAATAGTAGATTTGAGTTCGTTATAGAGCGCGAGAGATTATATAGAGTGTTAACTAATTCAATTACAATTAAATATGAATATCAAGGACAAGAAGAAGAATATAATCCAAGCTGGGTATAAAGCTGTTGATGAATTAATCAAAGTTGCTAAAGAAGAAATTGTAGATACAGAAGAGGATGTATCTGCTGATAGATTAAAAAATGCCGCAGCAACTAAAAAGCTAGCTATATTTGATGCGTTTGAGATATTAAATAAAATACAAGACGAGCAGAACATGCTTGATGGTAAAGTGCAAGAAGATAAAACACAAGCCTTTGGCGGCTTTGCTGAAAACAGATCTAAATAATGTATAACCAAACATTATGTAAAATTGTTGAACCTATAAAATTAACAACAATAAATAGGTTAAACAAAAGCAAAAAGTGGAAGTATGGATATAACAAAGAACATGATGTTGTTGTTATATCTAAAACAGGCATGATAGGTGATATAATAGAAATACAAAATCTACAAATAGCATTACCTAAACAACCAAAGAAAATACATAAGTTTAAAAAGGACAAATGGGAAGTAACACCATATCCAAAAGAACTTAATAGGATAAAATCTATATTTGATTGGAGAGATTATCCTAATGAATTTAAAAGCAAGTATATTGATTATATTGAAGAAGAGTTTACAAAGAGAGAAAATGGCTTCTGGTTTTATAACAAAGGCATTGCTACTTATATTACTGGTACTCATTACATGTACCTCCAATGGTCAAAGATTGACGTCGGACACCCTGATTTTAGAGAAGCAAATAGATTATTCTTTATTTTTTGGGAGGCATGTAAAGCGGATGCCAGAAGTTATGGTATGTGCTATCTCAAAAACAGACGCTCAGGCTTTTCTTTTATGGCGTCGGGGGAAACAGTTAACCTCGCCACAATATCTTCCGATGCACGTTTCGGGGTATTGTCCAAATCTGGTGCCGATGCGAAGAAAATGTTCACGGATAAAATTGTCCCGATTTCGGTCAACTATCCTTTCTTCTTTAAACCGATCCAAGACGGAATGGACAGACCCAAAACAGAGTTGGCTTATAGAGTACCTGCTTCAAAGCTTACTAGAAGAAAACTCACCGCAAGTTCCGAAGATCAACCTGAAGAACTCACGGGGCTCGATACAACTATTGACTGGAAAAATACCGGTGATAATTCGTATGACGGAGAAAAATTAAAGTTATTAGTACACGATGAAAGTGGTAAGTGGGAAAGACCAGATAATATATTAAACAACTGGCGAGTAACTAAAACCACATTACGATTAGGTAGTAGAGTTATTGGTAAGTGTATGATGGGCTCAACTTGTAACGCGTTAGACAAAGGTGGTGATAATTTTAAGAAATTATATTATAACTCTGACGTAACTAAAAGAAATAAAAATGGCCAGACAGCTTCAGGACTATATTCGTTTTTTATACCAATGGAGTGGAACTATGAAGGCTTTATGGATGAGTATGGCTTACCTGTGTTTGATACACCAGATAACGAGGTCTACGGTCCACACAATGACCTTATTGATACTGGCGTTATAGATCATTGGCAAAATGAAGCTGATGGTTTGAAGAACGACCAAGACGCGTTAAATGAATTTTATAGACAGTTTCCAAGAACTGAAGAGCACGCGTTTAGAGATGAAACTAAAAACAGTATATTTAATTTAGTAAAGATATACGAGCAAATAGATTACAATGAAGAAACAAATCAAGGTATATCTATTGGTAATTTTCAATGGATTAACGGGGTAAAAGATTCAAAAGTACAATTTTATCCTGATCCAAGAGGTAGATTTAGAATTAGTTGGGTGCCACCAACTCACTTACAAAATAGAGTAATTGACAAAAATGGCACTAAATATCCAGGCAATGAGCACATGGGTGCTTTTGGTTGTGATAGTTATGATATATCAGGTACTGTAGATGGTTTAGGATCTAACGGCGCTTTACATGGTTTAACAAAGTTTAGCATGGAAGACGCACCACCTAGTCAGTTCTTTTTAGAATACGTGGCTAGACCAGCAACAGCTGAAATATTTTTTGAAGACGTTTTAATGGCGTTGGTATTTTATGGTATGCCAATACTTGCAGAAAACAACAAACCACGTTTATTATATCATTTAAGAAGAAGAGGTTATAGAGGTTATTCAATGAATAGACCAGATAAAGTTTGGAATAAATTATCACAAAGTGAAAAAGAAATAGGTGGTATACCAAACTCTAGTGAAGACATAAAGCAAGCTCATGCGGCAGCAATTGAAACTTACATACAAGAACATGTGGGTTTAAAACCAGATGGAGGTTGTGGCAATATGTATTTTAACAGAACACTAAATGATTGGTCGAAATTTGATATTACTAAGCGTACTAAGTTTGATGCTACTATTAGCAGCGGTCTTGCGATTATGGCTTGTAATAGACACTTGTATCAACCGAATAAAAAAATTGAAAGAGCGAAAGTAAACTTAAGTTTTTCAAAGTATAATAATGAAGGATTTACTTCACAAATAATAAAATAAAACATGAACACAAAGAGCGCACAAAATTATTTTCCAAGTCAAGTAGTTAGTGACCAAGAAAAAAACAGCTACGAATATGGATTAAAAGTAGCTCAAGCAATTGAAGCTGAATGGTTTGGTAAAGACTTTAATTCTAATAGATTTAGTTTAAACCAACAAGATTTTCATAAACTAAGACTATACGCAAGAGGCGAACAATCAGTTCAAAAATATAAAGATGAATTATCTATTAATGGTGATTTGTCATATCTTAATTTAGACTGGACACCAGTTCCTATAGTTCCAAAATTTGTTGATATTGTTGTAAATGGTATAGCTGAAAGAGGTTATGACTTAAAAGCATATTCTCAAGATCCGTTTGGTGTAAAGCAAAGAACAGATTATATGGAATCTATTGTTAGAGACATGCAGACATCTGAAATAAATGACGAAGCATATGTAACGTTAGGTTTAAATGTTTATGAAAACGATCCATTATCTTTACCTAAAACAACTGAAGAACTAGAGCTACACATGCAGCTTGATTACAAACAATCAATTGAAATAGCCGAAGAACAATCACTTAATGTTTTATTTGATGGTAATAAATACGACAACACGTTAAAAAGATTGTACTATGATTTAACAGTACTTGGTATAGCCGCTGTTAAAAATAACTTTGATACATCATCCGGTATAACTGTTGAGTATGTAGATCCTGCAAACTTAGTGTATTCTTACACTGAATCGCCTTATTTTGATGATATATATTATTGTGGCGAAGTAAAAAACATACCTATCAACGAGCTTAAAAAACAATTTCCACATTTAACAAACGAAGATTTATTAGAGATAGAAGATCAACCACATCAAAATGCTTATGCAGCAAATAGGTATAGTTCATCTTATAATGATAACAACGTAGATAATAATATAGCGCAAGTTTTATACTTTAATTATAAGACATATAATAATGAGGTATATAAACTAAAACAAACAGCAGCTGGTGGATCTAGAGTTATACCAAAAGATGATTCATTTGAAGCTGTTGGAGATGTTCCATTTGAAAAATTATCTAACTCATTAGAGGTTTTATATGAAGGCGCTTTAATATTAGGCACAAAAAAATTACTAAAATGGAATTTAGCAGAAAACATGTTAAGACCAAAGAGTAACTATACTAAAGTTAAAATGAATTACGCTATTCACGCGCCAAGAATATATAAAGGCAGAATAGAATCTTTAGTAAAAAGAATAACAGGCTTTGCTGACATGATACAGCTAACGCACCTAAAGTTACAACAAGTAATGTCACGTATGGTTCCTGACGGTGTTTATTTAGATGCTGATGGTTTAGCTGAAGTTGATTTAGGTAATGGTACAAATTACAACCCACAGGAAGCGTTAAATATGTTCTTTCAAACTGGTAGTATAATAGGTAGATCATTAACACAAGAAGGTGATCCTAATCCAGGTAAAGTACCTATACAAGAAATAGCAAGTGGTAATGGTGGCGCTAAGTTACAAAGTTTAATAGGCACATACAATTATTATTTGCAAATGATAAGAGATGTAACTGGTTTAAACGAAGCAAGAGACGCTAGCACACCGGATAAAAACGCTTTAGTCGGTATTCAAAAGTTAGCGGCAGCTAATTCAAATGTTGCTACTAGACATATACTTCAAGGTGGTTTACATTTAACAGTAGAAACCGCAGAAGCTTTAGCATTAAGAATATCTGATGTTTTAGAATACTCTTCAACAAGAGATGCTTTTATACAATCTATAGGAGCTCACAATGTAGCATCATTAGAAGAATTACAAGAGCTACATTTATATGACTTTGGAATATTTTTAACTTTAGCTCCTGATGAAGAAGAAAAGCAATTACTTGAAAATAACATACAAATGGCTTTACAGTCAAATAGTATTGAACTAGAGGATGCTATAGATGTAAGAAATATAAAAAATCTAAAATTAGCAAATCAAATGCTAAAAGTAAGACGCCAGAAAAAAATAAAGATGGACCAGATGTTAGCTCAGCAAAATATAGAATCGCAAGCTCAAGCTAATGCACAAGCGCAACAGGTTGCTGCTCAAGCTGAAGTTCAAAAGCAAAATGCTATAAATTCTTTAAAATTACAAGGTGACGCACAAAAGGCTGAGCTAGAAGCTAACAAGTTACAACTTGAAGCTGAACTTAAAAAAGACTTAATGGCACAAGAGTTTGAATACAACTTAGCTTTAAAAAATCTAGAGCATAGTTCTATTGCAGCTAGAGAGGAAGAGGGTAGAAAAGATGATGCAAGTAAACAAGCAATTGCTGCAAGAAAAAATAAAAATTTTGAATCTTCAGGTAATGATATAATGAGTGGGAGTATTGGTTTAGGAAGATTTGAACCAAGTTAATGTTTAACAAATAAATAAATAATAATGGCAATAGTAACTAACGATTGGACTGGTAAAATTACTGGATCCGTTTTTCAAGTAGGAGGTGGTGATCCTATTGTACCGCCAACTGGTCATGTATTTGTAGCAATCACAGCTCTAGCCGCAACTGATTTTGTAGCTTCAGGTGGTCTAGTCGCAGATGATGCAACTGTATGGGCTAACACTGAAGATGCTGCTAATGATTTAGCTGCAGACTCTGAAACAATAAGCGAAGGATCTGGTGGTGTACAAATAAATGCTACAAACTTAGATTTACCAGCTGGCACTACAATTTATGGTAGATATACAAAAATTGATATCAACGCTGGACAAATTATAGCATACATAGGAAAAGCTTAAGAAATTGTACGAGAGTACATATGTTTAATTTTATAATATTATATTATGGCAAATGATGAGAAAAACGTCAATATAGACGAAAAAAACGCCGAGTCACCACAGGGTGACGGTAAGGTAAAAAAACCTCGTCTTAAAAAGTTTCAACAAGATGAAGAACCTATAAAGGTAAATCTTGCTGAGCCAAAAGAAGAAGAGGTTAAAGAAGAAGAACAACCTAAAGAAGAAGTAAAGCAAGAGGAAACACCTGTTGTTGAAGAGGTGGTAGAAGAGAAAAAAGAAGAGGTTGTTGAAGAAAAAGAAGATCCAGTTGTTGAAGAGGTAACTGATGAAGAAGTAGAGGAAAAGGTAGAAGAAGTACAAGAAGCAGTTGAAGAGGCGATTGAAAAGGCAGAAGAAACTGGTGAAGAGTTACCAGAGAATATCCAAAAGCTTATGAAGTTTATGGAAGAAACTGGTGGTGATCTTGAGGATTATGTTAAGTTAAATCAAGACTATAGTAAATTTGATGACACGGCGTTATTAAGAGAATACTATAGACAAACTAAACCACATTTATCAAGTGATGAGGTTGACTTTTTAATGGAAGACTCATTTACTTACGATGAAGATGTTGATGATCCTAAGAACATCAAGCGAAAGAAATTAGCGTTTAAAGAGCAAGTTGCCGACGCTAGAGCCCAATTAGACAGGCAAAAGTCTAAATACTATGAAGAGATTAATGCTGGTGTTAAGTTAACACCTGACCAAAAAAAGGCTATTGATTTCTTTAATAGATACAATAAAGAACGAGGTGAGCAAGATAAAATTGCAAAGCAACGTAAATCTGTATTTCAACAAAGAACTAAAGATGTATTCAACAAAAACTTTAAAGGTTTTGAATATAACATTGGTGAAAAGAAATTTAGATTTAATGTTAAAGATGCAAACAATGTTCAAGAGCAGCAGAGTGATATTAATAATTTTGTTAACAAATTTGTTGATAATAAAAGTAATACAATATCTGATGCAAAGGGATATCATAAATCTTTGTTTACCGCAATGAACGCAGACAGCGTTGCGAATCATTTTTACGAACAAGGCCGAGCTGATGCTATAAAAGAAAGTATAGCTAAAGCAAAAAACGTTAGCATGGAACCTAGACAAGGTTTAGGTGAAGTTGAAGCGGGTGGTATGAAAGTAAAAATTTTACAAGACAATGATATGAGTTCATTTCGTTTTAAACCAAAAACAAAATAAAGTTTAACAATTATAAATATAAATAATTATGGCAGCAATTACTCCAACAGGTGGATCGTCGTTAAATAGCGTACCTTCACCAGTTAAAGCGGCGATAACTACTAACTATTTAGATTTTACATCTGGTAGTAACGACTGGTCTCAGCAGTATCTACCTGATCTAATTGAGCAAGAAGCAGAAGTATATGGTAAAAGAACTATATCTGGTTTTCTAGCAGCAATTGGGGCAGAAGAGGCAATGAGCTCAGACCAAGTAGTTTGGACAGAACAAGGTAGGTTACACCTTTCGTACAAAGTAACAGCATATGCAGCAGGATCAAACACTGGTGACCTTACTTTAGGTCAAGCTCCAGGATCAAGTGCATCTGCAGCGTCTACTCACGGTATCAGAATCGGTTCAACCGTTCTAGTATCTGATGGACAGGCTAACGCAGTAGTATTTAGAGGGTTAGTCACTCACTTACCAGCAGGTAACAAAATCACAGTAGCTCCTTATACAACAGGTGATGCTTCAGGTGATATTGCAGATGTTTCAGGTATCAATACAACAACTCTAGGCGCAAGTGGTAGAGTATTTGTTTATGGTTCTGAGTATGGTAAGGGAACAAATGGTATGGGCGAAACTACTGGTAATAACCCAGTTATGCCACAGTTCACTACGTTTAACAACAAACCAATTATCTTAAAAGATCATTATTCAATTTCTGGATCTGATACTTCAAGAATCGGTTGGGTTGAGGTTAGCGCAGAAGACGGAACTTCAGGATACTTATGGTATCTAAAAGCAGAAGCTGAAACTAGATTAAGATTTGCTGATTATCTTGAGATGTCTCTTTTAGAGTCAGAAAAAGGTACAGTAGGTGGATCAGTAGCTGATAATTCAATCAACGGTGCAGGAGAATCATTCGGTACTGAAGGTTTATTTAAAGCTATCACAGCTAGAGGTCACGTGACTTCTGGTATTGCAGGAACTAGTGCAGTAGATGATTTAGGATCTTTTGATGAGATTCTTAAAAAGTTTGACGAGCAAGGTGCTATTGAAGAGTACATGCTTTATTGTAACAGAACAGTATCATTAGCAATTGATGATATGTTAGCAGCTCAGAACTCTTACGGGTCTGGTGGTACATCTTACGGTGTATTCAGCAACTCTGAGGATATGGCATTGAATTTAGGTTTCTCTGGATTTAGAAGAGCATCATATGACTTCTACAAATCAGATTGGAGATACTTAAATGATATTTCATTAAGAGGTCAAGACGCTTTCAATGATATCAGAGGTGTTTTAATTCCAGCTGGTACTTCAACAGTATATGATGAAGTAGTTGGTAGAAGCATGAGAAGACCTTTCTTACACGTAAGATACAGAGCTTCTCAAACTGATGATAGAAGAATGAAAACATGGATAACAGGTTCAGTAGGTGGAAACATCACATCTGATCTTGATGCTATGGAGATCAACTTCTTATCAGAAAGATGTCTAGTAGTACAAGGAGCTAATAACTTCATGTTACTTAACTAATACTTTTTAAAAGAGTTAGGCGCTTCGGCGCCTAGCCCTTTTATTTTTTTAATATTTAATTTTATTATATCATGGCAAAAGCAAAAAAGAAAGCGGCAGCTGCAGAAGCACCTGTAGTTGAAGCTATAAAACAAGAACCCAAGAAAACAAACACTTGGGAAATAAAGGATAGAAACTACTTTTTACTTAGAAATTTAAATCCTTTAACATACACTATAAGATCAAGAGGTATATTTTACTTTGATGAGGAGAAGGGATATGAGAGAGAGTTGAAATACACAATTAACCAAAGAACACCATTTGTAGATGAGTTCAAAGGTGAAGCAAGACTTGGTCATATTGTATTTGAAAACGGTGCACTGTATGTACCAAAAGAAAAACAAACATTACAGAAACTATTATCACTATATCATCCAGATAGAAACACTTTGTTCCAAGAACAAAATTTAGTTAAAGAAGCTGAAGATGATATGGATTACCTTAACTTAGAAATAGAAGCTTTAAATCTAGCTAGAGATATGGAGATCGATAGAGCAGAAGCTATACTAAGAACAGAACAAGGTAGTGAAGTTTCTAACTTAACTTCTAAAGAACTAAGAAGAGACATATTAGTGTTTGCTAAACAAAATCCAGAATTACTGATTGAGTTAGCAAATGATGAAAATGTTCAGCTTAGAAACTTTGGAATCAAGTGTGTTGAATTAGGATTAATAACTTTATCTGGCGACAACAGAACATTTACATGGGCTAAGACAGGTAGAAAAGTTATGAACGTTCCATTTGATGAGCATCCATATTCAGCTTTAGCTGCTTGGTTCAAAACCGATGAAGGTTTAGAAGCTTATAACAATTTAGAAAAAAGATTAAGCTAATTAATCACTTTATAGAGTAGTCATCTCTATGAGGTGACTACACTATATAAAAAGAAATTATGGCAGTAAATATAAACACAGTATACACTAGAGTACAGTCAATAGCAAACAAAGAACAAAGAGGTTACATAACACCGCTTGAGTTTAATAGGTTTGCGAATCAAGCTCAGTTAGAAATATTT
>Ga0098048_1000891_pt1 | contig 13590 bp, 11 predicted proteins | sample 13_taG_FD_75052 | JGI IMG/M metagenome (GOLD analysis project Ga0098048, IMG submission 75052) | Marine viral communities from the Subarctic Pacific Ocean - 13_ETSP_OMZ_AT15268 metaG | ecosystem: Environmental > Aquatic > Marine > Oceanic | place: Pacific Ocean | collected 2015-01-16 | reverse complement strand
CGCAGCCCCCCCTACAATACTTGCGACTAATTCCGAGGATACATACTCTGAAGGCTCTTCGTTTAACTGGTCTAAGTCGCTTTCTGGCGCTAGAGCTTCTCGGGCACTACTCATCTTGCTCTCCGCAAGCGAACTTATTAAAAGTGGGCACCGAATGGTATCAGTGGGGCTGTGCCCCTCAATGCTGACTGCGCCTGTTCGGTAAGTAGTTTGTAGGTCTTCTGCGTCTAGTCCTTGCTCCGTCAATATGTCGGCAACGGATGATGATAGTACGCGAGTACGCCCAGTGTGTACCTCTCGTATGAGAGAAAGTAGTTCGTTGAGCGTCGCTTCTGCGGAAGAAACATCCGCGGTGTCTAAAGACTCGACCGCCTCACCAAACTCACTAAGGAGCGCTTTTCCGTAGTGGTAGTACAAGCCTAAATCATCAACAAAAAGTGCGTAAGTGTCTAAGCGGACATCGCTAAATGTAGATTTATCGAGAAGCATACTTTTCCTTTATGCTGCGCTGTATCGTACCTTTATCTACCTCTAAATAAAGGCAGATAGACTCTATAGAGAATACATGCTGGGTGTACGGGCCGGTATAAGGGAATATCTCGTTAAACCACTTATACGCATCTCGATAGACGGGTGACCCTTTGTCACGCAAAGACACGTCTTGCAATGCGGACTTAAGTACCGCCACCATTAGGCTGTGATATGCCGTATCTCTGCGCTTACGATACGAGTGTGAGGAACACAGAGCTAGGGACTCGCAATGTACCTGCGGGCCCGGAGCTAAGGTCTCCTCGTCTACTGCCCGTAACTCGGACGACGGCTCCCGGTTGTCCGAGGACGCTGAGCACGCCATTGTTTTGGTCGGACGCAATAAAGGTGACTTCAGCATTGTCTGCCTCCACGGAGTAAATGTAATTTTGCATATCGCTGTACGCCGTTACTTCGCGACCGTCACTCAGAAGGAGCGTCAATAAGTAGTCTCCGCTACCCGTAAAGGGCTGATCAATAAAGCCTGCTACAGCGTAAGGGTATAAGATATCGTACAGGTCCGCATGCTCTCGGTTAGGCACGTAAACTGCGTAATCCCCGAGTTCATCGTAGGGTGCCTCTGCGTAAACAAAGCCGTATTGCCTGCCGCGGAGGAGCTGCACGTTAATATTGCCCTCATCGTCTGAAGTAATCACTTGAGGTTGATTATAGATAATCGCATCTTGAGCCTGATAATCGCCACTAGCAAGTATCACGTGAAGGGTAACTTTTGCGGGAACTCCGTTAACTGTCCTAAACTTGCCACGAACGCTGCACCAGTCTCCTCCTAATGGAGTCCTTACGGGTACGGGCAGCGCAGAGAGCGTAAGCTCTCCTTCGCCCGCCGCATCAATCGTCACGCCACACGTCTGGAATACCTGCCCGTCACTAGCGATCTTTACTAACGCATTCCCCTCAAAGAGTAGATCTACGCGAACGGCCCCATCGATTGAAGACTCTCGAGCGACGAGTACATTTCCCGTATCATAGACGGACAGTACGCCGTCGGTCGGAGTGCCGTCACTCTTCTGCAAGAAAACCGTTAATGTAAACATCACACTCTCCTTATGGGCAGCGTCACAGGCCCGGCAGGATTTAAGAAGCCGTCGTCTGCTTTTTGAGCGAGGATATCAAAGTCTTGACCGGGAACAGTTATTTCCCTAGAGAACCCGCCTTCTACGTGAATAATAACGTGGCTACCCTTAACCAGCTTAATTGCGAGAACTCCGTCCGCGTTAAGTACATAGTGTCGGCGCGACTGAGACTCGCCTATATAAAAGGTATTACCCTCGCCATCTACTACAGGCGCAGCGGTGCGGAGCGTTTCTATCGTGACCGCGTGCCCAGCGAGCGGTAATCCTAATGCGTCCATCAATCTAACTGTCCCGCGCACCACAAGTTCGTCGGGGAGTGGAGACTCAGTAGCGAGCTGTTTGACGTAGTAACCGCGCTTAATGATATCTGCAACTACCCGATCTATTCCCTCTTCGGTAATTAGTGCGTTGAGATCTTCAGCAGTCATTTCAGCCTCGCTATCTTTTTCTTAAGTAAAAAGTATTGGTCAGAGATGTCCTTAATCAAAGAGAGGTCATATATAACGCTGATCTCCTCTAGGGCATCTGTACGCTCCGCAAGCCTCTCTAAGCGACCAGCTTTGCTCTTAAGTAACTCTACCACACGTCCCGGAACGTGTAAGTGTATCTTGCTGTACCTACCAAGACGCTCTATCTCGTCTACCGTGCTGCCTAGCACGATTAAAAAAGCGGCGTACATCAAATCGGTAGTCTCAGTTTTCATAGCGACCTTGGGTATAAGGCGGGATTATTCGGGTACAGCACGGGATCTATTAAGGGTAGTTCTCGTTTTAACGCTTCTAGCACGCGATTCATATAAGCATTATGCTTCATAATAAGCCACGCTTTTTGTTCGTAAATACGCTTACATGTAATGTGTGCCGCCGTAATGTCGTACCCCTGATTCGCGGCTCGATCTTGTTCAATAGCGGTCTGCGCGTAGCCGAAAAACTTGTAAGACATCGAGTTACCAATGTTATTAGCGTGAACCATAATTGCGTAGTAAAACGGGGGAAAAATATCCCGAACCCGGCTCGTTCGCTTGTGGAAGTTCTCAGTCATGTACGCAATTTGATACCAAACTTGTGCTTGCGGAGGCGCTTCGTAAAGCCACGTCAATCCTGTAGTAACCCCGAACATCCGAGCATAGCGTTTTGCGTAAGTCTCCCATGTTCCCTGCACGTATTGGTAGTTGCCCGCCGCGCTGTAATAGGTACTGCCCTTCGCTCGATAGCCCGTCGTAATTTTTTTACCTCTAGGAGTTTTTCTCGGAAAGGGGCCAGGGTCCACTATATTAGTGCGAGCTGTTTTTAAACCTTGCTGCGGACGAATATCAAACAAGTTAATCGGCATGTACAACAGTCCTCCGCTTTCGTGGCGGAGTGTAATTAGGGACCCGTTTACGACCGCATTTTTGAGTGGAGGAATGTGCGTTACCCCCTTAGCGGCTGCGCACGTGTCTACTGCTATGGGCGCCTCTACCTCCATCATCGATAAACTAAACGCTTTTGTCGCTACGCGCGCCCAGTCTTTCCTATATCCGGGGGGTCGACACTTCTTAAAAAAGTGCCCATAAGGCTGGGCCTCGTCTACAGGAAAAGACATACTCTCAAGCGGGTCAGGCATGCCTACTAAAAGTAGCTTGCTTGCGTCCGTACCCGCAGGAGCGTCCCAGCCGTATTTTGTAACTGTGTGAGGCTTAAACTGTCCGTCATCTACAGACTTGAAGAAGTTAAAAGTGATCGTCTTGTTATCTGTAGAAGCGACTCCCGTCATCAGTGAGATACTTGCGGGCAGAGCACTTTTATGAAACTCCGCGTCTTGAGGACATAGCGGTATACTATCTGGGCGAGAGGCGTCACTTGTAAGAGGTGTGGCAAACGAGCTAACTTGTACATTAGCCACTACAGCGTAACGCGTTTTTTTCTTCTCCTCAGTCTGCACAGAAGAGTACATAATAACCTTGTCTAGCGTAGGCGCAATGCTCACATACTTCAAAGGCAGGTGTTGATTTAACGTAAAAGCCTGCGTCGGCTTCAATGTGTAGAGCATAGTGTTGCCCGACACCTCTAGTTTATCCGCCGGTTTAGGTAAAATGAGCGGGAGCGTGAGCCTTGTCCCTCTAAACACTACGGGTGGCGTAAGCGCAGCCGACCTGCGCATGCTCCCGCTAACCGTCGAGCGAGATCGCAGTCCCTGGTAGACGCCATTGAGTGAGCCCTTCATCTGCTTGAGTTCACTAAGACTGGTGCTTGTGACAGGGCTAACTGTGCAACTCATTGATACTCACTCGCTTTTTCGCGTATCTTGTTCCTAATCCTACTTACCCGCGAGTTATCAATTCGAAGATCTCTAGCAATCTCGCCCGGCTTCATCACTCGAATGCCATTAAGTCCATACAGACGCTCAAATACTTGATTTTCCAAGGGCGTAAGTTCCTCAGGAAGTAGCTTAAGTAGCATTCGTGTAGCTGTAGGCGTATACACGAAATTTTCATCGGACACAGTATTATCTCTACGCTCTTCCCTGACATACATGCGCACTTGCTTTTCGGTCACGGACTTACCCAGCTTAGTCGTCATATCTTCTGCGATCTCTTTAATCGTAGGCTCTCTACTGTAGATCTCGCGCAAGTACTGCCTAGCCTCGTCGAAGGTACGCTTGTTCTTACCTGCTCTATTCTCTTGAATGCGTCCTACATTTTGATTCGTTACTATAAAACGCTGAAGCTGATTTAAGTTTTTCTGTACCCAAGACCCGGGGCTAGCCACCTTTCCCTCGTGACCTTGAGTTGGGGCGTATGTCTTAAGAGAGTCTACGGCAATCTGCTTAGCGCGTATATGGATTAAGTGGTCTGGTACGTTAGCCGCTCTCCACTTGTTTACATGAAATTTTATAGCGGGCTCTAATGACGTCATAAGAGGTTGCAGATGCTGCTCTCGGTAACCGCTGTCTTTCCACGTCTGCCACATACCAAGTTCCTGCAGCCCTCGCTTCTTGTTACCGAGCTGCGTAGATACTCGGGGAGGCTTGCCTGGCATGGCGGGCATGGTAGGCATGGTAGGGGCGATCGGCGCAGATATATTTGCTGTCTTTACACCTACAGACCCAAGTAGATACGAGGTTAAGCCGTCCATCACACTGCTCCTGACGATTTAGAGGGCGGGCTAAGGTAGTCACGCGCTTTCTTCGCTGCGAATAGCCCCGCGCCTAACATAGCGGCCCCTCTAATCTTTTGCTGGCTGAGAGGTATACGCTTGTCTGCAAATGGCTTGGAAATCTTATACGCCGCGGTCGCACCCAACGTGCCGCCCACAAGAGTGCCTATATTTTTCTTGGAGGCCGCTGAGTCTATTTGACTATCTACGTGGCGCTGCATTGAGCCCGCAGCGTACATATCATCTTGCGGAACGTTGTAAGAAGCCATCTTTAAGAAGTACTTAAACCTGTTTACGGAACTCATCGGAATGCGTCTCCCTTCACACTAGAAATATAAGCGACCGCGCTAGATCTCTTCTCGGATACTAACTCGTTTGGATCAAAGGTTAAACTTTTACTCGTAGTGTCCACCGCTGCTAGATTGCGCACCTTAGACTTGTTACAGATGGCTCCTAAATCGACGACGCAAGCATCCGCGATCGGAGTCGTAAGCAAGCCTGACGGCCCTAACACGTCTAAGACGTTTGCGATGGGTCTCCGGACAAACGCATTAACGAACTCACCTTTAGAGTAGATCGGCGCTTTACGGTATCCTTGATACGCGTGGAATAGGCTTAGGCGTGTTGTATGCGTTAGCAGACTACCTCCGGCTGCGTTAACTGACGTGTCTTTAGACACCGACGTAGGCACCGCGTCTTGAACAGACCCGCACCCTAATGCGCGGCGATACACCGCCTCTCCTATCGTAGCAATCGAAAAAATGTTAGAGAACCACGGAGGGCGGTATAATTCTTCGACGGCAACCTTTTCAGCCGCGGTAGCCGGCGCGTTAGCAGAAGGCGCACTAGCTTGAGGGTACACGGATACCTCTCGGGTAACGCTACTAGGGAAAGAGATGCCGCCCCCAAAGTAGAAAGTAGGGTTTCCCGCTTTAGCGTCCGCTGAAATGCGACCAATGTCCAACGGAAATAAAGAGAACCACGTCAGAGTTTGCGGACCCTCTAATCTAAGCGGAGAGCCGGTTCTATGAACACCGTCAGCAAGCACAGCTATGATTTCTTCGGAGATGTGCTGCAGCAATGATCGCCCATGCTGTACTTGATTGAGTAAGTTGTCAGAAAAGGGCGCATTAAACTTAGGGTTTTGCTCTATTGCGCGGAGCCCAACTATTTTGTTTGCGATAAGCTGCGCGCCAGTGAGCGCAGATCTCGGCGAAATAGCTTCCTCCGGAGGCGCAATGAATTTAGCCTCAAGTATGTCGGCGGCGTGTTTTGCGCATGAGGCAACGTTATTAACTACCGGCTCTTTAGCTAGGTGATCCATTACGTCCTTTGCGCTAGATGGAGGCTTTAACATCGAAAGCACCGTCTTCGGCGCAAAAGCGTTTGTCCCTACCCAATCCGCTGCGCTGAGCTGACTACCTGCGAGTTCAGGAGGTAGGCTTTTTTGGAGGGCTTGGAGGACTGCGGGCCGGATAAACAGGTCTCTAAACTTTTTCTTATCCCCGTTAACCGTTACTTCTAAGTCTGACCCAAGTAGATACGATGCCAAGAAAGCAGGTAAGTTTGCTAGGGGCTGTAGTGCGGCAGTAAATGCTGCGCTAATGGAATTTGGGCCTGTATCTGTATCTGTATACGAGAGCAGAACTGCAGATGCAGATGCGCTGTTGGTAGAACGTAAGATGGCGTCGCCAAAGATCTCGTCTACCTCTCCAACTTCCCTCACACACTTTACTGTATAAGTCGTAGAAGCGGATCCTGCCCCGCTATACGTGTGTGAGCAGGACGCCAATAAGCCAACGTACATAGTAGGACTTTCCGCAGTGACGTCATCCACGTCAATAAACGCAATCGGAAAGCCTACGGCAACGAACGGGTTAAACGGGCCAGTGCAGCTGATCGCCGTAGACTCATAACGCTTAAGCATTAAGTTAAAATTTGCGATGCGAAGCATCATTGCTGTGTTGTCGGATAGATCTACACTCTTAAACTTTTCAAAGAAACTGATAGATGCGAATGATGGCACAATCCCCGTAAACTTTTCATGGTTTAATAAGGGGATATCTACCTCTTGCTTAGCTACCGCGCCTTGATTTTGAAACGCAGACGTGGAGGGAGCGTAATACCCGGCGACGCCTCCTTGTTTCTCTTGAGCGTTTGATACAAGCGCTCCGTGGAGAAGTAATCGAGTCGGCATATAAAAAGAGTTCTTCGTATAGTTAAACGTAGAGACCTGATTAGGGAAGATGACATTGCACGTTGGGGGCGTACAGAAAGTTAAGTCAGGTATCATGTTATATGACACTACGCGCGCAAAGGACGTCCCCACAGCGTTTTTATCTACTTTTGCCGACAATGCGATGCTTCGAAGTAGAAACGGAACAATCTGGTTTAAAGTAACGGTATCCTGCGCTGTCATCTTCGGATTAACCAGCCCTAGGTTAAAGATCTTTACGCCGTCAAAGATAAAGGGGGCAATCCGTTCTAGTAACCCGCTACGTTGATCCTCGGGGACTAGGTCAGTAATTTCTGTCGAAAGACCTGGTAGGATCTTCTTCGCACCGGCGGGAGTCTTGATGAAGTCCGTAAACTTCTTTTTAGCTACCTCATCTTTATTTGCCCCGTCAGGTATGTTTGCGTATCCCGCAGTGGAGCCGGCCTCAAAGTCTACGAGTGGCGACCCATTAGCGGAGATAGCGCTAGGGACTGCGCCGACGGGAACTACCTCAGGTACATATTTCTGGTTAAGATCGGACATTACGTTATTACGCTGTGTAAGTTCTTTATCTGAACTTATGTATGTCCTCGGAGCCCCCACCGGTAAGAACGAGTAGTACATGTGCTTTAGTAAGATATCGAGCATAGTCGCAAGGTCTGTGTGGTCCGACATCTGAGAAGCAGCATTGCCTATTGTCGCACCAGCGTTGTCTTTGTCTAGGAGCTTGTTGAGACCTTCATCTGTAGACACGCCGTCAATCTGAAACAGCAAGCGGCATTGATGAGAGGCGTGCGCAAAGAATTCGTGCTGAGCTCCGTGTGTTTTACCTTCTTTAGTCGATCCCGCAGGTAAGGTTACGCCGATGCACTTTTCGATCAGCTTAATTGCGCCCTTAGGCGGTCCGGTCAGTTCGCTAAGTCCCGGCGTAAACGGAGGCGTCTCGTCTTTAAACACCGCAGCAACCTGAGCAGACAGTCCGCTTCGGCCTTGCTCTGCCCTAAAGAACCCAGCACCTCCTACAAAATTCTTCTTCTGACTAAAGGCCTGCGTGGCTATATTTGAGACGTAAGTATAATGCCGCTCTAGCAGAGTGTGATGTCCCGAGCAGCTAAGAGATGCGCTTCTCGTCGTTCCTGACTTAGTTAGCGCAATTCCTGTAAGCATACCGACAAATAATACGGAGTACGTTACCCCTTTCTCGTCAGTAAGCGCAGCTTTCTTGCCGCTTACATCCCGAAACCCTACGACGATATTAGTCATCGGCTTAAGTCGGCGCACTTCTTTTGTAGGGAGTACCTCAATAGTAGCCGTTAACTTAACTGCCGTACTGATGCTAGCCGACATGATCGAGCAGGAGAATCCTTCGATGAACAGCCTTAAGTCACAACGTGGGTCTATAAGCATACTTGACCGCCTTTATACCGCGAAGGCCATAGTCGAGGATTCAGGGAAATCTCCTAATCCGCCGTCTCTTGGGATCGAGTCGTCGATATTAGTAGCCTCTAGCGCATCAGGCGTTGCGACTGCGGGCGTAGGACGTACAAAAGGCGCTTCGACGTCTTCTAAGGACACGCCACCCTGGGCTGTCTTAAGTTCGGTTATGCCTACACCATGAGTCTTCTCGAACTCTACAATTTCGTTGAATGAGCTCTGCATCTCTTCGCCGTCAAAGTCAAAAGGGACGTTGTCCGTGTACACAGGGTCGGCCACAAAACTCCGTTGATTCAGCGTACCATATGAGCGGTTGGGATACTCGTTAACGTAAATATCTTTGAAAGCGTAGCTATCTGCGCTGAGGAGTGCTGCCGACGGTTGGTCTGAATCTGTTTGAGCAGACAGCGGGACGCTATTGTCCGCCTCAGATCCATTGCTTTTTATTAGGATATCCGATACGCCTTGTAGCGCTTCCTCTATTGCGATCTGCCCGAGGTCTTTAGCGTTGACCTTACTACGTAATCTCTTTAAGTGCTTGAGGTGCGTAAGGGCCATTGTAAAGCTCACGTCAGCCATATACCGGTCTTGGGCAGTTTTAGTGAACTTTAAGTCTAAGATATAGCCCGTATATACCCTGTCATCGCTCGTGATTTGAACCTTTGCGCCCCTCTCGGCCGAGATAGATCCGCCAAGGCGAGTGGCATAGTTTTCGTGTAGTTCTTGTAGCCATTGGAAAGTGAGCGTATCTAGTGTCTTAGCTGAGATGCTCAGAGAAGGCAGCGCTTGCCCGAAGAAGAACAAGCGGTCTCGATCAAATGTTTGAGCGCGTTGATGCTTTTCAGTCACTGCGTAGCTTAGAGATTGTATTAGGATATTTGCGTTACTTGATGAGGTGCCTGACGCAACAGAAGTGTTCTTGAGGCGGCCGCCGGATAGCAAAGAAATTGTGGCGTACGAATCGTCAGGCAGCGTGAGCGCATCGAGAGGACGACGAATATCCTTATTGCTCCCGCGAGCTCCCATCTCATCTCTAAGTTCATCGCTCTTCGCAGACACTTCTGCGGCGGGGACGGTCGGGATAATTAAAGCGAACTTATCGGACATAAGGTACCCTCGTGATCTGCTTCCTTATGTTGTCGGACATAAAGGGTGCTCGGGTTGCGCTAGACTTCTTATTAACGGCGGCAGTGCGCGCGTACAAAAATACAATATCTTCTACGGTGACTGTATCTTTGATTAAGATCGATGCGGACTTATCTACAGTCCGTATGACTCGAGTTGTTGCATCTAAAAACGCCATGTTAGCCTCCTGTCTTCGACTTCAGTTTTTTAATCTCTTCGGTAGTCGCGTGCTGATAACGCATGGCCGAAGACGTCATTACTTCCATGTTCGAAGAAACATTATTGCTCAGATCAGCCAGAATCTTCGCATTTTCGCCCGGACTGAGGTTAGCGATGACTTGCCCCTGTTGGGTGTTAGACGTGACTGGAGCAGAACCGACAAGTTCGGCCTGGACAGCTAGTTCTTTTAGCTCGTCAAGCGACTTGCCTTCGTAAAGTTTGGCGTCAACATTTTTATCGGCGAGTATCTTTTTGATCGACTCTTCATCAGTTCCCATGTCTCGTACCCGCTGGAGTACTCGGCCCATTTCGCCTTCCACTGAGTCAATATCCTCCTGTTCCATACGGTGTACGGCTTTAAATAGGCCCACTCCTCCGCCCTTTTCGCCCTCAAAGGCTGCCACGAAGCTTTGTCGAAGTTTACTGCGTGCTCCACCGTCCATCTTAGATCGGTCAAGGTCCTTCATTAGACTTAGCCCTCGATTGTTCGCCTCCGCCCTTTTCTTCTTCTTAATCGTCTCTACGGCCTTTTGCGCCATAGGTTTCATGCGCTCCGCGAACTTAGCAACCGAGTCGTCGGTAATACGCTTAAAGAGCATGTTGAACATCGCCTTAGCTTTCTCGCCCTCTTCTTCATTAATATCTACGCTGAATACATCCTTAGCAATCTTTACCGCGTCTTTAGCACTTATGTCCGGGCCGAAATTAGGATGGCTGTTTAACTGACGAATTTTTTTCTCGTCAGAGAGCACCTCCATGTAGGACTGTAACTTGCTGATCTCCCCGCCTTTCCGCAAACTGAAAAGGTAGTCATTTTCTACGTGATCGATCGTACTAGAGAAGAACTCTTCCTCGAGTCCGTCAGTGCCGAAATCAAACAGGCCCGCTAAGGTCGTATTAGCAGATTTTAAGTTGGCTACAGAGTTCTCTTCCGAGTCTAACGTAACCTTGGTTCGTAGTTGAGTCTCTTGGCGTTGCAAGACCTTGCGCACCATCTTACGCTGCCCTTCTGTAAGACTCTTATCGTTTGCGAGTTGCTTCATCGCACCGTACTGTCCACCGCGAGCCTCCATTCGCTCCCGCTGCTCCATACCCACCGTATCAGAAAATGCACCAGTTCCCTCAAATGCAGCTTTGGCGAACTCTTCGGTCATATTCTCGATGTCATTGCCTTGCTCAAATGCTGCCATAACACCTCGCATGAGCGCCTTCTTTTCTTCGTCCGTATAGTCGACCTTCATCCCCTCACCCTGAAAAGCCTGAAGGAACCCCTTATCGGAGTGACCGAACGTAGTACTATTCAGGCCGATTTCAGACTCTCGCTCTTGCAGATCTCCACTAGCCGCGAGGATTCGCCTCATATGTTCATCTTTGTCGCCGAAGATGCTGACTTTTTTCCCACCTCGCTGATGAGCGGCGATGTTGTCCATGAAAGACGCACCAGATGCCGCTATTAAAAACGGGTTGGTTGTAGCCGCGCCTGCCGCTAGCATCCCCGCCGTTCTCAGCCCTCCGCCCAAAGTCAGCCCTTTCGTAGTAGTCTCGCCTGCGCCTTCACCGAACATGTCATTGATAGCACGGCCCATGTCGCTCGTTCGGTCCGCGTATGACTGCTCAGCTTGGTTCTCGTTCATCCCTAGGCCGACAGTAGCACGAGCAAAGCCTGTTACAATGCCGTTTGCCATCATTTGGTCACCGAAGTTATCCCCGTATTTACCGAAGGCCGCCCCTACCTCAGAGCCCACAGTCTGTATGGGCTGTCCGATAGGCTCTGAGATGTAATCTCGGTAGGCCTTATCAAGCTTGCCCGATAACGTAAACTCTCTCTGAACGACGGAGTTGAGTCGATTACGTTGAGACAGCTCCTGCGTGCGGCGCTTAGTCTCTTTAACGATCTGGTCTCCATCCTTTTGCATCTTCATTAACACGTCTATAGTTTGCCCACGCATGCCTGTAAGTTGCTGTAGCACGATCGCCATCTCGTCTTCGTTATCAAACACCTTATCGAGTGCAGAGGAGAACTCGGACATGTCTAATGAAGCGCCCATGTTCGCACCCATACCTGCGCGCATACGCCTTTCAAAAGAAGCAGTGCCCCCCTCAGAGGATAACTTCCTGTTGGCTTCCTTACTTATATCTTCCATAGACATAGCCTTTAGCTTGCGCTTAATCTCAGAGTCTATGCCCCCAGTAAACTTCCCGTCTTCTCCTACTTCCCCTAATGCAGCAGCAAGTAATCTCCCGTTAGCGGACTGCATAAAGGCGGACGAGGCTTGCATAGATTGTTGAGCGAGGTCAGCTACCCCGTCTGCTCCGCGCTTTCCTGTAGCGGACATTAAATCCCTGTCAGATAACAGCCCCATAGAAGTAGCCACGCTTAAGTTACCTAGCGTACGCTGTGCTCCAAGCGCTCCTATTCTTTTATCGCCGCCCATCGCAAAGTTCGTAGCAGCCTGCGCCATCTCAAAAGACTGGATTGTAGAGTCGTCCATGGATATGCCGACGCCACGTAAGGCTCTATTTGTTCTGATAGACTGTCTCATCTGATCGGGATCCATAAAGCCCATCTGCGCGTGCCGTTGAAAGTCAGGCAGAGCTCCTTCTAAGGTAGTCCCTAAATCCATAGAGATCTCGCGCAGAGTCTTCGACATCTTTTTAACGCGCTCACCCATTTGTGACAGGTTCTTCGATGTGTCAAGCAACTTCATATCTGAGAACTTCTCTAGCACGTTCTTAAGTTCTCGGTCGTTAGTAAGCATCTCAGAAGAGTTAGCTAATTCGCGAAACGCGCCAGAGAACCCCGCAATCGCGTCCCGAGACGCGCCCATACCCATTCGCCCACCTACATTACGTTCCCCAAACACGCGCTGAGATAAGTTTTGCGAGATCTTATTCTGCTCTTGACCGCGAGCCATTTGCCCCCCCGCGTACTGCATCGCTGCTGCTGCGAGAATTTGAGGGCCCATACTCATAGCGCCCATCCCTAGAGTATTTCCGACAGCTCCCGTCATCCTGCCGCCGAACCCAATACCGTGAGCTATACTAGCTGCCGTACCGAGACTGAGGGCATGCGCCGGTAGTCCGGCACCGAACCTGGCAAAAGAGTCTCCGCGCGCGCTAGGCCCATATATGTTGCCTAGGAACGCCTCTTGAGCAGCGAAGGGGTTGGCGTACCCACCGCCCATGTGTAACGCACCCGGCGTCTGTGAGTACAGATTAGGTCCCATAAAGCAATTCCTCGTTATATTCGGTGATAACACACTAACATAACCATACCACAGGAGGTATAAAATGGTAATACTTGGCGTTATTGCTGTCGGTGCACTCAGCGCTATTACTGCTCGAGCAGCAGTCGGTTTCGCAGATGTGGCCCTTCGGGGGGTAGAGGAGTATCCCCGAGTCTCAAATCACACACTCTGTGGGCATAAGTTTCAATGCGCTACCAACAGCGAGTATGCGCTTCTAGAAAGAGGTTCTAACTTGACCAAAGACCTCGCAGCTGTTGTCGTCGACAAAGCCTCCTTGGAGGAGGCCGACACGGCGCCGATGCAGAAGTTTTTGGTTGAAGGCGCGTTACTGTGGGGCGCCTCGGGCGTCGATATTCGTGCGGTCGTACTTTCTAAGCTAGCAGATGCAACCCTAGCTCAAGACGTCGCGATCGCACTCACCGAGGCGGTTGAGGACCTTTCTCCTGCAGAACGACAGGTTCTGTTTGCACTTCATACACTCGCTGCATAAACAAGAAGAAAGTTTTAAGGAGCGCCCGCTCTGCTCTCGTTACCGGATCTCCCATACCAGGTCCCATACGAGAGAGGGCTTCATTAAACTCATTGATGAT
>Ga0098048_1000890_pt1 | contig 13598 bp, 8 predicted proteins | sample 13_taG_FD_75052 | JGI IMG/M metagenome (GOLD analysis project Ga0098048, IMG submission 75052) | Marine viral communities from the Subarctic Pacific Ocean - 13_ETSP_OMZ_AT15268 metaG | ecosystem: Environmental > Aquatic > Marine > Oceanic | place: Pacific Ocean | collected 2015-01-16 | reverse complement strand
TTCGACTTGTATCAATTTGGAAAGAGTGAAGGCTATATCAAATCAAGACAATTAGATACAGGCGAAATAGTAAAAATAGAAGTGGAATGGTAGATATGACGGAGATTGAAAGTACGAAAAGTAAAGCACAGATACACAACATACGGGCGGCAAAGACGGTAGCAGATACCGTCAAATCAACGCTTGGCCCTATGGGAATGGATAAACTGATGGTTGATGGTGGAGGCGGTGTTATCGTTACAAACGATGGTGCTACTATCCTGCGTGAACTTGATGTATCACACCCCGGTGGTAAAATGATTGTTGAAGTAGCGAAGACTCAAGAAAACCTGTGCTATGACGGTACAACGAGTACTGTCATTCTTGCAGGTCAACTACTTGGTAACAGTGAAACGCTGTTTGAGAAGGGATTGCACCCTAATGTAATTTGTCGTGGTTATCACGAGGCATCTCAAATGGCTATTGAATACCTTCGCACTAATATATCACTGACAAGTGATAAGCGTGATGTACTGGTATCGGTGGCTAAAACTGCTATCACTGGTAAAGCACTTGAGAACTCACTTAATGCTGTTGCTGAACTTTGCGTAGCCGCTGTCGAAAAAGCCGGTGATGCTGAAAGCGTCAAGGTTGTTTCATTCCCCGGCGGTTCACTTGATGACTCCTACCTTTACGAAGGTTCGATTGTAAACAAGGATTATGTGCTTGAAGGCGAGGATGCTTACTCGAATGTAGTGTTGTTGAATACTGGGCTTGAGAATGAAAAGAGTGAAGACAATGTACAGGTACAACTTGATGCTCAATCATTCCAATCATACAAATCGTCGGGTAAAGCAAACCTCATCTCAACGGCTAAATTACTTGTGAAAGTATTACCGAAAGGTGGTGTTGTTTTTGTCCGTGATGCCGTCAACGACCATGTATGCGCTCACCTCAAGAAGCATAACATTATGGTTGCTCGTAGAGTACCCGAATCAACACTTCGCTCATTGAGTAGAGTTACAGGTGCTACTATCTATCAAACACCCGAAGAGGTAGAAGGACACACAGAATGTATCGTAGAGCGACAGAAGCATAACGATGTTTGGTATCTCTTCGTTCAAGGTGATGTCAAGAGCGATGAGGCAACACTCGTGCTAAGGGGTGCAACATCTCACACGCTTGAAGAAGTTGAGCGTGGATTTGATGATGCACTCGGTGTAGTTTCTTTAGTGTTAAAGAACGGCAACTTTGTTGTTGGTGGTGGAAACGCATACGCTCGTATGTCGGCTCACCTACGCCAACATGCGGCACAGATAGGTGGTAGAGCGCAGATGGCAATAGAAGCCTTTGCAGACGCATTAGAGTGCATTCCTGCCACTATTGCCGAAAATGCGGGGCATGACCCACTCGACACCGTACTTGCTATTCGCCACGAAATCCTACAGGGCAACCGTGAAATCGGGCCGGATGTACACAACGGCGGTGTATGTAATATGATGGAACTTGGTGTTTATGAGCCTACAGAACTGGTTCGTCAAGCAGTACTAAGTGCCAGTGAAGTCACTAATTCAATACTCCGTATTGACGATATAATAGCACGAAGGCCACCTCAATGACGACTTACATATGCGTATTCTGCGATGAGCCTTGTAAGGTTCTTGTTGATGGAGATTTTTGCGAGGCTTGTTACGATGGGGCGGCTAATAGAGAAGTTAAAAGTAAAGTGTAGGGCTTGCGCTCATTGGCACATAGCCCGACGCATATCGGCTCGATTCCTTGATGATGAGCGTGAGCGTTTCCTGTTACTACAATGTAGGCGATGCGGTCATTATTGGCAAGACACAGCAATTAAGAAAAATAACAGTGAAAGTAAATGAAAATAATTTTCTTTCTTCTATTTTGAATCGCCCATATATCATATCCCCTTTCTTAGTCCATCTCATCATGGTATCGGCCCTCCTAATGTGAAGAGTTGCGCCGCTAATCGTTGTATTGCTGTCTCTAAATCGGGGGGAGGGCCGCCCGCCCAATTACCTGCACCTGCGCCGGGGTTGTATGGTTCAGCACCACCTTGTCCGGCTGGCAAAGCGGCGGCGGCTAAAACACCTTGAGCCGCAGTAGCGTAGTCGGCGGAGTTGAATGCTTTGACTTGGGCGAGGTTGGTAACTTCACTATCCATGAGCGCACCCGCCGCAGTGACATTTGTTGCATCAGTCACATCCGCACCGTCTTCAACATTGAGTAGTGTCAGCACTTCTGCTTTGGTTATCCCCGAAGCAAACACAGGCGTTCCACTGTTGTCTTCAATAGCCGGGGCAGTGCCACCACCGCCCGAATCATCGGATAGTACACTAAATACAGGTGTAGAAGCATGACTCGTAGTGCAAATAAATCTCGTAAGAGTGCCACCGTTTACAGTGTAACTACTGCTACGAACAAAAGTAACAGTGCGGGTTGCGTGAAGGTTTCTTACTTCTATGATGTAACCAGCAGGGAATGAACCACTTGTAGTTACAGTAGCATTACCACTGGGGGTCAAGAGTAGGATATTCGCATCAGTTGATTTAAGTGTGATACTTGTTGCTGTACTTGTCAATACACGGTTGAAAACTGAACGGGTGTATCGTGCGGCGTGTGTGCCGCTGTAGTATAATGTGTCTTTGTTATCATCGGGTACAGTAGCACCTGTCACAGCCGCACCGAATGATTGCCACATTGCACCAAAGCGTGATGCACCTAAAGCACCATTACCTATCCCACTGTGAAAAGCGTCAAGGTCAAGCAGTTCATCGGTTGATGCTACATCTCCACTGGTAACAGGTGAGAAGTACATAGGTGATGGTCGAACAAATACCCGCTTATCATTTACTTCTGTGATTGATAATTTGAGGTCATCACCTCCTGCATCATACACTACACGCAATACAGCGAGAACAACTGTTTGAGTGTTTGCTAATGCACTACTACCTGTTGCGGTAGGTGTGTTAAGGAATCCTGTGGGAGTAGCAGGGTAACTGTTTGTACCGGCAGTAATAGCAGTTCCTAATTCCCAATAAATATTTTTAACAGTAGAAGTATTATCAGCGGAAACATACACTACAACTAATGCTTCTTTACCACTGGTAAGAGCAGTAGGCGAGCCAGCCGCACTTGCACTACTCGTGTTGAGGGTGTATGTTGTTGTTGCACCTACACCACCTGCGAATTGATACATGATACCATCAAGTACAGCATAGCCCCCTTTAACAGTAAAAGTAGTTCCACTTGCGTAATTGACAGCACCGGGTATATTTGCGGGAATGTTTCTATCACCTTCTCCACCCGATGTATCATCATACATGATAACACCATTACCGTGAATACCCTCTACCATGTTGGTGAGTGTGGGTGACAGGATATGGTCGCCGTCACCTAAGCCGTCAACATTCGTTGCTGTCGCTACTGTCAAGTTATGATTCGTATGCCCCGATACTGGATTACCGTTTCCCATTCTATGCCACCTCTATGAGTATTTCAATGTTAATTTCGTTTGCCGATGTCTTGATAATCGGTTTTGTTGTATAACGAGCGACAGGTGTGAAGTCGGAGGTGGTACGATTTTGTATGTACACCTCACGGATGCTATCAGTGAATGTGTTATCAATACTCATTGATGCTTCGATAAGTAGAGCAGTGTCATCAATAATCGTCACTGTCGGTGTGAGAACGATAGCAGGGCGACCCGCCGCACCATCCTCCGCAGTAGCCGGTGTTCCGTCGAAACCTACCACTACTTCGTTGATAGTATCAGCGATAGTCTGTAAGAGCAAACGGCGCATGTGATTCGATACAGGCATGTCAATATCTCCTAATCTCGGTCTTATTCGCACCTATCGGCAACCCTTCGCCACCAATTTTGCCTCTTGTCTTCGTGCCTTTAACCCCTCCGATTAAGAAGGCGGAGGTATGAACACCTCGCTCGGTTACTTGAGAAGTGATACGCAATTCAATTTTACCGAACATGGATAAGTTTTCTTCGACAATTTGAACATAAGTAAGAGGTGCTTCTCCACTGGAAACAGCGGTTGCCCCTTCACTAATGCCTTGCAGTACACCTTCTATACCCGACTCGATGTTAAGCATAGTAAGGTCGGTAATACCTACTATCGGCATATGTCTTGCTTCTGTGATGACACGAGTTCGACCGTCATACTCAATCGTCATACCCGGTCGCATGTCAGTGATGCCGGGATGACCGCTACTGCTGATTGCACCCGCTGTAAGTGTATGACCTCGTAGGATTTGACGAGCGACTCTTCTTGCCCCGTTGGTTGAGCGTACCGTCATATCTACGACTGGTGCTGGTTCTTCTCGTATCTCACCGTTGTTACCGCTTTGTCTTTCAGTGTCATCAACAGTAACGATAACCAAGTCATTCAATGCCATCGGTTGACCTTGTACAGTGACACGGTTTGGTGTATTATCCACAGGGTCAGTTCGCTTAGAACCAAAACGGATGTTGGCGTTTACACTACGAGTGGCTTCGCTGAATGTGATAGGAACATACAACATATTACCGAATCTGTCTATGAGTATCATGCGGCTGTCATGCCGACCGATAAACCGTAGTGCGGTCATCAAGTTGACATTTGTAAAGTCTTGACCGAGGAAGCGAGTAGAGTGGAGTCTTCGACCGTTGTTGTTGTTTGCGGAACTCATACTACGACCAATGTTGAAACTATTCATACTGGTAGTTGCTTGCTGACCTAAACGGATAGCCATGTCTGTTGTTCGCAAACCAACATCAATCGGCTGACCCAACTTAACTTCACGCTCAAAGAAACCAAGGTCGTTAAGTGTTTTACCTTTCATGTTTTGTAGATTCATAAGAATACCGACAGTGCTGGATTCAAGCGTGGAGATAGATAGCCGTTGGGCGGGGTTGTCGGCATTGTAAACAAGCATGGGTTTGTTGGTTGAACTCAATACATTGTCACCCAAAAAAGGTACTGCGGTGCTACTATGCCCCGGTGTTTCTTTATGTGTGATTTGAATTGACGACTCACCCTCAACAATTTGATAGCGGGTTTCGGGCATGACTTGAAAAGTAGATGCGTTACTATTTTCAATGGTAACTTTTGCTTGTACACCTGTACTCGTGTCCACCTTTGCATGATGAACGGCGTTGTCAACGAACACCGGCTTACGCACATGGTCCATTACTGCGGGCATGTCAGTACTAAACCGACCGACGACTGTATTTTTGATAACTACCATGATTGATTCCTCCTTAACCATTCATCATGTTCATTAACCATTCATCATGTTCATTTTCATTCATAGAATCTGTAACACTGTAAGAAGGTTGTGAAAATACAATGTTTTCCCAATCAAAAGGTCGGTCATGAGAAACAAACGCTTCATCCATTTTAGCATCGTTAGTAGGATTCCACTCATTTTGTCGTCGCTGAACATCCCCAATATTTTCCAATCTACCCCTGTGTCCTAATATAATGCCTCGCTTATCATCCTCCCGCGTAAAACCATTCGGATGCATTCGAGAAAAAAACGAAGCAGTAGCGTGTGGTTCTGCCCCACCTTCAGCCCACCATGTTCCTTTCCTGTCAAGGTCAATTGGGGTATTTTTTTGATGCCATTGTGTAGCATCCATAGGTTGTGTAGTTAAGAACGGTACTCCACGGTAAGCAGTTACAGGCTCTTTACCGGGGTAATCTTCTATGTAGTTGTACAACTTCATTTGGCGTGATGCCTTGAGGAAAACCCATGCTTTATCTATTGGAGTCATCAGCAGTTCCACCGTTTAAGAGAAGCCCCTTTCGGTGTTAATTTACCTTTCTTACTCGTTGCGCCTTTCATGCCACTCATACGAGCGCAGAATGATTTACGACGCTTGGCCTTCTTTGAGCCGGGCTTGAGTTTACTTGGCTTAGTTGTCACAGGGGGTTTGAGATTTGCGCCACTCTTGCGCTTGGCGGCGGCACGACCCTTAGCGTTCAGTCCACCCTTTGGACTGTGCTTGTTTGGGTTATAACCGTGAAATGGTTTACTTTTTTTCTTTGCCTTCATCAAAGCAAACGCATTTTCCATTGGTGTACAACAATTACAAAAGTCGTATTCAATCATGCGCCATCACCACTGTGGTCTGTTGAGTTGTAGGAGACATCTCCTTTATGTCCTTTTGGATGTAAGGCTTGACTGAACCGTGGTTGTACACTGTAGTCCTTACGAACAATAGTCTCATCGTTTTCTACAGATGTACGGCGGCGTGATGCATCGGAACGGTAATGTTCTAAAGTATTCTCACTGATAATTACACGAGTAACTTCATTGTCAATTTTACTACTATCAAAGCCGCTGTCAGCCGTTCCGATGATTTTTGGGCCTTTACTCATAGGCACAGTGTCACTTGCACTAATGTCCATGTAATACGCAGGTGTGTAAGGTGGATTAGTGTCGGGGTTGGTGGCACGAATGTATGACCCAACTGATGCCTTACCGTTATCCACATCATACACATACAGTCCATACTTACCACCAGCAGTAGCACCGAAGTAGTTGCTACCTACTTGTGGGCTTGATGAGTGCAAGTTGAGATTAGAACGGAACATCTCAATGTGTTGCTTGTCCATCATACGCACTGGGCGCATCATGTATGTGACCTTCTTATCAGTCACATTTGTACGCACATGTCCGTTAGTGTCTGTATGGTATGGATTGCTGGACTTCCATTGACTCGGATTACTTGAAAATCCATACTTTTCAGCGAGGTAGCCTTCTACTTGTCTTTCTTCTTCAGTAGTCATTGAGCGATTGTACTGTATTACTTCTGCAATTTTTCCATTTAAGTAAAACGACGAGGGTACATTACCAACAATGTAGCCTCCTGTGTCTGCTTTCCAAAAAGCACTTGTCGTAGTGTAATTTCCTGCGCCTTGTAAGTTCATTTTGAGGGTAGCGGTACTTCCATTACCATCGCCACCAGTAATAGAGGCAGTGACTAATTCGGCCTGTCCACCCACTGCGCTGTTTGTTGCTGAACTCACCGTAGCCCACCCAGTGTCAGCACCTCCCCACCACTGCCACCTGTTGTTTGAATCCATTCGGATGTACAGATTAAATCCACTACGAGTGGCTGGACTACCTGCTCTTGACTCAATGATTCCATGAATGCCACCATCATCGCTGTCTGCCCAAGCGACAACAAACACTGTCATTTCAGCAGTGTTTAAACGAGCGTCAAATGATGTTTCCAATTTATCATCGCCGTCACAATCTACAACGGGCATGTTGTTTACATTGGATGATGAGGCAATATAGGATGGTTGGTTGGATGCAGTGGATTGTGTGAACTCAAAGCCATACGGCCCACTATCTTTCCATGATGATACAGCCGCCCCATCAGCCAAATCAAGACTATCGGCTTTGAGCCATAGTACCATGCCCGATGTAGGAATACCACCCCAATCAGTATCATCAACAGGTGAAAGGAAGTTGCGAGTTTCAGCAAGGTAAGTACCACCAAGCGGGTTGAAGTTTGATGTATGACTCATACGCACCGCACCACCTTGAGGTTGTCCTCCAAAGTCAAGTGCGGTAAGGTCGTAGTTACCTATTGTTTGAGAGCCTGTTTGCATACCACCTTGTAATACAACACGCTGTCCTACATTGCGGTCAGTGTGTAGGCTGTGCGCTTCGGTGTTGATGATGATTTGATTGGTGTCAACACCTTGTAGGTTTTCGGTGTCAAGACCGATACGAGGACTACTGCGGCTTACTGCATCCTTATGCGGTGAGTCACCGACAATGTTCTCTATACGGTCGCTTACTACTGCTTCGGGCTTGAGTAGTCCGTCTTCTGCAATCTCCAAGCGTGAACTGATACCACGAGGTACTTCTGTGTTTTGCAGTACATCGTTTCTTGCACGAATGAAGCCATCGTTGAGTATAGGCTCGGCGGTGTGATGAGAGAGAACAAGTCCTGTTGTATGAATAGGTTCACTCAATGCGGTGAGTATATCCTCGTTGAACTGTGTTGGGTATCGAATACCCCGACCGTTACCCATGTCACCTACACGCTGTGCGTTTGATGGCATGAATACATCAACCAAAGTGTTTGTATCGTTATTATTAGTGTTGTTTAAACGACCACCGAATCTTGGTAGTGTTGCCGATACACTCAATGCTGTATCAGCCGCATTAGTAAGCCCCTTCAAATTGACAAGGTGGTTGCCGTTGTTGTGTATTCGTTGATACGGTGTGCGGTTGTTTCGCCGGTCGTATTCGTATGCGTCACCCGCATCCCATGATGGGCGAATACCAAATGAACGGACAGGGAAGCGGCGAACATCCTCACCACGAGTATTACCCCACCAATCAACAATGTAATACTTAGCGGCATCCTCTATCGAATCTAAACCTTTACCGTTACCGTCACCCCACCAGTCACGCAGTACAGTAGCACTGTTGCGTAGGGTGCGAATAGGGCAACCGAATGGGCGGGTAAAGCGAACACCGTCACTGTATCGAACCTGCCACTCCGGTTTGTCAACACCAAGCATACCGGAGAAGTTGGTTTGGCGTTCCATAATACCAGTGTAGGTGTTCGGGAAAGTGGAGGTTGAACTACCGTCACCACCAGCGTATGTCGAAGTTTGAGTTTCTGTTTGCACTAATGGACCGTGGGTGTAACCTACACTGGCGTTGGTGGCGGTCACTGCTGTCTCTCGCAATGCTCGCAATCCATACATAGACCACTGCGGCTTGTTGTATGGTTGGCGTAGGCCAAAGCGATAACCGAATGGGCGTGGGCGTGTTGGGTTGCTGATGCCATCATACGATGATTTACTGATACCGCTACTTACAGCATACGAACCATCATCATCAGCATCGGACCAAATAGGCCCATCGAAGCCGTAATCTCGTGGATAGTCCCATGTAGATGAGACATAAGCGTAACCATCGAGGCGGCTTACCAACGGTCCACCACGGCTACCACTCGGCCAAAAGTGATTGAGCATACTCTTGGTGGCTGTATCGGTGCTGTCCGACTGTCCACCTTGCATAAGTCCTGTTCCGATAGTAGTATCAATTGTTTGAGCAGTTTGAGGTGTTCCATCAGCATCAGTGTATATGATAGAACCTACAGCGATTTGAGGTGGTAGTGTATCAAAGACTACAACACTTGTACCTCCTTCTGCAACAGTACCGTTTACTTGATACATACGACCATCAACAAATATGTAAGCCTCATCTGCAATAACCTCTCCACCGTTTGTTGTGATTGTATTACCAGTGTGTGATACAACTTGACGAGTGTGTGAACCATCAGCGGCAAGGTCAGCGGTCTTGTAATAGCGCAGTGAATGATTACCACTCGCCATAGTTGTCAATGGTGTACCCTTAACATTGACACACCCTGTTAATGTTGTACCGCCAGCACCACCACCGGTATAAGTGAATATTTCTTCCTCACTACCACTATTGACATACACTGTGTTTGTACCACTTGTAGGCCATCCGGCCATGATAGCACCTGTAGCAGTTACAGTTGTACCACTCACACTCGCAGATGTAGCAGTGTAGTATGTTGATTGTGCTTCGGTAGGTGGCATGGCTGTTTTCATTCGCAAAGCAAACGGCCCTATACTGGCATAGTAAGTAGCGTCATGGTAATGAACCGTTTCAAAATGTTCCGGCATACTGTTGAGTGGTTTTTGGTTGATGGCTCGGTCAGTCAGTGGGTTCAACCATGTTCGACTTGCATCACTGTAGAAAGTATGTGGGCGACCAAGGTTTGGATGCCACAGACAAAGGAAAGCATCAGCCATGTGTAGGCTGTTGGTATCACGACTACCTGCTAAAGTTTGAGATAAGGTTTGATTGATAATACTTGTTTTACTGTCACTTAAAATTGTATTCGCTGGTCGGAAATCATACGCACGAGATAAGCGTAATTTTGTTCCTACTGTTAAATTATTTGTAAAAGTAGAGTTGGCTACTATAGTAAATTGTTTAGGCTTATTCATCAATGATGAATCATAACCACTGCGTTCAGTGTAAGTGTGTGTTCTTCGTGTACCTGTAGCATCGGTGTATTCAAGCACCATACCGTAGTAAGGTTGCTTAGGGAATCCTCGTGCATCATCTACTGTGATGATTGTAGATGCTACACTCACTACAGAACATACAGGTGTGAGACTGATATTCTCAAGTATCTCGGAATATAAGTCGGGATAGAAACTTGGGTAGCCAGCAAGCGTAATTTGAGAAGCAATCGAGCCGCTACTTGCTCTCAAGAACTCATAGTAGTTGTCAAGACGATGCCAAGACAAATGGTTGAAGCGGTCAGCATCAGCGTTATCCGGGCCAACCTTGTGAACAATAGACCACCACGGTATGTTGGTTGTGAAACCGGGCGTAGCATCTACGAACATACTGGGGTAATACGGTAGAGAGCGACGGACAAAGGCTGGTGACTCCGTGGCTTGTACACCAAGTGGGTTGTATAACATCAACGGTGGTATATTAGTGAAATGGCTACCGTGGTCGGGGTCATGGTCTATCATCAATTCATTGACAAATATTTCACAGCCTCTTACATCAGCCATAGTAGCATTAGCCAGTACAAGCGCATAAGCACCATACCTGCTATCGGGTTCACGAATACCTACAACCAGTGCGACTTGTTGGCTTGTTAATTCACTTACACTACCATTAGGAACATCATTAGCAGGGCCATTTGCATGATAACCGATAAATTGCGAACTATGCATATTTGGTTGTATAATGATTTGATACGCACCAACCTCGGCAGGGTCGGGGAAATGTTCTTTCAGTGTGTAATTACCTGCGGCTTCAAGAACAACAGTGTGTCCACCCTTTGAGTTTGTAACACCCGCATCACCCTCGGATGCAAGAACACCGTAACCGTCGTTACGCAACTTAGTTTCAAACATCAGTGAGAATCCACCACCGTGTATGTCACTTGGGCCGCTTGGTGTAGCGGTTAATGAACCAAAGACCAACAACGGGTCATAGGTAGGGAAACGATGAACAGAAGCACTTCCTAATGTAACTAAATCATCCATATCAAAACGCTCATCAAGAATAGTAAACTCATCCGATTGTAAAGTAGCCGCACGACAGGCTCGGTGTTTGTCGTATAATCCTTGGTAGGCAGGATGCGCCCAATGTCCGGGTAGCATAGCCATTGTTGCGTTGACAAAGTGATGACCCATACGGGGGATAGGTGCAGGTGTCAATTGCGGCTTTTTGTATATTGAATAACCAGTCATGGCTTCTTCGGCTGTTACCGAGTAATTGACATAATGAGTATGTGCCATGTCGGGGCTGTTACCGCTTACTTCGGCATGGTCCCGAATACGGCGTGAACCATAGAATCGGGTGCTACCGGCAGGAATGTAATACGAAGGAACTACTTTCAGTGTAGTAATACTACTAAGAACAAGTTTGTTGAACGCTTCATCGCCTACGCAACCTGTAAATGTAGAACCGCTGATACCAGTAAAGGATGCTACGCCACCTTCATCGGTGGTAGGGTTATACAAGCGAAGGAATCTGCGCTCTCCGACTCGCTCTTTGTTACCGAATGTAGAATCATAAACAGCGGAGTTTACACTTGTATTCACTGTTAAAGTAGTGCCACTAAAAGACACGCCTGTAAGTTCGTGATTAACAACACCATCTGCATGAGAATAGATGACTGGATGCTTGTGAGTGTTGGTATTACCCATTTTTGTTACATGGAAAAACAAGGTACGGTCGTGTAATTCGTATGCTGTTTCAAGGGGTGCGTTTCCAGTGGAACTTTGCCAGCCCGACATCGTGCTTTCGGGGTTATCACTGCCTTGTTTGAGGTGTTCCCAATTATGGTCGCTGTAAGTAGGGCCGAGGTTTGGACTCACCAAACTGTTATCGAACATATGTTCTACAGTGGATTTAGTCATCATACCACCTGTACCCATTGTTTCAGTTTGATAGGCTTGGAGTCTATCAAAGCCGGAGCGAACAATCAAGTTACCCGGTATAGAATCGGGGTCGGGTAAGCGTATTTTCATGTTCGGTTCAACACCGCTACCGGAGATTGCAGGGGCTAATCCTTGCGCTGAACGGTTGGATAGTTGAGTAAACGCTCGTATGATTGTCCCAAACGGTGAGCCACCCTCTACTGTATGTTCTTGCCCTGTATCATCTACTACTGTAATACTTTCAAACTGAATCTCTTCATTTGGTATTTCAAGAATGTTACGCAACAAATCGGGGTGACGAGATGCCATCTGTGGGTGTGATAATTCTTGGGCTTGGATGATAGGGAACATAGCACTGTTGGTAGATTCAAAGGTAAAGCGGTTATTACCGTACAGTTTTTCACCAGTGGTGTAAGCGTTACCACCTGCTACACGAGTAACAAACGGTACAGCACCCAACCCTCGTGCGTTTGGTGCAGGAAGGCTAAGGTTGCCACCATCCATTCGCTTCCAAACTACATGTTCGATACTAAAGTTTTGAGCAGGTGTACGCTGTGATAACTTGTAACCGTTGGTATCACCAAGCCAGTAATCATCATTAGTGTAATCGTAATTATCAATTTCAGCATCAGTGCTTGATAACTCAAGTTCTTTTGTAATATTACGAGTCACATTGGTGACATCCTCAAGTAGCATTGTACCGGGGCTAATATCAGTGTCAAAGAATAAATCACCTGTGACAGCAAAACAAGGTTCTGCGTTGTAGAGATTTGCGTCTTGGTCGCCAGTTAATGCAGTGTGTAAAACATAGGCGGCGTTTGGTACATCAGCAGTAGGTGTTGCTGTTCCTGTAGCAATCAAGGCTTCTACATTAGGACCAGCGTTGGCGGGGGCTATGTATCGTTCAGCATTATGGAATCGTTCATCCCACCGTGTTGTACCAGCAAAAGTGATAGCAGTAGCGGCGGCTACACCGGCACGAGTTTTTGATACTACGGAAAGCCAATCACCGGTTGCTGTTATACCGTCACGGTCGGTCTTGGCTACAAGTGCCAACTCACTTTCATTACTGATAACAAGCATTGCTCGACTGAATACACCCTGTTGATGGTGGAGTTTCTTATCAAGAATATACGATGTATTGGAATCTGTTGCTTCTAATATGTGAGGTGGTTTAGCACTCATTATGTCCTTTGTACTTTCAACATCAGTGAAATCGTAATTATCGTACCAAGTGTCACCACCGACTAAACCGATATTCCAAGTGTACGGTGTGGTAAGCGCAACATCATATGATACATTAGATGCTTCTTGTCCGTTGACTCTTGGACTTGCTTCGGGGCTGTTATACATTGGGTACGAACTTGGTAGATGACCCAATACACTCATACACGAGGCTGATGAGCCATACGGGGTAAAACCCATTTTAGGATGCCAAGCACCTTTTCCAGCACCATATCCTTCTGTACCTACCTTGAGGGAGTTGAGGTAAGAATAACGCTCTCCCGCCCATCCTACAGCCCCTACAGGGCGTGTACGGTCAATAGCATCTACTAAACCACCAAAGTGAACTTGAGTCATGTGGTTACGAGATGATTCATTTTCGTTGTTGAAACGGTGTACGCCCGC
>Ga0098048_1000886_pt1 | contig 13645 bp, 20 predicted proteins | sample 13_taG_FD_75052 | JGI IMG/M metagenome (GOLD analysis project Ga0098048, IMG submission 75052) | Marine viral communities from the Subarctic Pacific Ocean - 13_ETSP_OMZ_AT15268 metaG | ecosystem: Environmental > Aquatic > Marine > Oceanic | place: Pacific Ocean | collected 2015-01-16 | reverse complement strand
ATAAGTTTTGTTCAGTAACAGTAGTTGATACAGCTAACCAAATAGTCATAGGCGATGTAGTCTATGTAAACACAAACTCATTAACAATAACATTCAGTGCTCCTTTTTCAGGAAAAGCATATTTAAACTAAAAAAATGGCAGTAAAATTTTTAGATAACTTAGATTTAAACGACAATCAGTTATTAAACGCTAGATTACAAAATTTAGCTTCAGATCCTGGAAGTGCAAACGCGGGAGATATAATATACAATACAACATCGAACTTATTTAAGTTTTATAACGGTACAGCGTGGGTAGATCCATCAGCTGGTAGTTATATTGCGTGGAATGCCAATATATTTGGTGGAGCCACAGGTCCATTTACTGTAGGTAACGATGGAGATGTAACATTAAAACCAAATTCTCCTATTTCAATAGCGATGTCTGGAAGTAATGACGCTGTAAACTACAGCATTAGTCTAGATGACAGTGGTGTTACAGCAGCTTCTTATACAAATGCAAGTATTACGGTTGATGCAAAAGGTAGAATAACTTCTGCTTCTAGTGGTTCAGATAATAATACTACTTATACTATACCAACTAGTGTGCCAGCAGGTAATGCAGCTGCAGCAACACTTACTGGTAGTGATGGTTCTACTGACGCTGTTAATTTTGCAGGAACAACTAATCAAACTAAAATAACTGCAGCAACACAAGGTCAAATAGTTATAGGCTTAGCAGATAATGTTACTACAGTTGGTGATTTAACAGTAGGTGGTGGTGATATAACTTTAACTGGCACAGGTCGTATTCAAGGTATAGACACAGTTTCAGCCTCGACAGATGCAGTTAATAAAGCTTATGTTGATTCTGCTGTAGTTGGCAACTTAGTATTTCAAGGCGGTTATAACGCCGCTACTAATACACCAGATCTTGATTCGTCACCATCCGGAAGTATTAAAAAGGGTTGGGCATACGTTGTAACAGCTGATGGTTCTTTCTTTACTGAGCAAGTAAGAGTTGGTGATTTTTTAATAGCACAGCAAGACGCTCCAACTACATTAGCAAACTGGGTAACTGTTCAGAGTAATATTGATCTAGCTACATTATCTACAGTTGGTATAGGTAATGTTAATGAATCTGCTGAAAATGACAAACTAGGTTTGGAAGTATTATATTCCAATGGTACTGCTTCAGTAGGTTTAGATATTGTTGGTTTAGCTTCAAACTCTGATGTTGTAGATAATGATGAGTTTGTAATTTATGATTTAGGAACAACTACAAATAAAAAAGTAAGAGCTTCTAGAATAAAGTCATATCTAGATGTTAAAGGTACTTTTGCAGGTACAAGCGCTTCTGGTACATCTCACGTGTTTACTCACAACTTAGGAACTGATGACGTTATAGTTCAAATATTCGACGCATCTACAAAAGAAACAGTATACGCTACTGTAGATAGAACTAGCACAAACGCTGTTACAGTAACAACGGCAGCTTCTGCTAATATAAGATGCGTAATAACTGAGTGTTAAAATAAAATAAAATTAAATTAAATTAAATTAAATGGCAGTAACATTTATAGACGGAATTACAGTTAGTGGAGCTAGTACTTTTTCTAGCACACTAACACTATCTAGTATTGGAGCCGCAGGTGAGGAAACAGTATCAGCGCTATTTGAAGAGTCTGGCGTTGTTAAGAAAAAAGACTTGGGAACTAATGCTTTTACTAGCACTACAATACCTACAAATAATAATCAACTAACCAATGGTGCTGGATATATAGACTCACTTAGTGGAGCAGTACTTACTACAGGTAATCAAACAGTAGGTGGTGTTAAAACTTTTAGCAGTAGCACAGTTTTTCCTGGTACCGATGGAGGTATAGAAATAGGAGTATGGGCTGGTTCAAGTAGTTATGGTTTTATAGGAACAAAAAATATGACAGGTGTAGAGTACTGTATGCTATCAGATGGTACTAATACTTTTTTAGGTGCTGGAACAGGTGGTTCTTTAAAAATGAGAGGACCAGCAAATGACTCTTCTCCTCAAATAGTAATAGATGGAACATCAGTAACTGTAGATGAAGGATCAACCGTTGGTGGAGGATCAATAAGAGCTAAGTATAAGTCTTCTGATAATACAGCTGGACAGACATCTACATTTACAGTTAGAAATGGTAACAACTCTGCTTCTTTAACTTTCGTTATAAAAGATGGTATTGTTACTTCTGTTACTAGTAGTGATAGAAGATTAAAGAAAAACATTAAGCTTATTGGTAAATCACCAAGTGGAATTAACATATACGAGTTTTATTACAAAAACAAATATGCTCAGAACTATGGCACAGGTAAGTTTCAAGGTGTTATGTCAGATGAAGTTCCATGGAGAGCTGTTACTATTGATAAAGGTGGATATGATATGGTCGACTATAGCATGATAGACGTAGAGTTTAAAGCTATAGTATGAAGTTAATACAAAACTGGGATGACCAAGATAAAGCTAAACTTCTAAATAGAATACTAGAAATAATAGGTGATAAAGAGTATTTAGATATAGTAGTATATGGTAGCAGAGTAAGTGGTGATTTTAAAGTTGATTCAGACTTAGACGTAGGTGTTTACGTAAATGAAATAAAAAGATGTCCATGTTGTCAACTACACCCAAGAGAAATTACAAGCTATGTTAATGGTATATATAGACCTGAAAACGAGTTAGGCAACTTCTTTATAATGGACATAACTTATTATACTGCTAAAGATTTAGACAATGGTAATTGGACTCAATTTGGAGAAACATACGATTTACCTAAGTACTCTTTAATAACTAACAAGTATTATCCAGGTAATATAGAAGAAACTAAAGCTTTTAAAAAGAAAAAATATTAAATAACCGAACTATCAAGTGATAGTATATAATAACCAACGTTTAACTTAAAACCAAATACAATGACGTTTTTATATACCCGCACTAACACGTGGTCTAGTGCACCACCAAATGAGCAAACCATTAAGCTATGGGAACATATTACACAGAAGAAAAACTGGAGGATTGTTCAACTGCCTAATGGGTTTTTACAAACCGAATACAAATCAATGGATTCTGAAGACTGGATTGATGTAACTAGAAGAGAAACAATAGCAGGCGCAGAGTCTGCGATAGATAGCTCTATAGAACATTATTTAAAGAAACTAGAGTTTACCAAAGGACCGAAAGTAGTTAAAACCTTCGAGTAAGTATTCATATAAATATAATTTAATTAAATATAATGGAAGAAATAAAGCTAGTTAAAGACTTGGCTTTTGGTGAGACAGCTAAAAGTCAAGTGTTAACTGGTGTTGAGAAACTAACAAATGCTGTAGGCTCAACACTAGGCGCAAGTGGTAAATGTGTTATAATAGAAGATAACATGGGTACTCCACAAATAACAAAAGATGGTGTTACTGTAGCAAACAGTATAACACTAAGACACCCGCTAGAAAACATAGGTGCAACGTTGATTAAGCAAGCTGCTCAACGCACAGTTAAAGAAGCGGGCGATGGAACTACAACAGCTACTATACTAGCTCACGCTATATTAAAAGAAGCTGAGTCACATAGTTTATTAGACGATGTCAGAGCCATGAAAGAAGGTATTAACAAAGGTGTTGTTAAAACAATAGAGTATATAACAAAAAACTCTAAAACTGTAAGTGGCAAAAAAATTACACAAGTGGCTACAATATCAGCTAACAATGATGTTGAGCTAGGTAGTACTATAGGTCAAGCTTTTGAGATGGTTGATGAGACAGGTGTTGTTATAATGGAAATAAACAACCAACCGGAAACAACAGTAGAGCTTATTGATGGTGTTCAATATGATAAAGGTTTAATTAGTAATAATTTTATTACTGATAAAAACAGAGGCATATCAGAGCTTAATAACCCATTAGTATTAATAGTAGAATCTCATGTTGAAAACATTAGAAAAATACAACCAGTATTAGAATATGTAATAAAAAACAACGAGAGTTTATTAATCATTGCAGATGTTGACAAACAAGTCATGAACGCTTTAGCAATGAATAAAGTAAAAGGTAATATAAAGATAAATATTATCAACGCACCTACATACGGTGTTAGTAAAGCAGAAACACTTAGTGACTTATGCTTGTTAACAGGTGCTCAATTAATCAACGAAGATTTAGGTGATGATATGAATATCATACAGCCTGATTACTTAGGGAGATGTTTAAGTAGTGTAACAGACAAAAACGAAACAATAATAAAAGTTGAAACAAACGAAAATATTGAAGAAGTTACAAGCAAGTTACAACAAGATCTTAAAAAAGAAAATAATCCAAATAAAGTAATTCAAATAGAAAAAAGATTAGCTAGATTAAAAGCTAAAGTTGCTACGGTAAAAATAGGTGCTAATTCTGATATAGAGTTAAAAGAAAAGAGAGATAGAGTAGAAGATGCTATATGCGCCACTAAAGCCGCGATCAAAGATGGTATCGTCCCAGGAGGCGGTATTGCTTTGTTAAATGCTTCTCAAAATTTAAAGCCAGAAAGTATTGGTGAAGAAGTATTATATTGTGCTATACGAAAACCTTATGAAACAATATTGCGCAACGCTGGTATACAAGAATATGTAGATCCAGATGAAGACGGTAGAGGATTAGATGTGGTTACAGGAAATACGGTTGATATGGTAAAAGCCGGAATTATAGATCCTTTATTAGTTACTAAAAGCGCGTTGATAAACGCGGCTTCAGTAGCAACCACTATATTATCAACTGATTGTGTAATTAATAACGTTAGAGATGAAAGCAATAGGTAAGTATATAGTGATTGATCCAGTAAAAGAAAACCAAGTTAAAACAGAAGGTGGACTAATACTAGGCGAGCAACAAAGAGAAGATATAAGGTATCGGCAGGCTACAGTTGTAGCTGTCGGTACTAATGTTGAAGGTATAGTACCAGATGATGCTATTTACTATGATAGGTCGTCTGGCTTCAACATAGAACTAAATAATAAAGAATACAAAGTCATCAAAGAATTTGATGTAGTAATAGTTTTGTGATATGAGTAGACTACGAAAAGGTAAAAAATTTAAAGGCGGGTCATTTGCCCAGACGTTTAGAAAAGGAATATCAATGAAAACACCTTTTGCTGTAGTGGTCGCTGGTGAAGAACCTGTTGAAGAAGAACAATCTGCTAAAGAAGAAATAAAAGAAGATCCTAATACTTCTGAAGCTGCTAAGACTAGCTTAGGTCCTAAAGATGAAGTACCAAGTGATACTAACTATTCAAGAGAAGAAGTAGATGACTACTTTGAAAGAAGAAAGCAAGCTAAAGAAGAAGAAGCAGCAGCTAAAGCTAGAGAAGAAGAAGCGGCAGCAGCAGAAGAAGAAATAGCTGCAGCAGAAGCAGAAAGAGAAGGTCTTAGCCAAGGTGAAAACATAGCAGGCAGCTATGAAAATGAGTATAGGGATGATATGACTGGTAAAGAAAGAAGACAAGAGTCTAGGGAAAATAAAGGTCAAATAAGAGATGCTAAAAAAGCTGCAAAGGCAGAAGCTAAAGATGAGTTTAAAAGTAAAAAAGCAGATATAAAAGCTTCTGGATTAAAAGGCAAAGCTAAAAGACAAGCTAAGAAATCTGCTAGAAAAGATAAAAAAGCAGATAAAAAATCTATTAGAAAAAATAAAAAAGCAGCTAAAAAGGCTAATAGAAAAGCAAAGAAAGGTAAATAGTGAGAAGATTAACTTCTAAAGATTTAAAAGAATTAAACTTACTAAAACATTATAGAATTATTAGAAAGTGGGCGTGTAAGACAAGTGGTCTAACTGATGCAGATTTAGAACTATTAGTATACTTAGATGCAATAGAACACTTCACCAAAGATGATTTTAAAAAAGGTACGTACTCATATAGTTGGGATAATAGACGCTGGAACAGATTATTGAAACAAGGGTGGATAGTTGTGTGGAGAGAAAGAAATCGCACTACCCAAAAATATCATATATATAAAGTTTCCTATAAGTGTAAACAACTAATCAGTCGTATGTACCGTATCATGCTAGGTGAAGAAGATATGCCCACTAAATTATTAGAGAGTAATAATAAATACTCTTGGAAAGTTACAGCTAAGGCTATAACTTTTGCTAACAGAGATAAAACAAGAACAAATGTCATATAAAAAACAAAGTCCATTTGCAAGCTTTAGAGATCCTAAAAGAGCCACTAGAAATTTTAATCCAACAGATTTTCAAATGCCGGATATAAATTCTATATTCAACAAAACTGCTGATGGTGAAAATATAGAAGAACCTAAAAAGGAAGACGATACAGATCCTGAAAACGATATTAATGGCCCACTTCTTGATGATATTAAGAAAAATCAAAAAGTTGAAGACGTAACTAGAAAAAGTTTAAGACAAGATCGTAGAGCTGAAGAAAAAGAAATTAATAAAAAGATACGTCAAGCAAGAGGATTAAAAAACGCAAGTACTAAAGATATTACAGCTGAAAAGAGAGGCGAAGCAGAAGATAAGTTTAACTACCTAAAAGATGAAAAAGCTTTTAGAAAAAGAGCTAAAAAAGCTGGATTTAATCCTGAAGATTATAGAAACTTAAAAGTTGAACCTTCTAAAGTTTTAGCTAAAAAATTTAATAAAGAAAACATTAGTCCAAACGGTGAAGTTAATATTAGTGGTAATAATCTATCGTTAACAGATTCTAATTTACCCGTGTCAAAACCTCTTGATTTAAACAATACTGGAGATTATTTTATGAATAAATTTAATCCTAAAGAAGAAGAAGGATCTGGATTTTTTACTAAACGAGGTGAGCAACCTTTTCAAATGAATATTAAAAACATGAAACAAATAAAAACAAAAGGATCTGGCTTTCCGATGATACAGCCAAACCAAAACATGGCAGAGCAACAACAAGTGCCAAACAGAGCGGGTAGATCTGCAGAAAGTAATACACTTACTAACGATCCTAATATTACTCAACCAATGAATAAAGTGCCAGCTAGCAGCTTTCAAAGAAACGCACAGTTTAATGATATAGCTAGTGGACAAGGTGTACCTAACCCACAGCCACAACAGATGGCTACTACAACGCCTCCAGCGCCAATATTTCCTCAACAACAACAGCAAGGATCTTTTGCTGCTTATTCTAACCCTAGCAGAGCTATAAACACTACTGGTGAAGAAATAGAAAAAGGTAGTAGAAAAATGCAAGAGAGCGTAAAAGATTTAGGAGATAGTTTTTCTAAAAAAGAAGACAACAAAGAAGATGCTCCAGGTATGTACAATGGTCCAAGTAAAGCTTTAGTTGGTAATCAAGAAAATTTAAACGAAGGTTTAAAAGCCGCTATTAAAGATTCGCCAGGTATGTATGGTGAAGGACCTAGCATGAGAAGTGCTTTTAAAGCTTTTGAAAATGATCATTTAAAAACTAAAGTTACTAAAGGTAATTTAAAAGCTACAGAAAGAGATGATGCAGCTCATATGAGTTATTTAAAAAGAGATGTTAAGTATGATAATACTCACGGCGGTAGTAATAGACAAATGCTAGATGATGAAAAGCATATATCAAAATTAGCTGGTGATTTAAAATACGATGCTAGAAAAAAAAGATCGTAAAACATTAATAAATAATGTAATTATAATAATAACACATTAAAAATAAAAACATGAAATATATGAATCAACAGCCTGCAGGTAAGAAACTAAAATGTGGATGTAAACCACTAGGAACAAGAGTTATGGTTTCTAATAATTCTACAATAATGCCAACGTTAAAAAAGATTGACAATATTGAGTATAAAGGCAACGCAGTGCTTAATGCAAATAAATAAATAAATGGGAATAGAAGATTTAAAGTTATATTGTTTAAATATAACATCAGCTACGGTTGTTAGCCTAGGATGGCTAGAACCTGTATTGTCTATACTATTGTTACTAACAACATTAGGTTATACTACTCACAAGTGGTATTTATTAAAAAACAAATGAGAGGTATTAAAGAAATAATTATTCACTGCTCAGCTACAAGAGAAGGCCAAGATATAAGTGTTGACACTATAAGAAAATGGCACGTTGAAGGTCGTGGCTGGTCAGACATAGGCTATCATTTCTACATTGATATAAATGGAGATATACAGAAAGGTAGAGATATAGCCAAAATCGGGGCTCATTGTTCAGGGCATAATCGTAATTCTATCGGTATATGCTATTGTGGCGGTGTTGAGGAAGACGGTAAGACCCCGAAAGATACTAGAACAGAAAATCAAAAAGATGCTTTATTGTCAGTGCTTTATACTTTAAAAGCAATGTACCCTGAAGCTATTATTTATTCACACAATGAGTTTGCTAATAAAGCATGCCCATCATTTAACGCTACAGAAGAGTATGAAAATATCTGAAAACACTGAGTTTAAAATTGATATAAAAACTGTAATTGGAATAATAATGTTTACCACTACAATAGTAGGTATGTATTACACTTTACAAGAAGATATAGCAGAAGCTAAAACTTTACCACCAGTTGAAGTATCTCGTTTAGAGTATGAGTTAAAAGAAGAGTGGAATGAAAAAATGATTATGCAGCTAAAAGATCAAGTAGATATGTTAGAGCAAACTCAAAGTATATTAAAAGAAGAAGTTAATATAACCTCTAGTATGATTAAGGATGGAACAGAAGCTGATGGTAAATTAGAAGAACTTAATAGACAGTTAGAAGAGTTACAAAATAAAAAGCCTAAAGTAATAGTTAAAGAGGTTAAAGTAGATAAAAAAGGTAGAAAATTATAAATTATGGAAAGCGGTTTATCTTGTTGGAAAGGTTATGAAAGAGTTGCGGGCAAAAGCCTAGGTTCAAAAGGTAGCTGTAGAAAATCAAGTGGTCCGTCTTTACGTAAAACAACAAAAGGTAAAGGTAGAAACTTTTTATCGGTAAAAGAAGGAGCTGGTATGACAGCTGCTGGTAGAGCTAAGTATAAAAAACAAAATCCAGGTAGCACGCTTTCTGCTCCTGTGACAAAGAAAAATGTAAAACCTGGAAGTAAAGATGCTGCTAGAAGAAAATCTTTTTGTGCTAGATCAAGAAGTTGGACTGGTGAGAGGGGTAAAGCAGCTAGAAAACGTTGGAGATGTTAATATGTCAAAGTTTAAATTAAAAGCACCTTACGGTATAGATCCCGTCGCGAGATATGAAGTTCCGTTTACACCTGATAATGTTGGCGATGATAATGGTTTAGTTGCTAAAGCTAATGATAATGGCACTATGATCGTCAATAAAAATATTCCTTTAAATTCTAAACTTAGAAAAGAAGCGGAGTCTCATGAAGATCACCATTTAAAAGATATGATGGATGGTAAGTTAGCTTATGATGATGATGCTGTTTACCACAATTTAGATGGCAAAGGTGTTAAGAGAGTTGACAGAAAAAACTTTAATGAAAGTGATAAGTCTTTACCTTGGGAAAAAAATGCTTATAAAGCTGGTGACAATTTAGAAGAAAAAGACATGAGGCCTAATCCTAATAAACTAAGTGGACCACCTAATATGAAAGATGATACACCACTTGCTTTTCAAAAAATTGGTTCTAGACATAAATTTGGTAGAAAAGGTGATAAAAGTAAAGTTTCAATGAATGAAAACTTTGGACCAGCTATGATTAAAAAGTTTACACCTATTGCTTTAAGTGGAGGAGATCCAACACCTTCTGGAACACCTTACGCAGGAGATACGGTTTATTTTTCTCCTGAAACAGGACAATTAGTTCATAGGCGTGATAGTGATGGGCAAGGTACTATAAATATTAAAAGAGATGATAAAGGCAGAATAAATTGGCAAGGATTTACTAAAGGTGCAAGTGGAAGCGTTGACTCTATACAAAACTCCTCAAGTTTTAAAAACAGACCTTCTGGCATGAGCGCTGAGCAATATAACACAAAATTTAGAAATCAGCTTAACAGAGTTGAAAAAGAGTATAAAGATAAAATGGCAAGCTATAATTACTATGATGATCTTTTTACTAAAGGTGGTGATTTACCAGAGATTAAATACAATAGTGGTAGTATAACATTAAAACCAGGTCAAGACTTTAAAGCTTTAGTAAAAAAATATGGATCAACTTCGGCAGCTATGGATAATATGAAGTTTGTTTATGATAAGCCTGCTACTAAACCTGGTAGCACACCAGTTGGCTCTGGTACCGTCACGCTTGCACAATTACTTAAAGAACAACAAGAAGCAGCTGCAAAAGCAGGTATGTCTAAATCTAGTGGAGCATATAGTGATCTTAGAAGAGCTATTACTGGAGAAAACACTAAACAAAAGAAGCGTAATTATGAACTAACTTCAGAAGAGTTATCTAAAGCTCAAGAGGCATTTCCAGATATATTTACAGGAACTAATACTCAAAAGTTAAGAAAGAATGAAGCAATAGCTAAATTAAACGCTGAATATAGAGACGAAGATGGAAGAATTAAAGGTGCTCACACTAATGAAATTAATAGAAAAGAAGCAGAGCTTCAAAAGAAAATAGCAGAATTAAATAATAAAAAATTCGATATTTAAATGGAAAAGAAAACATTTAAAGAAACTAAAGTAGGTGCTTTTCTAGCCAGCAAAGCGCCTAAGGTGTTAAATGCAATAGGAGACATATTGCCTAATCAAGGAACTCTTGGTGTGGTAAAAAATCTTATAACAAGTGATAATAAGATTAGCGCTGCTGATAAGGAGCAGGCTATGAAGCTAATAGAGCAAGATATACAAGAGTTGAAAGAAGTTTCAAACAGGTGGAGAGCTGATATGAAGTCAGATTCTTGGTTAAGTAAAAACACTAGGCCATTAGCTTTAATATTTTTAACTACGTCAGCTATATTTATGATGGCTGTAGATTCTTTTCATTTACAATTTGATGTAGACGAATCTTGGATAAACTTATTAAAAACATTGCTGGTAACAGTTTATGTAGCATACTTCGGAAGTCGTGGTGCTGAAAAAATAACAAAAATAAATAAATAAACATGAGAGGTTTAGAAGGAAATATGATGGCTCAACCAAGAGTGTTTGGCCACGATGCTGTAGCTTTAACAGCTGGAACAGGAGCAATAGCAAACACAGGAGAAAGGGGCGTTGTAATATATAACGGTAAATCCACAGCTCAAGATATTACTATTACAACAGAAGCTGGTAATGACGTTATATTTAAAAACGTGCAACCAGGAACAGTTGTAGGTGATAAAACACCTATGTTAGCTACTAAATTAAAAGTTGGTACAGATTGCGTAGCTATATATTAAAAAAAACCAACAACAATTAAATTAAATTAAATAAAATGGCAAATATAAAAAACAGGATGCGTGGTAAAATTACCAAAGCAGAACTAGATAAAATTCAACTAGAACAAAATAAAGTAAACTCTATACTAATGGAGTTAGGTTATCTTGAGTCAAAAAAACACTCACACCTACATCAACTAGCAGATGCTAATGTTGTTATAGACGGTACTAAAAAAGATTTACAAGATAAATACGGACACATAGATATTAACCTCACTACTGGTGAGTGGAAAAGAAACGAAGATGTCAGTGATAAGAAAGATTAGTATAGGTTCTGATTATAAAAATGATGCAATGCATTATTCTTTAGATCAAGAAGTTTATGGTGGTCATACAATATCTAATATTTTGTTTGACGATAAAGATAACTCATATAATATTTTTATAACTAAATCTAACGAAGTACTTCCTTGGAAAAAGTTTAATAATAATATGGCTATATCTGTTGAATACGATCTTAAATATTAATGAAAAGCTTGTATAGCTTTATTGTCAAACCTCTTAAATCAAGATATGACAATATAAGAAAAGTAGGTGATAAAACACTTATTATTAATACCACTATAGAAAACCACCTATTTGTGAGCAAAGAAGCAGTTGTTGTGTCTATACCAGCTGCTTATAGCTCACCTATTAAAGTTGGAGATAAGTTATATGTACATCATAACTTGTTTAGAAGATGGTACGATCAAAAAGGTAAAGAACGTAATAGTGCAACTTATTTTAAAGACAACTTATATTTTTGTGCACCTAATCAGATATACATGTATAATGGTAAAGCTTTTAATGACTATTGCTTTATTTCACCAGTGCATGATACAGATCGTTTTAACACGCTAAAAGAAAAACCTAACGTTGGTATAGTTAGATATAGCAATAGTTCCTTAGAAGACGTAGGAATAACACCTGGAACACTTGTAACGTTTACGCCTAATTCAGAGTTTGAGTTTGTTATAGGTGATGAACGACTTTATTGTATGAAATCAAATAATATAGCTTTAACTCATGAAAACAAAGGAGACGAGAAAAAATATAATCCAAGCTGGACGAAAAGCAGTTGATGAGTTAGTTAAAGTTGCTAAAGAGCCTATAGTAGATACAGGTGAAGATATAAGCGCTGATAGATTAAAGAACGCTGCGGCAACTAAAAAACTTTGTATTATGGATGCTTTTGAAATACTACAGCGTATTGAAGAAGAAGAAGCTATATTAAATGGCGAAGATAAAACAAAAGAAGTAAAGTCATTTAAAGGTTTTGCAGAAGGGAGAAGCAAATGATTTATGAACAAACTCTTTGTAAAGAAATAAAAGACGTTATTAATCCCAAGATATTAGCTAAAAATAATAGATTTAAAAAGTGGGAATATGGTTATAACGTAGAGTATGATTTTGTAGTAATAAGTAAAACAGGTAAAATTGGAACAATCATTGAAATACAAGGTCTCCGCATTGCTCTACCAGCAGCAAGTGAACCGTTTAAACGAAGCAAAAAACAAGAGGAACAACGGTGGGAAAGATTTGAATACCCAAAAGAGCTACAACGAATTAAAACAAGATTTGACTGGGAAGAATACTCGTTAGATTTTAAAGAAAAATGGTACGATTATATTGATAATGAATTTACTAGACGAGAGCAAGGATTTTGGTTTTGTAACAATGGTGTTGATACTTACATTACTGGCACTCATTACATGTACTTGCAGTGGTCAAAAATTGACATTGGAGCACCAGAATACAGAGAGTCAAATAGATTATTCTTTATATTTTGGGAAGCCTGTAAAGCGGACCATAGGTGTTACGGAATTTGTTATCTTAAAAACAGACGATCTGGATTTAGCTTTATGGCAAGCTCAGAACTTGTTAATCAAGCCACAATATCCTCAGACTGTAGATTTGGTATACTCTCTAAATCAGGTGCTGATGCTAAAAAAATGTTTACGGATAAGGTTGTACCAATATCTGTTAACTATCCATTTTTCTTCAAACCAATTCAAGACGGTATGGACCGGCCAAAGACTGAGTTGGCATATAGGGTTCCAGCATCCAAGCTTACTAGAAGAAAGATAGAAAGCAATGAACAGCTTAAAGAACTAGACGGACTTGATACAACTATTGACTGGAAAAATACAGGTGACAACTCTTATGATGGTGAAAAGCTAAAAATACTAGCTCATGATGAAAGTGGTAAATGGGAAAGACCTGATAATATATTAAACAACTGGAGAGTTACAAAAACTACATTAAGACTTGGTTCTAGAATCGTAGGTAAATGTATGATGGGCTCGACTTCAAATGCTTTAGACAAAGGTGGAGACAACT
>Ga0098048_1000885_pt1 | contig 13646 bp, 20 predicted proteins | sample 13_taG_FD_75052 | JGI IMG/M metagenome (GOLD analysis project Ga0098048, IMG submission 75052) | Marine viral communities from the Subarctic Pacific Ocean - 13_ETSP_OMZ_AT15268 metaG | ecosystem: Environmental > Aquatic > Marine > Oceanic | place: Pacific Ocean | collected 2015-01-16 | reverse complement strand
GTACGTTTTAAGTATTTACCATACTTTAGTTGATCTGCTTTTGCAGCATCAGTTGTAAATTGAGCAGATCCTCCACCGTAACCGGCAACGTTCATACCTTCTTTTGATGCTGATGTATCTACAAATGTAAATCTATCGTAACCAAGTTCACTGTTTATGTTCATATAGTTTTGTACTTCAGGGCTTTTACGATAAAAAGTTTGAACTCTTCTTGATCCTGTTTTTATAGGATCACCAGTTGGTCCGTACATTAATTCACCGTTATCATTTGTTTTGTATATATTTTCATACACAACAGTAAAAGGACCACTTCTGTCCTGCATTTTGTCAAGCTCTGACATGTACATATTAAGAGCTGCTGCTCCTATCTCTCTTTCTGATTTACCTTTTTCTACACCCATTTGAAATAATGTAGGTGCAACTTGCATTCCTGCTTGTCCTACAATATCCATAAAACCTTTAAGACCTGGGTCCATTGACTTACCAGACATAAGTGCTGAACCTAACTGCATTAACAATGCAGTTGATTGCATTCTTTGTGACTCATCACCGTCGCCTATTATTTGTCTTATGACATCTTTGTATCCTTCTATTCTTGAAAGACTGTCGTTCTCTATTAATCCTGCATAAGCATTTGAATTGTCTACAACAGCTTTTGTGTTTGCTTCACCGTTATCTGCTTGATCATTAGTAGCATTTACTTCTTCACTTATTTCTATGTCTTCTGATACTTTAGGTTGATCTTCACTTATAAATAATTCTTCTTCGTTTGGTTCAGGAAGTTGTATATTTTCTGTCTGTGTATCTGGTTCACTATCATTTGGTAACGTTGTTCTTTCCGGCAATGCACCGTACGCTAAAAAAGGAGAACCTAATGCAACACCTTGTTTAAATCTACCTTGATTACCAGCTGCTGCATCCATGTAATTTTTTGCATAAGGCTTTGCACCTTCATATGCTTTACTAGCTTGTTCTTGTGCAGTGTACGCTGCTCTTGCTGCTCTGTTTAATATTGGCTTAAATAGCGGTCTAAGAAATGGATTCATTTCTTAACTCCTTAAATTTGAATAGCCCTGATATGCTGCGAGGCCTGATATACCAGCACCTACAGTCTGTGCCAATGGATTGCTGCCTGGTGCAGTACCCATTGATATAGCCATGGCTCCGGATGGTATGTTACCTTGATAGATATCAGAAGTAAATCCTAGTCTTTGATATGGTTCATAAATCTGTTGCAACCCTTGTTGATATCGTGCATCCGCAAGTTGTTGCTCACGTTGTTGTTGTACAGATCCAGCAGACATTAACGATCCAATATCTGTTAATGCTTGTTGCTGTTGTTGACCACCAAGACCAGCCACCTGTTGAGCTGCTGCTCCGTATCTCCCCATTTGATTGTCAAATCTTTGTTGCGCCATCTGTTGCGCTTGTCCGTAATTTTGTGCTTGTGCTTGTCCTACAGCTAATGCTTGTTGAGTATCTAACTCTGCTCTTTGTATACCTTCTCTTTCACTTCCAAATGCAGATCCTGCACCAGCTGCTGCTTTGTTTCTAGCTTGTTCAAATTGTTGTTGTATTCCTGCAATAACTTCATCTTGATACGGATTCATAAAATCTTTGTAAGAATTAGGATCGTATGCTTGTGTAGCTAAACCTGTAAGTGCAAGTGATTGATCTATGTAAGGTTGAAATCCTCCAATACCTGCTTGTGCTTGTTGAAAAGCTTGTTCTTGCATTGGATCAAAGCCTGCCACACCTTGTGTAGGTATATCAACTTGACCTTCACGCATTCTTTGCTCACGTGTAAGATCAGAAAACTTTGTGCCTTTTGCATATTTACCATCAGTTCCCTGATATGTGTATTCGCCGTAACCTTCCTCACCAGGTTTTGCTGTGGGATCAGTGGCTTCAAATGGACTCATACCAAACATTGTGTATTGTTTAGCGGCCTCCATCAAGCCTAGCTTGGCTGCTTCTATTTGTGGTGCATCACGTTGATACGTTGTTTGAAACTGCGTATTTTGTGGGCTATCACCTGAACCAAAACTCATACAAATCTTCTCCTATATGCGTTCGCAAAATGTTCCATACCTAACCGTTTTGCCATCGCGTCAAATTTTTTTACTGTGTCATCAGAAAGGCGTGGCTCAAAAAGAACTTCACGTACTCCTTTTATTTTAGCCCAATCCATAAATTTTTTCATCATAAATATTCCTGCCATTCCGTTTCTATGCTCAGGATCCACATACAATTCTAGTTCCTTTGCAAATGTTTCGTAACTGTAAGAATACTCTAATATTCTACCAGCCATAAACCCAATTCTTTTGTTACCTTTTTCAACAAGGATCGCAAAATAATTTGGATCTGTTATTGCAACATCAAAGTATTGTTTAGCTTTGACATCGTTATACTCTACCTCACTCCAGTCAGATTCTTTGTGATGCTCTTTGCTAGCTGCAATAGCCCACTCATAATCTTGAGGTTCTACGAACCTCCATTCCATTACTTCCCTTTTTTCTCCCTATACTTTTTTTGTTTTTCTTTTTGTTTTTTATATAACTCATCAGCGGCTTTTTTTGTTGTTCGTTTTTTATCTTTTGCTTCTGCACTTTTACTTTTTATTTTTTGTGCGCCATAAGTTGCTGCAACACCAGTTGCGGCACCAGTTTTAAATCCTGGTTTCTTTGCCACTTTAGTGGGCATAGGTTCGCCCATTAATTTAGCTTTACGTTTTGCTATTTCAGCTTGTTTACTTTTAAATTTTGCATAAGGCTTAGTTTTTTTACCAAAACCAGCTAATTTTTTAACACCTGCTTTTATTAATTTACTTTTTGCCATTTATACCTCACTCATTTTTTCAGATTCTGGATCTAATTTATTCATCATTTTGTACATTCTTTTTGCTCCTGCCATACGATCACCATTACCAAAGTTTTCTACGGCTTTTGCTGTCATAACAAATTCACCGTCAGATAATTTTGCATCAATCATATCATCTTTAGGTCCACCTGGGCCACTGACGTCGCCACCCATGTCCATGTTTAATGTTGCTATTCCTCCAGTATTCATGAAAGATCCTTGGTAAAATGGATTGTCCATTTCACCTTCTATCAGACTTTCATCAACACCGTATAAGAATGCTAATTCTTTTCTTCTTCTACGTTTAGCTGCTTCAAATTCTTCTTCCGGTGTATCACGTCCTGCATATAATCCTGCTGCTTGTGATACTGCTGTAGGTAAAAAGTCTGTTTTAAACTTGCCTGTAGCTGCGCCGTCAATCATTTCTGGTTTAGTAAATATATCTGCATCTAAAGAAATTGTTTTGCCTGGCATTATATTTCCATAAGCAGTTCCACCAGGAACATTAGTGTATACTCCACCTGTTTCTGATATTGGCATGTCTGCATATTGAGGTGGTAATGTTATATTTGACTGTTGTCCTGTAAGTATGCCCATAGGTGTAACTTTAGGAACATTACCAGGTATAGTTCTAAATCCTTGAACTGCTGGTGTTGTAGTCATTGTTTGTCCCCCAGGAAAAAAATCCATTGCAGGGTTAGGTTCTTGATACGAAAAAGTATTTTTTGCTGGTGTAATGTCATACATTTCTTGACCTTTCATACCACCGTATTGTTCATTAAATCCTTTTGCAGCGTTTGCTGCGCTTAAATATGAAAACGGTATTGATGTTAAACCTGCAGCCAAAGCTGCTTGAGCTGGTCTTCTTGATCCACTGAGTGCTGCTGTGCCATAACCAAGCGCTGTTTGTTTTAATGCGTTGGCCATTAGCGGTGACATATTTTTAAATAAACTCATTTTACCACCTAGTGCACCAAACGCCGGTCCTGCAACTGCAGTAAGCGCCATTGGTAGTGCCATTTGCACTATTGGGTTCTTCATTAATTTACTTAAAAATCCCATACTATCTTAATAAACTCGCTATTCCGCCACGGTTTGCTGCCATGTAATCGTCTGGATCTAAACCTGCTTCTATCATTTTTAATATTGTTCTGTAATCTGAAGGATCAACTGCTGCATCTTCCATAAATGGAGAAAAAGGTGAAGGCATTGGTGCCGGCATTGGCATATCTCTTCTAAAATCAAATTCTCTATTCGGTGAAGGCATTGGCATTGGTCTTGGCCCTAATCCTGGTGGAGGTCTAAAAGGTTCCATTGGTCCTGGCATTGGCATTGGCATTGGTGCCGGCATTGGCACAGGTCTTGGCATTTGAAATGGCATATCCTCTGGCATAAATCTAGGCATAGGTCTTGAAGGCATTCTGTTGTTTGCTATTTCTACACCTGGTTGTCTGTTGCTTGATAGTCTATATCCTAATGAAGGACTACTCCTTCTTTCTTCTGGTTTTCTAAATGCCATTACGAACTGCCTCCGAATATGTCTGGCAATTTGTTAACTTGAATTGCCACATCGCGTTTAATATCTTCTTTTTTTGTGCTAGTTGCAGGGTCATTTATATCATCATCTGCTTCTTTTTCATCAGCATAGACTTTCCCTGTAGTTGCGTGCTTTATGACAGTATTTGTTTCTACGTCAATTTTAGGAATTGTACTTCCTGCAATCACGGTAATGTCGTCTTTTATAGCCATTTTTTATCCTTTATGCAATGATTAACTTATCTCTAACACACTAAGAACAACATGTAAATCATTAGCGTTTTCTGCTTGTATTTTGATTATCTCTGATTCTTTCGCTATCAAAGGTGCGAGAGAACTAGTAGAAGAATCGGCAGAAAACTGACTTGAATTACCTGCAGCCAAGAGTTCCTGTGTTGTTTTACTCTCTATATCTCTACTTAATTGTAGAGTGAAACTTGTGCTATCTGTATCTACTAAATACAAAGATACCTCACAATTATTAGAAGCATCGACATTAGCCACACGCACAGACTTTATTATAGCTGTTGTTTGTGCAGGCACAGTATACAATGTTGTTAAATTTGTCGTTGATAAAACTACTTTATAATTTGTGTATACGTTTGCCATTATGATAAAAACCAAGTTACAGCTTCAGATTCATCTCTAAGTGGTTCTGAAGTATATGTGTTATTTAGTGCAAAAATTAATTGTTCTAATGTTTGTACCATCTGTGCCATTTGTGATTGATCATACTCTTCTCTTGCTTGTGGTATTATAGGTATTGTTATTTTAGTCATTAGATTCCTGGACCTGTGTTTTGTTGCGATTGATAATCTGCAAGGCTTGCAATTCCAGATTGATTAAGCCCTCCAACTGCAGATATTCCTGTATCATCAAATTGTAACCTATCACCTATTCCGTAAGTATCAAGAAACTTTCTAAAGTCACCAAAACCAGTGCTAGATCCTGGCGCCATGGCTTCACCCATAAAACTGAAACCACCACGCATATCTGCTGTATGCATATTACTGCCCATTCCACCTCGTAAGTAGTTACTGTATTCACTCATAATTCCTGCTCTATCTGTTAAATCTAAATTTTCATTTCGTACGTAAGGAGAAAAATTTGGATCTATAATTCCTGGTCCACCAGGTAGTGATGGACCATAATATTCATTTTGACCATTTGGATCTATAATTCCTGGTCCACTTATTATTTCTGGCATCCCACCAGGTGGTGGTTTAATAGGCTGTATTCCACCAGGCGGTGGAGTCATTTGAGGAGGAATAGGTTGTGTAGGTTGCGTAGGAGCAAGACTTGCTATTCCTTCCAAAGGTTCTTTATTTAACCCTTCCATAATTGGATTCATGTAAGATGGATTATAATACATTAGCCGCCTCGCATGCCGTCTGGTTTACCGTCAACTCTAAGTGTGCCGTAGCGCCACTTATCATCAACAGCATCACTTGATACACGCAGTGCAAGTTGTCTACCTCGTATACGTGTGTCTTGTTTTGTTGTGCTTGTTGTTATAGTAAAAGGTCCGTGTGTTTTTTGTGTGGCCGATGGATATGGTCTTGACTTTACTGTTACATCTACCTCACCTGTTTGATTTTTAAAATCAGGTATAAATCTAGATACAGATAAAAATTGATCACCATCACCAACATCAATATCACCTGATTCTATATGACAATTCATTGCTGCACCATCATCGTTAACACCTTCTTCATGTAAATATATAAGTGTTCTTCCTTCTTTAACACCATTAATTGTAGATATAGTATTAGTGGTAGCACCAGCTTCAAACTCTGCTGCGTATGGATTTGAATACACACCACGATCTGCCCAAGAGCTACGTGCTAATGTTCCTATATACCATATCTTTTCAGCATAATTGTATGTCACGTTTCTATCTACTTGTGTGGAATTCTTAGATGGATAAAACCATATTACTTCATTAAAATCAGAATTAACAGCACAGAATACGTCACCCAATGCGTTGTTGTTTATGTCATCAAAAACATAATCTTGCACACTACACGGTATTTTTTTAACCGCACCATCAAATAAGAAAAAAGAATCATTACCCATCCAGTATGCTATACCGTTTACATCTACTGCAGCATTGATACCTACAGCTCCACAGTTTGTACCTAGTTGTCTAAATCCAAAAGTAAAAGGTGGACCAATAAATTGCATTTGATACAAAGCAGTATCAGTGTAAATTAATATAACACCTCTAGATCTAACAGCTGCATTTATTTGATTACCATCTGTTAGTCTCTGTGACCCAGCTGTGTTAGTAGCGGTTGGTGTCCATGTTGCCGGATCTTCTTGATCTGAAAAACGTATAAACATATTATCTTGTGTAGATGATGTGCCTATGGTTGTTTCTGTTCCAAAACAAATAACGTGCCTATCATCACCAGATACTAACATAAATCTAGATCTAGTTGGCGCATTAGCAACATTAGTTCTTGCTGCTAAGTTACTTGATAATCCACTTGAAGTGTCCCAATAATAAAGGCTGCCATTAAATTGTTGTGCTAATACATCTTCACCCCAGTTATCTAAAGCCCATTTACCAGATTGTAATAAAACACCATCAGCACCTGTTAAACCTTCACGGGAAGAATCCCATGTTGATGCGTTCCAAGTACCAGCACCCCACCCATATCCATAGATAGATGTAGGTAACCCTGTGTTTATTTGATAGGTAGCGTTAGCTGTAGCACCAGTTGCATCAGAGCTAGCTGCAGCACCAGCAATTATTGTATAAGTATTACCAGTAGGAACTGTTTGTATCTCAAACTCACCTTGTAAATTTGCTGCTGATATACCTCCCACGGCACCACTTACACTAGCGATTGTAACAAAATCACCTATCAATGCACCGTGGCTAGAATCAGTTACAATTACAGAAGTAGATCCGTTTGTTGTTTCAAACTGTGTTACGTTTCCTGTGCCAGTAGCACGTGTAGGTGTGATGTCGGCGTAGCTACCCTCTGAGTATGCGTATAATTTTTTGTTTGTACCATATACAGCATAGTTTACACCTTTAAGATCTGAGTAAGTTAGTATAGCACGAGTAGCACCAAGCAATGCATCACTTGTTACTTTTTCCCAACCACCTATTTTTTCTGGTTGACCATAACGAAAACGAATATTATCGCCATCTACCCATCTACCTTCTGCACCGTACTCGGTGTTTTGTTTATCTATGCCTGGGGCAATTTGTAGTTTAGTTAGTGGCATAGAATGGTATCCAGTAATCTGTGCCATTTATATTGACACGAATATGACCTGTTAGCGATCCTACACTTGTATCTGTGGTAATACTTTTTGTTTGATCTGATCCACTTGTGCCGTCAAATCTTATAAACTCTTGATCTGTATCATCTTGATCTAAAGTTAAACAAGCAACAGCTCCAGAAGAATTTGCTTGATTAATAGTTACAAGCGCACTTGTTGGAGAAGATGTTCCAAAACCTATTTTATCAGCAGAACCGTCGGCAAAGAAAGCGTGTGTTAATGTATTTGTTTCTATTCTAAAATCAAGAGACGCACTAGAATCATTAAATGTAAAACTACCGCCATCAAAGTCAACGTTACCAGTTGCTTTTACACCACCAACAACATCTAATTCAGTAGAAGGTGAGTTTGTTTTTATACCAACACGGTCATTACCAGCATCCGTAAATAATAAGTTTGCATCGCCGTTACCTTCAATTCTAAAATCAAGGTCAGCAGATGATTCGTTAAATACAAACGTGCCTCCGTCAAGTGACACATTGCCAGCTACTGCTAATGTTCCATTTGCAGTTATATTACCAGCATCAGCCAACACATCAAACATGGTAGAACCATCCGTATATAAAATATGTTTTGATCCTGCTACAAGACTTGCTGCTGTTCCACCTGCAGGTTTAAAACCTAAAGTGTTGTTGCCCATGGTTGTTGCATTGTCAACAATGTACCATGTTTCCACAGCTTCACATTGTATTGTAGTATTGCCGGATAGTGTACCTGTTAATTTTATAATAGCGTTACTTTGTTCATCTGCTGTCGTACCGTCTGTTGCTGTTAGTGAATCTGTTGTACTTGCGATTGCTACAGATACGTAACCCTTAATTGCTGATTCTAATTTTTGTAAATTGTTATTTGTTTTAGTACCCCAAGATCCCGAGTTTTCACCGGTTGCCTGTAGTTCTAAATTTAATGCACTTGAAAATGTTGATGCCATTTTATCTCCTTAATCCGTTGATCCTGGTTCTACGTCTGTATATGTTGCTGTCATACTATCATCTATTTCACTCCAAATAAAGAAATCTGGTTCACCAACAGATAATGATATAAGATTTTGAAATGCTTCACCAAAAGCTGTTTCATCACCAATACTAAATGTTAACTGCCCAGCTGTTGTTACATCCACAGATGCAGTGCCTGTAACAGTTTCTGTTCCAATTGTAAAAGTTGAACCTAGATCTGTACCCGTTTGTGCAATTACAGCTGATCCTGTCACAGATTCATCACCTAAACCCGCAGTCATAGCTATACCTGATATAAAAGGTGATCCTACGTTTTGTACACCACCACCTCTAACAGAGGCTACGGCAAATTCAGCTATTGCTCCGTGTCCTAGTGACATTATTCTTTTGGATTGTCACTACGAACTTTATCACAGTGGTCTTTAAAAGTTGTTGTTCCATTTTTTTGGTCTTTATAAATCATTTCCATTTGTTCTTTCCAACTTAAATATTCCAATTTTCTTTTTTTATCCACTTTAGCATTGTTTTCAAGTTTAGTTGCTTCAGTTGCTAGTGCGTTTAATTGTGAATCTGTTGGTTTAACTTTATCTGATGCACCCCAATGTTTTATATATGGGCCTGCACCTGTGCCATCATCTTGCAGTTTTATTTCTTCTATAAAATCTGGTGTTCTCCCTAAGTATAATATTATTTTTTTATCTAAATTTTCCATTATCTTATTTTAAAACCTCCAAAAACTATATTAAGTACTGTGTCACTTGAACCACTAGCTTGAAAACCTCTAAAATCAACATAATCAGTTGCTGATAAAGCCGCCATGTGTGTTGAGTGAATTACTGGTCGTCTACTTGTTAAACCGCCCTCTGGTGCGTGTTCAGTTAAACTCCAGTTTGTTTCACTACCATTTACAAAAAAAACCGCAGCTGTTCTATTAGGGTCATAGTTGTTAATTCTAAATGCACCATACAAAAAGTAAAGACCATCTTGACCTGAGGGTATAGTAAATCTTCCATTTGATGAATCATAAGCTGTCCCATCATTATGAACTACTGATGTAGGAATAAGTTGAGTAGTTGTATTGTCAGAAAGAGTAGTTGCGGCAGCTTTATATGCAAAAAAACTAGGAGTGTTCATTATAAAATTTGCATCAATTCTTTTTAATGTTCCGCCATCACTTATAACAAATTCATCTGCTGTATCTGGAACATCATCTAAAGCTGTTGCTCCTGTAATACTTGATACATCAAAACCACCAACATAAGTTTTTATTCTTGATGCCGCAGTTTTTCTTAAAGTACCTCCTGCGCCATCATCAACAAGAAATAAATCTGCATCTGCTATGTTAGCTCCAATATCCGTTTGTCCTGTTAATAATGCAGTATTAAGTTTATCTGCTGTAACTGATGTATCAGCAGGTGTAATTGTTCCACCAACTGCTCCAGATATTTCTATAATGAAGATACTGGCACCACTTGCAGGTGCTGTGCTAAATGTAATTGATGCGCCACCACTAGCTAAACTATAATCCGTGCCGGGTTTTTGAATTACTCCGTCATGTGATACTAAAAGCTGTGCCGCAGAACCAACTTGTGAACCTAAACTAAATGTGGTGTTAGACCCATTGTAGGTATTGCCACTCGTATCGAGAACACTAAATGTGCCACTCTCTATTGATTTTCCTATGTATGCCATTTATTACTCCTTTGGATTGTCATCTTTAATTTTTTTGATGCGAGTTTTCCAAGCGTCTATGTCCTTGTATATCTCATCGAGCTGTTCTCCTATTTCACCATAAGAAGCTCTTCTTGTTCTTTTAATTATTTCGTTGTTTTTAGCTTTTGTTGCACTAACTGCATAAGAATTTATTTGGTCATCAGTTGGTTTATTAACACCACTTACATTCCAAATTGTTATAAAACAACCTTCACCATTATTTTGTAAAGATACATTTCCATTATCAAACTCCGATGATGTCTTACCATTATCCTCAAGATATTTTACTATTTTGTGATATGCATTGTCTACTATTGCCATAATTATGTTATCCTAAATACGTTTAAAAAAGTTTTACCGGCACCACCAGTAACAGTTATGCTACTTCCTTGATTTTGATATGCATACAATTCTACATAATCACTAGCACTTAAATTTACTAACCCACTAACAGTATAATTTTGGTCTCTGGCCGCACTAGATTGAGCACCTAAACTTGTACTTTGATTTTCTAAAGTTTGACTTCCACTAACATAAATTTGTATATTAACTTTATCATTACTATCTCCAGTATCAAATTTGACTGAGCCGTGACAAAAATATTTTCCTGCTACACCGGGTGTAAAACGATAATTTGTTGAGTTATCTACAGTGCCCCCAGAACTAAAAGATGTTCCGTTAAGATTTACTTTTGAAGTTGAATTATTTGGAAAACTTCCTTGGTTTCCATCTAAAAACATTTGAGCAAAAGGTTGATTAAACATATGAACAGCGTCTACTCTCTTTAATGTACCGGCATCAGATATTATAAATTCATCTGTTCCCGCAGGAGTTTCTGCTAAAGCTGTTTCTCCTGTGATAGCTACTACATCTACTAATCCTATTTTACTTAGTGCCATGTTTATCCTCCGTTAGCCGCATCCCATGCAGTTTTTAATTCATTGTATTTTGCAATAATTGTATCTTTAGCTATTGGTGTAAAACTTTCTAACCATTCTAGTCTATCAATATCATCATTTATAATTGTAAATTTAGCATTAGCATTTAATCCAAGTATTGCATCTGCTATTCTCGGTGGTGGATTTTTTGGATTAACTTCTGTCCATACTTTATTAATATGCATTATAATTTCCTTAATTTTTCATATATTGTTGAACCACAACACCATGTCGAACACTACCAGAGGTAGCATAACCATCTTGATTTAATGTAATTGTGCCACTACTTGGTCTTTGTATCATAGCAAACATTCTTACATAGTATTGTGTACTATTAGATAAACCAGTTAACTTAGCAAAACCTGTTGTATTAGTATATTCGCCAGTCATTAATGCTTCTCCATATCTTCCAGTTTGTAAAGTTGTTGCTGTACCAGAAGAAAAATCAGAAGATGTACTATGCACCATAAATATTCCAAATCCATTATCATTAGCATCACTATTGGCACTTAAAGAGCCATGAATTAAAATTAAATCTGCTCCATTAGTTTGTGCTGTAGTTGTAAAAGTTAATGATTGGTCAGTACAAGTAAATTGGTTTGTTGATGATGTTGTCGTATAAGTATCTGTTTCGTGATAATCTTTTACATCTACTAAAGTATAATGATTATCAGTAACTAATCTTAAATTTGAAGTTATGGCTGTACCCCCGTTAGCTATAGGTAAAGTACCAGTAACTTTAGATGTCAAGTCTACAGCATCATCTGCTAATCCTGCTGTTGGTATTGTTGTTTTACTCATGTGTTATCCTATGCGTCATCTCTCTGTTTTCTAGTCTTATAATCACTTCTTGCTGTAACTAATGCTACAAAGTCTGCTTGATTGCTTGGAATAGGGTCAGTAAAAGATGAATCATTCATTAACTTTGTTGTCCACTCTTGTTGAAATCTTTTCCAAGAATTATTAATTTTACCATCCACAGCATTTTGAATCCATAAATCTATTCCTGCATTGTCTGTATCATTATACAAATCGTTAGATAATATTTTTTGTTGTAAATCTGTAAGACTTACTGTTTTAGTATGTGTTGCCATTTAAACCTCCTTTAAAGTTAATTGTTTCATTATTAGCATACTAAATGTCCAGAAAAAAATCCGGCATCTGCACCTACATCCATTTGTGCCGCACCTTCATATTGCTGTACTCCTACTGTCGCTGTATCATTAGCATCCATGTCAGCTAAAATTGTTTGACTTATTTCTACTCTTGGCTCATCACCACCATTCTGTTGTATACCAAAAGCATTTCCATCACCATACAATCTATTACTTGTTCTAATAGCACAGATAATATAATTTGCATCTTTGTCTACATTTGATAAAGTGCAACAAAAACTTAATAGATATTTTCCTGTTACAGGTGCAGTGAAAGTATAATTACTAGTATTAAAGTCAGAGTTTACATCAAATATTTCATTAGCAAATACTAAAGTTGATACTGTATTGTTAGTAGCAACATTTGTAACTGCCCCACTTCCGTGTTTTACTGTAAAAGCAGATTGAGCGGGCATGGTTACATGACCTGAACTATCAATCTTTATATGACTTCCTGCATTTGCTCCTAACGCTAATTGATTAGCACTATGGTCATATTCAATATATCCAATATCGTTATCACCAGAATCACCAAACATAATTCTTCCATTACTAGAAGCACCAGATAAAATTGATAAACCAGAGTTAGCACTTCCTTCTACAACTAATTCGTCTGCGTGAACAGAAACACTAGCTCCACTATCTGCTGTTTTAATATGTAATCCTGTGCCTAAATCTTTTGCCGCACCAACACCTATTGTATCAAATTGTGCTGTGCTACTTGCTACCAATGCACCACTTACTGTAGTTGCACCACTAAAAGTTTTTGCTATAGTCTCTGTTGCAGGAGGGTCAATAGTTCCTACACTCTTTGCTTGATGAACAACGTAAATATTGTTTGTGCCGCTAGGAGGTGCACCAGTAAACGTTAGTGTTGTTCCAGATAAAGTGTATGCACTGTTTGGGTCTTGTCTTACATTACCAACAAATACTTCAATATCCAAAGTTGAGGAGGGTGCTACATCTAAAGTAAATGCAGTTGTGCTCCCATCACCATTAAACCTCTTACCTACAAGAGATTGAAAAGTATTTCTGGAATCTAAAGGTGTACCTATAAAAGCCATTTTACGTTATCACCATGATTGACAGAGCAATGTCAGCCGAACCAGTTGCTGTTAGTGACAGCGTATCTGTTGCTTCCATTACTACTTTGTTGCCCGCGAGTAGTTCCAAAGTTCCACCAACAGGAATCG
>Ga0098048_1000879_pt1 | contig 13721 bp, 16 predicted proteins | sample 13_taG_FD_75052 | JGI IMG/M metagenome (GOLD analysis project Ga0098048, IMG submission 75052) | Marine viral communities from the Subarctic Pacific Ocean - 13_ETSP_OMZ_AT15268 metaG | ecosystem: Environmental > Aquatic > Marine > Oceanic | place: Pacific Ocean | collected 2015-01-16 | reverse complement strand
CGACCATGAACGGACCTACAAAAGAGTTCGAGATGGCAGCAATGCGAGGTCAAATCATTCACGGCGGAAACCGTTGTCTACGTTGGCAGATGGGCTGCGCCGTTGTGTACACTGACGTCAACGAAAACAAGCGTGTGACCAAGGAACGCCAAGAGAACAAAAAGGTCGACGGCGTGATTGCAAGTATCATAGCCATAAACGAGTATTGCCACACGCTAGGGGAAGAGGATATTATGCTTGAGATTTTTGATTTGTGAGCAAAACTTCGTATATTCTAAGCTAACCCGCAACGTATGGCCACACTAACCGAACGCCTTAGCGCCTTGTTCCGTTACCGAGTAGGTAAGTACAACAGTCAGACACTTGAGGCCGAAATGGGCATTAACCCCATCGTGCGCAGCGGAGTCAATGTCACTGAACAAAGCGCACTGGCCATTAGCACTGTCTACGCGTGCATTAACAAGATTGCAAGCACGATTAGCAGCCTAGACCTTGAGATTTACGTGCGTGACGGGCGCAACATCGAGGTGGCCAACCAACACCCATCCTACGAGCTGATCACGTCAGCGCCTAACGAGCACCAAAACGCGTTTGATTTTTGGGAAAACGTGATGGCCAGCGCACTGATGTACGGATGCGGTTACGCCATTATTGAGCGGAACGTACGAGGTTATGCAGAGCGCCTGGTGCCAGTGAGCTACTACGACGTTGACGTCAAGGAAGTGGAGGGAGAACGCGTATTTGTCATCCGCGATTACGGCGCAGTGACTCAGGACAACATGCTAGAAATTAGCTGCATGAACAAAATGTCGCCAATCCGTTTGCATCGCGAAAACATGGGACTGGCCAAGGCCGCACAGGACTTTGGCAGCGAGTATTTTGGGCAGAAGGGGCAAATGACAGGCGTTCTGGCGTCAGATCAGCCCTTGCGCAAAGAACAAATGGACGTTATTCAGAACAGCTGGAACCAAAGCGCAATGAACGCAGGTACCAAGCTGTTGCCGTTCGGTTTTAAGTACCAACGCATCACAATTACGCCCGATGAAGCGCAGTTTATTGAGACGCGCAAGTTTCAAGCGGAGGAAATTTGCCGCATATACAGCGTACCGACGTCGCTGGTCCAACTTCCGAGCCAAACGACGTTCAACAACGTAGAGCAGCAGAATTTGCAGTTTGCACGTCACACAATTGCGCCGTGGGCCAAGCGCATCGAGCAAGAAATTGACCGCAAGTTGATTCAGAGCTTTGAGCGTCCAGACGTCTACAGCAAGTTTAACATGAACGACCTGTATCGCGGTGACTTGGCTGCTCGCACCAACTTTTACCAGCAGATGCTGCAAAGCGGTGTGATGAGCATTAACGAGGTGCGCGGCAAAGAGCAAATGAACCCCGTAGACGGCGGTGATCAGCATACAATTCAGATTAACCAAATCGCATTGGACCGCTTAGGCGAGTACAGCGAGAAAGTATCAACCGATGGAGGACAACAACCAGCATAAAGACGCCGAGAAGCGGACGATGGGCACCATTGAGGTGCGCGACGCTGAAGGCGACGAAATGACGCTTGAAGGCTACGCAGCTGTATTTAACAGCGAAACAGACCTTGGCGCATTCCGCGAGGTCATCCGTCCAGGCGCATTCGATGACGTCATGGACAACGACGTGCGCGCACTTATTAACCACGACCCAAACTTGATTTTGGGACGTACAGGCAACGGCACGCTTGAACTGTCAACAGACGAGCGTGGATTGAAATACAAAGTAAAGCTGGGGGACCAGCAATACGCACGGGACTTCTACGAAAGCGTTAAGCGCGGTGACATCTCACAGTCGTCGTTTGCTTTTACCATTGACAAGCAGTCATGGAACGAAGAGCGCACAGTGCGCAGCGTAGACAAGGTGCGGCAACTGTTGGATGTGTCACCTGTGACGTACCCAGCATACGCAGCCGCCACGGTGCAAGCGCGTGACCAACAGCTTGAAATTGACGAAGTGATCGCGGATGCGGTTGCCGATACAGATACAGAGAATAACGAACCTCAAATTCCACAACAAATGAATCTCAATGAGATGAAGGCGACTCGTGCCAAGCACGCTGATCGCTTCGAAGAGTTGGTGAATGTCGCAGAAACTGAAAATCGCGACTGGACCAACAACGAACAAGAAGAGGCTGACCTTTGCAAGCGCGAGGTTGAGCGTCTCGACGGCAAGATTGCACGTCGTCAGGCCCACGAAGACATGATTTCGCGCCAAGCTCAGATGGGCGGCACGACTGTCTCAGAAGCCAAAGAAATTAACCGCGTCAACAAGTCTTTCAGCTTGAGCCGTGCCGTCAATGCCGTTGCACTGGGCAAAGCATTGGAAGGTGCAGAAGCTGAATGGGCACAGGAAGCTGGACGCGAAATGCAAGCGCGCGGCTTGAACATGTCAGGTCAGATTGGTATTCCTGGCAACGCATTGTACCGTGCCATTGGTGATGCCGACGACTTTGGTGCTTCTAACGCTGCATACGCTGGTGCTGGTTTCGTGCCAACTGTGGTGCCAGGCGCTATTGACGCTTTGCGCACGCCTACAATGGCCGAGCGTGTTGGTGTTACCACTATCAACAACGCAACCGCAAACTTGCAGTTCCCACGCGTAAGCGCCAAGGCAGCAGGTACAGCCGAAACAGAAGTTTCTGCGGATGCGGATTCTGGGCTGGACATGGACACTGTGACGTTGACGCCAACGCGCGTTGCCGCCAAGACCTTGTGGTCAAAGCAGTTGATGTTGCAGGGTGGCGCAGCTGTTGATGCTCTCATCTCTCGCGAGTTGTCAGCAGGTATCAACGAAACCATTGACAAGGCAGTGTTCGCTGCTGCTGTTGCAGGTGCTGGCGACGCTAACGCCGTTGCTGGTGCTTTGGGTTACACAGACATCACTGACGCAGTGAAAGCTGTTTTGGCTGCTGGTGGCGATTTGTCACGTTGCGCTTGGATTGGTTCACCTTCAGCAATGTCTATTGTTAAGGGCGAAGCAGCAGTTCCCTCAATTCGCGCCGTAGTCGAGAACAACCAACTTGACGGCTTTACAACGTACTTTACGCCTAACCTTGCCGACACAGCAGGCGCCGAAGCTGGCACGCTGTTGTTTGGTGATTACGCTGCTGGTATGTTGCTCGCGTTCTTTGGTGGTATCGACTTGTTGGTCGACCCATACAGCAACGCAGGTACAGCGCAGATTGCTTTGCACGTAAACAAGTTCTACGACACAGCTGTGCGCCAAGCAGGTGCACTGGCAGTGGTCAATGACTTTAGCTGATAACAACTAAACTTGGAAGCCTGGCAATTGGGCTGGGCTTCCTTTTTTTCCCTTGCCATGATCATTACCAAACCATCATACACCTCTGGAACTGACGTCGTATCACTTGCTGATATGAAGCTTTTTTTGCGCGTTGATGGGTCCGACGAGGACGACACGATCACGGCATTGCTTGACGCAGCTGTCGCGCATATTAGCGACTATACGAATCGTCACTTTACTGCTGATAGCACAACAAAATTCTACCTTGGCCGTTGGCGCAATGCGTCTCTTGCGTTTGGTCCAGTGACGCGCGTTGTATCTGTCAAATACGATGACACTTCAGGCGCACAACAGACCTTGGCCACGTCTAAGTGGTACACAGAAAAGTTGACCGACAACACAACGCGCATCAGCTTTCACGACACCCCAGACCTAGAAGATTATAATGCAAGCCCTGTTGAGATTGAATGCAACTGTGGCGCTGCTGAATCACCACAAATTAAGGTAGCTACAAAGCTGCTTGTTGCTCACTGGTTTGAAAACCGACGCGCAGTAATTACGGGCGCATCTGCTAACACGGTGCCCCTTAGTGTTCACAGCTTGCTTAACAGCGAGCGCATTATCGACATGCGGCAATGAACATTGGGTTTCTTGATCGTCGCATCACTATTGAAGCGCCAAGCGCGTCACCTACGCTGAATGCGTACGGGGAGGCAGCTCAATCTGACGCGTGGGAAACATTTGTAACTGTGTGGGCAGCCATGGACAACAAGGCGGCACGCAGTAGCATTATCGCAGATCAGGAAACCGCCATTAACCGCGTCACCTGGCGAGTGCGTTCGTCAAGCTATACACGTCAGGTCTCAGCAAAGTACCGCGTGAAGCACGGCAACGATTACTACAACATACTTGCAGTGCAAGAGGTGGGGCGCAAAGACATGATTCACTTGGTTACCGAACGCGTAATTTCTGAGTGATGGCATACAGAGCAGGTAACAGAATTGTTGCAGACCAGTTTAGGGCAAGTGCCAAATTGTTGCGTGGCGATATTGGTAAAAACACTTTCCAAATTACCGGTTTAGACAAAATTAATAAACGTCTAGCGCAGTTGGCAAATTGGTCTGTAGAACAGGAAAATCAAATTGTATCGCTTAACAGGAGAGTTGCGCAGGTATATCTTAACGCGCTTAACGCAAACATTAAGGATTACAAGCGCGACATTCGCGTTCAGTTTAAAGACCGCGACGATATTATTGTGAAGCGCGGTCAGTTGCGTAGGTCTTTAGGTTCATGGCAACCAGCTGCATACGATCCAACTAAAATTTTGGCTGGACCGATTACAAGCAACATTGGACGACGACGCAAGCGCGGTGTGAAGATGGCCAATGGCCGCAAAACATACACAAGAGTAAGTGACGGCTGGTTTGCTCACATTGTAGAAGGGGGCGACAGTTTTGGCATCAAAAAAACGACACCTAACACAGGCGTTTTTAGAATGCAAAAAGCAGCGACACAAAACCGCGCCATGAAGCTGCGCGACAGATTGTTGCGCAAGCAGTTCAGCAAATTCCTTGGTAATCTTTTGCAATCATGAAAGTAGGACTGGCCATATATAATCTGCTGTACAACAACACGGCGGTAAGGACACTTACGCAGGGGAAGATTTACCCCGAACTTGCAAAGGAAGGCCAGGCGATGCCGTATATCGTGTACAGCGTTGTCAGCAACACGCCAAGCGACACGAAAGACGGCACGCCAATTGACGAGGCACAATGTGAAATTTTTAGTGTTGCCTCGACGTACGAGCAGTGCAACAAATTAGCAGACTTGGTGCGAGCTGCACTTGATCGCAAAAGCGTGACAGTAAATGACGCAAGTGCTGGCGACATCACTGTGCAGTCTATACAATACACTAACGAAATAACTGAGGTGAGTGCTGACCGCAAGACTTATATTGCAGTGCAGGACTACACCTTTAGAATCAAACGATAATGGACCCACTTACATTCATTGCAGAAAATTGGGGCGAGTTGACGTTGGGCATTTTGGCGTTTGCCAAGCTCGTGGTCAACCTTACGCCTACGGACAAGGACAACCAAATTTTTGGTTACCTCGACGTGCTCATTAACCTCATCATTGCAGACCGCAGAAAACCTAATAACAACGAATAATCATGGCCACTACAGGTATTTTTAATGGCTCACAGTACACAGTGATGTTTGAGACAGACGGCACGCCCGTCGTCGTCGCAGACCACGTGACTGATTTGAGCGTATCAGTGTCAACAGAGACACGCGACACAACAAGCAAGAACAACGGCGGGTACCGCGCTTTGTTGCCTGGCTTGAAAACTTTGACCGTCAACTTTACTGCGTTCTACGCGGGTGACGCCACCAACGGTTACGACGAACTGATGACAGACTTTTTGGCTGGCAATAAGCAGGACGTCAAAGTTTGCTCTTACGACTTTACAGCAGACACTGAGGTAACGGGCGACCAAGAAATTATCTTTGAAGCATACATTACCTCTTTGGAGTTGAGCGCAGGAACAGAAGACAACGCGTCGTACACTTGCACTCTCGAATGCGTTAGCGCAATCACATTCCAAGCTCACCCAGCGTAACACATGACGATCACCCTTGACAACCAGACTTTTCCTGTGCGCGCAAGCATGCGTGCGTGGCGAAACTTTGAGAACGAAACAGGTCACAAGGTGGCCACGCTAGACAGCGAGGACGTCACAAAGATGCCTGAGCTGCTGTACTACTTCGTAGAAGAAGGATGCCGCAAGCAGGGCATGAAGTTTGAAATGTCAGTGGATGATTTTCTTGGTTTGATTGACGTTGCGGACTTGGCAAATGTGATGAAGGTGATTGAAGAGTCGATGTCGCCAGGCGGTGAAAAAAAAACCGAGGTGACGACGACGACAAGCCACTTGAATGGGACGAAATAGAGTCGTTGGGGTTGGGCTTATTGGGCCTGACCCCTGACGCTCTATACGACTTCACATTTAGACAGTTCGGCAACGCGGTGCGCGGTCGGTACAAGCTACAGGAAACACAACACCGTGATGCCTGGGAGCGTACCCGATGGCAGACCGCGTTGCTGCTTAACGTACACACCAAAAAAGGCGCAAGCCTAAAGCCCAAAGACCTTGCTACATTCCCGTGGGAAGAGCAAGAAAAGCAAAACCCCAGTCACGGCTGGAACCAACTCAAAGCATTAGCAACAAACACCAATGGCTAAATTAGGTGATCTCATAGTGCGCATTGGCGCAGATACGCGCGACCTCAACAAAAAGCTTGGACGTGTGCAGCGTAATATGCGCTCAATGTCTGGCAACTTTGAAAGGCTTGGACAAAGCATGACGCGCAGTCTTACTTTGCCTATTGCAGCGTTTGGCGCGGCTGCTGTCAAAAGTGCAGCTGACATGGAGCAGCTGGAAACGTCGTTTGTTAGCTTGACGGGCGGCGCAGAGCAAGCGGCAATGATGATGAAGCAGCTGAATGAGTTTACAGCTGAGACACCATTTCAAATTGAAGCCGTTGCAAATGCGGCTCGCCAACTTATTGCCAGCGGCACGGAAGTAGGCGACGTGAACCAACAACTGAAATTTCTTGGTGACATTGCAGCAACGAGCGGCAACAGCATTGAGGAAATTGCGGCAATTTTTGCGAAGGTCAATGCCAAGGGCAAGGTGGAGTTAGAAAACCTCAACCAACTTGCCGAACGCGGCATTCCAATTTTTGAGGCACTTGCTGATGCTACAGGGTTGCCAGCCGATAAGCTTGGTGCTGGCGCTGTAAGTGTTCGTCAGTTTAATGAAGTTTTAGAGGGCTTTGCAGAACAAGGAGGGTTTGCCGCTGGCGCAATGGAGCGCATGAGCAAAACCGCATCAGGTCGTTTTAGTACGGCCATGGACAATATGAAACTTGCATTGGCAAGTGTGGGCAAAAAAATCTTGCCTTTTGTCAATAAAGGTCTTGAGCAGTTTACGCGACTCATGCAAGGGTTTGCAAAGTTGTCTCCCACAACATTAAAGTTGGCTGGTGCTATTGCTGCGGTCGCGGCTACTATTGGGCCAATGATTGTGATTTTGCCTAAACTGATTGGTCTTATTACAGCGCTAAAAACATCTTTTTTGCTGACAAGTCCAGCAATATTAGGCGTGGCTGCCGTAGCAGGTACAATTATTGGTTTGTTCGCTAGAGTCGCAAAAGAGGCAAGAGGCAGTGCCGATGAAGTACGTCAGGTACAAAAGGCAATTGAAGATTTGACTAAGGCCGAGTTGCAGCGCGAATTGGGTGTGACAAAAGGTGCGGATCGTGAAACTGTACAAGATGCCATTGCATTCGCAACTGGACGCGTAGCCGAGGCAAATGCAGAGTTAGCAAAAATTGAAGCAAAAATTGAAGAGGGCGGACCCGGTTTGCGTGCTGTATACAAAAACAAGATTGCGGACATTGAGGAATACAGGACCACGTTTGAAAGGTCAATCCAAGCTGGCCAAAGGCTGTTAGTGTTTTTTGATGCAGAGGAAGAGGCAGTTTCAAGCGCCACTGAAACAACAGACGACTACAACGAGAGCAACCAAAATACCGTCACGACTTTGGGTCAGCTGTTCAGCAAGCTAGAAAACGTGACTGTTGGCGCGCTTAGGGCAAAGATGTCTATGGGTCAATTCTTTAGCATGCTCGAAAACATCCAGGTGGGAGCTGAAGAAACCACGCAAAAGTTCATCGACATGGGCGACGTCATCCGCCAGGCGCTTACGGGCATTGCAGGGTCGTTTGACGGAACAGGAAACTTTATCATGAAAGGCTTGCGCGTGCTGGGTAATATGATGGTCAACATCGGTAATCAAATGATTGCCCTTGCTGTGACTATGAAGAAATTTCGCAAGTTTATCATCACCAACCCAGGATTGGCTATTGCAGCAGGTGTGGGCTTTGTCATTGCAGGTCAAGCTTTAAGCAACATGGCACAACGCAACCTTGAGGTGCCAGCACTAGCGCAAGGCGGTGTGGCATACGGTCCGACCATGGCAATGATTGGCGATAACAGAAATGCGGCTATTGACCCCGAAGTTGTGGCGCCATTGAGTAAATTAAGAGAAATGATGGGCGGCAACCAGGTAGAGGTGTTTGGGCGCATTCAAGGCAACGACATCTATTTGTCCAACGCTCGCACAGGCACGAGCCGCAACCGTTACGCATGAGCAGCTACCTATACGCATCGAGCACCGCGCAGAGCATCAATGGCGAGGAATACGAAGTACGCATCATTGAGAATACGTCAGGCACGGACAGCACAAAGGAGTTTGACGTTGGACCGCAGGGCGTAAAGCTGATCTACGAAAACACCGACGACACGTTGTTGTTGCCAGGCATCGTGCATTCGCGTTGTGAGGTTGAGACGTTATGGCCGTCAGGTGACGCAACGTTGTCGACGCTTATCAATAACCTGTTAAGCGCGCAAGATGGCGACTGGTTGCTAGAGGTATTGCGCGACGATGAACGCATTTGGGTAGGCACCATTTTGTGCGAACAAGTAGACCTTGTTGAAAGCACGCCAGTACAATCGTTGCGCATTGTTGCGACTGACGGATTGTCCCTGCTGAAAAACGTCGACTACAACGACGACGGCACGGCATACACAGGTTTTCAAATTATTTTTGATGACATCCTGACCAACATTCAGGAAAAGTGGACAACGTGGAGTTATCTACATGACCAACCAGCAAGCACTAGGGTGCGGTTAGAAATGGCCGACGACGTGTACAGCACAGACGATTACGTCATGGCTCTCACAACGCATCCAGGTGGCACAAACCTAAGCAATGCGCGTCGCATGCGAATTCACACGCACGCATTTAGCGAGACAGATACCGCTGGTAACACGACGTTTCTGAACTGCTACGACCTCTTGCAAAGTATTTGCTTGACCTTACAACTGCGTTTGTACTACTACGGCGACACGTGGTCATTTATTCCTGCAAACCTTAGCAATCAAGAAGTTTCTGGTTACAGATTAAGATATGACAACATTCGACCAACTGGCACAATTGTCGGCACATACGAGTATCAACAATCTGCAACAAACAACATTCGTCAAAAGGGCAACGAGTGGGTGCAGAGCTTCACACCTCAAATTAACGAGGTCAAACTGACTCGCGACACCAACAAAGGCTACGAGATTATTGCGGCGACTAATGTTGCAAACGCCGAGACGCTATCGCAAAACACGCTAACTTTTGCCAGCGCGTCAGCGGGTGGAGGCGATGAAGGTTACATGTTAAAGTTTACTGCGTATGTAGAAAACACAGCAATTAGCACTGCCTTTAGCGAGAAACTTGGGCGAATTGTGTTCCGCTTTACAATTCAGTTTGATACTGGCGCGGATTCTCTTTTCTACAAAAATGACATTGCAGCGCACCCAGGCGGCAGAATTGACCAATACGATACACAGGATATTCAGTTCACAAATCAAGATTATGCGCCATTAAATTTCCCTTTAACTGGGTACAGCTCACAGCCAGGTGCATACGATTATCACAGAGCAGACAACAGTGCATATTACTACGACCTATCAACCGACGGCTCGCGCTATTTAGAGGGGGGGATTCTTATCCCTCCACCTGGGACAGCAAAAACAGGTATACAAATTGTCCCACAAATACGAGCGTACAACAGTTATGGCGTTTACGACGCTACGGCGACAGCTGCACTTACTAGGGAGTTTGTCAGTTTGTACTTTGTCGCATACAGCAACAACCAACTGGCAATTGTCCCGAACTTTACTTTTGAGGCCAGCACCACGTTCGGACGTGGTTCAATTGATTTAGGCACCACGCATATTGGTGGTTTGGGCGTGGGCATGGGCAGTATTCAGGTCGAAACTGCGTCTGGCGTGTTTAACCCTACAGATAACTGGGTCAACCAAGCGAGCGCCATAGAACGGCCCATTAATGAGCTGTCTGTTGAAGAGGTGCTTGCATCGCATTACCGTTCCCGCAAAGTGGAACGCGGCAACATTGTGCTGCGTGGGTCAAGCGCAACGCCAGGGAAGCCGTTCTCACGTTATTACGATCGCGACACAGGCGAGTATTACAGCGCACTGAACTGGGCATTGTACAGCACGCCATGCGAGATGGAGCTGACCTTACGCAAGATTGGTCGCAACGCAGTAGGTATTACGACAGAAGCAGTCGACAGTGGCGATCCCGTACGCGGACCAATAGACACGACGGAGGGACAGTCAGAGACGCGTTCGACTAACATCATGTATTCGTACAACACGCAGGCGCGTGCAAACTTTCAAGGCGATTGGTCTGCTGTGATTAACACAGAAACCAAAGAGATGTACTACACGACCGCGAACGACGGTCAGGGTACATTTATGGACGCGCAAGGACAAGTGCCAGACACGCCAGGCGCTGTGATTGTTCGCAAGGTGTACGTGAACCCCAAAGGCTTGCAGACGCGCACAGATTCGCAATGGATATCGCCAGCAGCATTGCAACCAGCCGACAACGCGACGCTGAGTGATTGCCGCGATCTTATACGTGAATACATCGCAAAGGTTACAGATCACGGTGCATACACCTTCATGGTGACATACAGTGAGGTGGCGACATTGCCGTTGCTAAATACGTACACTAATGGGCAAGCCGCGTATTCATTGCGCAAACTCAACTCAAGCTACACTGGCGCAGCTATTAACGTTAGACGCACATCACCAACATCAATATCGCAAGACATTGGTTTTACCGCTGCTGGTGACTTAGATGTCGGTGCATTGAGCACGTTTTGCGGATCGGGTGATGGATTTGTGCAAACATGGTACGACCAAAGCGGAAATGGACGCAACGCCACGCAAGCAAGTCAAACACTACAGCCTAAAATCTTTTCAAGTGGTTTTACGCTGTACGTAAACAGCAAACCCGCTGTTTACTTTGACGGGGATTACTTGGACACATCTGCGTTTGCTCCCAACCCAAACCACGAAGTGAACCTCGCTGGCGTCGTGCAATTTGACAACGTAACTTCACGACAATCTGCGGCAAGTCAATGGGGTGGTAGCGGTCAACAGAATTTTTTCTTTCAAATGCAAGAAGCCGTTGTACACCTGCGCATGGGCTATCGCTACGATGATGGCAGCTTACCGTATGAAGACCAAGTGGCGACGGTTGCGGCTGATACGCAGTACCTCATGTCTGCACAATTTGAGCAAGGCGACATTCACGTGCTTTACAACAACGTTGCAGGTAGCCAAACAAACACGCCTGGATCAAGCGCGCGACCAAACAACAACAGCCGCGCATTGCGATTGGGTGGCCTGTCTACAAATACGACTCAGCTTATGAGCGGCTTTGTACAAGAATGGGTAATGTGGTCGAACGCATCAGCACACGACCACGGCGAGATTAGCACCGATATTAACGACTATTACGACGTTTACTGATGGAATATATCACCGTGCTACCCGAAGGCCAATTAAACAGCTTAGAACGCGCCAAAATCATTACGCGTGAGCTGTACAATTTGGAGCGTCCTGTATTCTTACAAAATGAGGACGAAGCAGACAACACTTACTTTGGCATTCTCACGCATCCTGACGACCGATCGCGCGCGGCACTGTTCATTGACACTCGCGCAGTTATCAATATTCATCCTAATTGCACACTGGAACGCCTTGTCGCAATGTTTCCAGAGCTGACGCCCGAAGAGAGGTTTACACTATCATCTACTATACACCAACTTGACCACATCCAATTCGGCATGATTTTGCCCGATAGCGTCACAGTGCGCGACGAGAAATACATGGCCGACAATGGATGGTTTGTACTTAACGACCCGTGATGCAGGAACTGAGGACACATCTACAAAACGCACTAAACGTAACCTACGTGGGCAGCGTAATGATTGGCTACATCAACGACGCCATTGCCATTATTGCTGGCCTTACACTTGTGTGGTGGAATGTTGAACGCGCGCTCAAGGCACGCAAGGAACGTCAAGACGTATGAAATGGTTTAACTACTCTGAGTTCGACAGTCCTGACGAGCCAGGTAGCGGCCACTACATGGACCAAGAGTTCCTCGACATGCTTGACGAGGCACGTTCACGCGCAGGTATTCCGTTTGTGATCACTTCAGGATACCGCACCGAGGAACATTCGTACGCTGTAGGAAGCAACGCGGCAAGCTCGCATTGTAAAGGCGTCGCAGCTGACATCGTAGCCGCTACGTCACGCGACCGCTTTCTTATTCTCACTGCACTGCTCGAAGTAGGCATTGACAGGCTAGGCATTGGCGAGGACTTTATTCACTGTGACATAGATTGGGAGAAATCGGCCAATGTCATCTGGAATTACACCTGAACTGCTCAAGATACTTGCACGCTTTGACGTGACTGAGGTATTTAAGACGAAAGGCAACCTGCGTCGCTGGTCAGCCAAGCGCACCATTGGCGGCATGATCGCCACCACGGCGTGCTACGACATCGCCACGCATGGAATTTCATGGGAGGCAGTTTGCTTGTGTGGCATTAGTATCATACCTTTAAGTGTGAGCCTCTTAGAGCGCAACAGGGTTTAGATAATTGTTTCATAGTTCAGGAGGGGCTGCCTACGGGTGGCCCTTTTTGACATCTGTATGTTTATAACTACCCTGTGATTGGATGCCGTTTGGATGCCGTTGTGGCATACGTTTGTGTCATGCGATTGCTTCACATCCTTCCCTTGTTCCTGATTGCTCCCGTTTGGGCGCAGTGCGACATGGAGTTGTACGGCTACAACCCGTTAACGACCGAAATGACTATTGTGGTTAAGAATGGCCAGTGCTTGACGCAAGCCGATAGCATCGGTGAGTTCCTGTTAGGTCTGACCTTTGACCCACCACTCGCCGAAAGTCCATTCCCGTGCGTACAAGGCATGGATTGGGCCTTGCTCATTTTCCCGCTCGACTTTCCAGGCTTTGACATTGGCCAAGGCGAAGACAACATTTTGCAGACAGGCGACACCATTAACTTTCAATTGACTGACGTGCCATTTTTTGGCTCAGGTACAGCGCATTGTTGGATTGACGCAATTGAGGAAGGCGCGTTTTACGACGAATGCGTGGTAATGACCATTTATCAAATCAACGACAGCGAGACGATCACAGGCGAATCAGGATTGACTAACGAGCCATACCCAGACGTCGACCCGTCCGACAACATTTTGATGTGGTCACTTGGCCCGTACTGCGATTCACCGCCATGGCCATACACCCCACCTGTGTACACCCCTGACCCATGCAACGACGACGCCATATTCGTGCCTAACGCATTCACGCCTAACAACGACGGCAAGAACGATGTCTTCCGCGCATGGACAAACGGCGACTGTTGGTTGTGGTGGGAAATGCAGGTATTTAACCGCTGGGGTGACGTGGTATG
>Ga0098048_1000874_pt1 | contig 13809 bp, 19 predicted proteins | sample 13_taG_FD_75052 | JGI IMG/M metagenome (GOLD analysis project Ga0098048, IMG submission 75052) | Marine viral communities from the Subarctic Pacific Ocean - 13_ETSP_OMZ_AT15268 metaG | ecosystem: Environmental > Aquatic > Marine > Oceanic | place: Pacific Ocean | collected 2015-01-16 | reverse complement strand
CTAAGGCACTTGCTCGTTCAATGAGTAACGCTAAACAAGTAAAAGCAGCTAACGTTTTAAATAACGGTTTTAGTAGCTCTTTTACAGGTGGAGACGGCGTAGAATTATTTTCTACTGCTCACCCATCAACTGGCGGAGACATTAAAAACGAACTATCAACTGCTGCAGACCTTAATGAGACATCTCTTGAGCAAGCATTAATTGACATTGCTGGAATTACTGATGATAGAGGCTTAAAAGTCGCTCTCAATGGTATGAAACTAATTATTCCAGTAAATCTTCAATTCACTGCTGAAAGACTTATGAAGTCTAGCCAAAGAGTTGGAACTGCGGATAACGATACAAATGCAGTTGCGAGCATGGGAATGATTCCTCAAGGTTATGTAGTTAATAACTACTTAACTGATACAGATGCATTCTTTATTAAAACTGATGCTCCAAATGGATTAAAACATTTCCAAAGAGCCGCTATTTCCACTAAAATGGAAGGCGATTTTGAAACTGGAAACGTTAAATACAAAGCCAGAGAAAGATACAGCTTCGGCTGGTCTGACTGGAGAGGTATTTTTGGTTCTCCGGGAGCATAATTACTCTTGACTTGTGGGGCTTCGGCCCCACATTTAATAACCTAGTATAAATAGTTGTACAGACTGGCTAGGCAGACGGTATAGAGACTGTATGACGAAAGGTCTATACGACCAAGGAGAAAAACAATGGCTAATACAAGCTTTAGCGGTCCGGTAAGATCAAAAAAAGATTTTAAACTTTACACCGAGACTGCATCTACAGGATTAGATAGCGATAGAACTTTAGGTACAACAGCTAAAGACGCTAGAAGATTCTATTTAGACGAATGGTTTTTACAAAGACCCGGTCTAAATGCAAATATCGACCAAGTATCAACAGTTGAAGTTCAACGTGCGTTGAATAGAAACTGGGAAGCACTTGGAACTAATATGACTACTGCTTTGGCTACATTTGCTACAACTTCCGCAGGAATTTTAGCAACAACAGCAGGAGCAGACCAAGACCAAGCAATTTTAACACCTCATTTAGATACTGCCGCAACAGCGTGGGCAGGATGTTTATGGGGAACTGAAAATGAAGTTCACTGGGAAACATCTATTATGTTACCAGCGATTGATAATCAGAACGTTTGGGCTGGACTAAAATTAACAAACGTACCAGAACTTGCAACTGATGATGATCAAGCATTTTTTAATTTCTTGACTGATGCAGACAACTCTGGTCAATCGTTTACTGATTTTACAAAGTTACACTTTGTTTATAGCGTTGGTGGAACTGATTATATCAGCCAATTACCAATTACTGTAGCAGCGAACACGCCATATCATTTAAAAATGGAAATAGATAGTGACAGAAAAGTTACTATTTTTGTAAATGGTATACAGTATAATGTTACAAGTACTTCTGGTTCTACTGGAGGCACAGCGGTAACAGCGGTACAACCAAGCACAGCAGCTACTAAATCTACAGCATTAACTAATGATGTTGATTTAATTCCTTACAACGGAATTGAAGCAAATGCTGGTGCTGCTGAAGCATTAAACACTCACTACATTTGCATGAGCAGAAACGTATACGAGTAAAATAAATAATTAGTGGGGCTTCGGCCCCACGTTTCTTGATTAAGGAGGGAAACAATGGCAGATACAGTAACAGGACCGACTATCCTACAACAAAACGACAATCGCGTCGTAATCAAAATAGTTAATCAATCAGATGGAACAGGAGCAACAACCGTTTTTGGTGATGTGTCAGCGATGGCCGCTAGACCAGATGGAACTGCTGTAGCACATTTAGCTTTACTTAGGGTTTGGTTTTCATGTCAAGGTGGCGATGGAGGAGACTCTTACGCTCGTTTAGATGAGGAAGATGATGATGGAGATATTCCTATAATCGGTTTAACAGGAACAGGATATTGGGATTTTAGAGAATTTGGTGGAATACCAGCAGACAAATCTAATAACACGAATGAAAGTGATGTTAATTTAGTTGTACCGGGTGCCGCGGACTCTGGTAATATGTACACAGTTATTGCAGAATTCCAAAAAATCTATTAATAATGATTAGGAGGTCTTCGATGCCAAAACAATTAACAGGTCGTCAAAAAAAGACGATGAAAAAACACTCTAAACATCATACAAAAAAGCATATGGCTTCTATGACAAAAGCTATGAAAAAAGGTAAAACTTTTACACAAGCTCATAAGAAGGCAATGAGAAAAGTAGGTAAGTAATGGCAACGTCAAGTACCAATACTTTTAACTTAGATGTAGATCAAGTCATAGAGGAAGCATTTGAAAGATGTGGAATAAACTCTAGATCTGGTTACGATTTAAAAAGCGCAAGACGTTCACTTAACATTATGTTGGCTGAATGGGCTAACAGAGGTATTAATCTTTGGACAGTTGAGCTTCGTACAAAAACATTAACCGCGAGCACATCTAGTTATACTTTAGATTCTGATTTAATTGATATATTAGAAGCTGTTTTATTTACAACAACTGATACAACAACTGATATAGAAGTTGATCGTATTAGCCGTGCGGAGTATTTAAACATATCTACTAAATCTTCAGAAGGCACACCTGTACAATATTTTTTACAACGAGGTTCTTCAACACCAACATTATATTTATATCCAACACCAGATGCAGCTCATACGTTTAAATATTGGGGGCTAACTAAAATACAAGATGCTGGTAATTACGAAAATGAATTAGAAGTACCTACAAGATTTTTACCTTGTTTAACTTCTGGGCTTGCTTATTATATGTCAGTAAAAAAAGCACCAGAGAGAACACCTTTACTAAAACAATTATATGAAGAAGAGTGGCAACGTGCTTCGGAAGAAGATAGACCACGTTCTAGTTTCTTTGCTACACCAGAGAGAGGGTATATTTAATGACTGAACCAAAAGGCGGTATTCCTATTTTTGGAAATCCATTAGCACAAAAACTGATGAGCGAACTTCAAGATAGAGGAATGATGACAGGAGATTATTTTGACTATGTAATATCCATTATGAATGACAATGACAAACTATTAAAAGAAATAAGAAGAATAGGTGTAATGCCAGAAATTAAAAAAGCTGGTGGTGGCATTGTATCACTTAATCAAATGACAAGACCGATAGGATATAGATAATGGCACACGCAGCAGGTAAATATGCAAAATCAATATCTGATCGTAGTGGTATGGAATTTCCTTACACTGAAATGGTCAAAGAATGGAATGGCTCTATGGTTCACAAATCTGAGTTTGAGTCTAAACATCCACAATTAGAAAGACAAAAACATGCAGCAGATGCACAAAGTTTACAAGACGCACGTTCCGCGCGCGTGGAACCTATGACAGTGTTTGTTGGTGGAGTAGGATTTTTTGATTATAATAATTCTATGCAACCAGCAACAAATAAAAAACAACCTTTAGTTGTATCATCTATTGGTACAGTATCTGTGAGTATATCATAATGGCCGTTACATACGCAGAATTAACAACACAAATTTTAGAATACACGGAAGTTAGTACCGCTGTTTTATCATCTACGATAACGAATGATTTTATTGAACATGTAGAAAATCGCATTTTTCGAGATGTTGATCTAGATGTATTCAAGTCACATCAAACAGCTAACTTAATAGCAGATAATGCTTTTTTATCTCTTCCGGGTGGAACGACACCTACACCAGAATCTCTTGGTACTATTAGAACAATGCAGATATTTTCTCCAAGTTCAACAACAAGGGATTTTTTAGAACAACGCGATATTAGTTTTATGAACGAATATTGGCCGGATCGAACATCTACAGGCACTCCTAGATATTGGGCATGGTGGGACCATAACACAATTTATGTTGCGCCAACTCCAGATTTAGCTTATAACGTGGAATTAGGAATTACACGATTACCAACAAGATTATCTAGTTCCAATACAACCTCTTGGTTGGGTAATAATGCTCCGTCATTATTATTATATGGATGTCTTGCAGAAGCCTTCAAATTCTTGAAGGGACCAGCGGAAATGCTGCAATTATATGAACAATCATATCAACGTGCTCTTCAAGAGTTAGTTATAGAACAACAAGGAAGACACCGAAGAGATGAATATATGCACGGGGCGTTAAGAACTCCTTTGCAATCACAAAACCCATAGGAGGACAAATATGGCTATAACCCAAGCTGTTTGCACAAGTTTTAAGGGAGAATTGCTCGTTGGTACGCATAATTTTACTGCTACTACAGGAGATACTTTTAAAATTGCGCTTTATTCAAGTTCAGCTTCACTAGATGCAACTACAACTGCTTATTCAAGTTCAAACGAAGTTTCAAATTCTGGAACTTATACCGCAACCGGTGGATCGCTTACAAGCGTAACTCCCACTACAAGTGGCACTACTGCACTTTGTGATTTTGCTGATATATCTTTTACATCAGCTACTATCACGGCAAGAGGAGCATTAATCTATAATAGCACAGATTCAAATAAAGCAGTGTGTGTATTAGATTTTGGTGGAGATAAAACATCTACAAGTGGAACATTTACTATTCAGTTTCCAACAGCAGATGCCAGTAACGCAATACTACGATTAGCGTAGGAGATAATTTATGGCTCTAGTTTTAAATGACAGAGTAAAGGAAACATCAACAACGACTGGGACAGGCACGCTTAATTTAAGTGGCGCTGTTTCGGGATTCGAGACATTTGTTGCAGGTATTGCTGATGGTAATACAACATACTATGCTATTGTTAATCGTGATGAAGATGAATGGGAAGTAGGACTAGGCACCGTTACTGACGCATCTACGGATACATTAGCAAGAACTACTGTTATTACAAGTTCAAACAGTGATTCTGCTGTTGACTTTAGTGCAGGAACAAAAGATGTATTTTGTACTTTACCGGCAAGTAAAGCAGTATTTGAAGATGCTAGTTCAGACGTTACATTACCAAATGATCTTATTTTAGGATCAGATTCAGCCGTATTAAAATTTGGCGCTGACTCTGATACAACTTTAACACATACAGACGGTACAGGTTTAACTTTAAATAGCACGAATAAATTATTATTTAGAGATACTGGGTTATATATTAATTCATCAACAGATGGTCAATTAGACATTGTTGCTGATACAGAAGTACAAATAGCAGCAACGACAATAGACATTAATGGTGCTGTTGCATTAAACGGTGCTATTACTGGTGCTACTGATATTACTTTATCGGGAGAATTAGATGCAGCGACATTAGATATATCTGGTAATGCAGATATTGACGGAACAGCGAATTTAGATAATACTGATATTGATGGAACACTTGCTGTTGATGGTACAACTATTTCATTAGACGCGACAACATCATTAAATATAGATAACTCTAATACATCCAATGGTATTACCATAGGAACTGCAACATCTGGCGTGCCTATTTCAATTGGACACACAACTTCTGAAGTAACAGTTAATGATAATCTTACAGTTACAGGAACATTAACTCTTGGTTCGGGAGCAGAGCTAACAGAAGCAGAATTAGAATTTCTTGATGGAATTACAGCAGGTACGGCAGCAGCAAGTAAAGCAATGGTTGCTGATGCTAACATAGATATTACTGGTGGTAGAAATATTACCATTAGTGGAGAATTAGACGCTGCAACTTTAGATATATCTGGAAATGCGGATATAGACGGAACAACAAATTTAGATGCAGTAGATATTGATGGAGCAGTTCAATTAGATGCAACATTAACAATTGGTGCAAATGATCAAGGCTATGATGTAATTCTCTATGGTGATACGGCTTCGGCTAATATGACTTGGGATACATCTGCAGATGATTTAATATTTAATGGTGCTGCTAGAATAGTTGTACCGGATGGACAACTTGTTTTAGGTAGCACAGCAGTTACTTCAACTGCGGCTGAGTTAAATTTAATAGATGGTGGAACAGCGAGAGGAACCACTGCATTAGCAGATGGAGACGGAATTTTAATTAATGATGCAGGTACTATGCGAATGACAAATGTAACTGCTGTTAAAACATACATGGCAGGCAGTGCAGCGAGTCAAGGATTTGCTCTAGCCGTTGCCGTTGCTTTATGATATAAGGAGGATGAATGGCACAAGATTTTAGAAGAGCAATTGCAAGAGCACAAGGAACCGCAGCAGCAAGTATTTTGACTGCGGGTAACTATGATGCTGTTATTGGTATTCGTTGTACAAACATTCTTACTGAAACAATTAAGGTAGATGTTTATGTAGTAAATAGTTCAGCTAATTATTTCATATGCAAAAATACCCCAATTCCTCCGGGCGGTTCAATTGAGTTGATCCAAGGGGGAGCAAAAATTGTTCTGGTAAGTGGCGATGTTTTAACACACGATTGCGATACAGCAAGTGGCTTGGATATTTGGGTAAGCTATATTGATACGATAAGCGAATAGGAGGATTTATGAGCGAAGTAACAATAATTAATGGAATACAGTATATTGGGTGCGCTGCACCTAATGAATCTGTTGTGTCTCACGCTGGAGTAATGGACGGAAGTCAAACAATAGAAAATGCTGTTTTGGCAGGACCTGTAACGTTTACAGAGATAATGACAATAACAGGCAACGTGGTAATAGTATAAGGAAATAATATGGCAGGTATACAAGTAGATGGTGCTAATCAGAAACTAGTTTTAGATTCTGATGGTGATACATATTTAGAAGCCGCAACAGATGATACAATAAAAGTATATGTTGCCGGTGCACATGATGCAACAATCAGTGCTAATGCTATCAACGTATTATCTGGTACTACTCTAACAATTGACTCTGGTGCAACTATTACGAATAGTGGTACAGCAAATGGGTTCAGTAGTGCTGACCCTGCTTCTGCTGATGGAGATTCTTTAGGAACAGCCTCATTAGAATGGAGTGATTTATTTTTAGCAGATGGAGGAATAATTAAATTTGGTAATGACCAAGATGTTTTATTAACTCATGTAGCTGATACAGGACTTCTTTTAAATAGTACAAATGTAATTCAATTTAATGACGCTTCTCAAAACATTGGTGCTCCTAGTGCTACAGTATTAGACATTAATGCAACAGATGAGATAGAATTAAACGCAACTTTATTAGATGTTAATGCTAATTTAGATGTGTCCGGTACATCATTACTTCCAACTTTAGGTGTCATAACTGCTAAAGATTTAGGTGCAGGTATTCATATTCGCACAGCAGATTCTTCTGCTGATGTTGATGGTAATGCAGATGAATTAGTTATTGAAGGAAATGGCGAAACTGGAATGAGTATATTATCATCTACTTCTACTTCTGGTTGGATTAATTTTGGAGATAGTGGAGATAATAATATTGGTCAAATACAATACAACCATGATAATAATGGTATGTTCTTTTTTACAAATGCAACTCAAAATCTTAAAATTGGCAGTGATGGAAAAGTAGGAGTTGTTGAACCAAACCCAGATTCATTTTTATGTATAACACAAGGTGCTGATGATGGTGCTATTATGTCTTTTAAATCATCTGATACAGACCACCCTAATACCGCCCACGGAGAAACAGATACTTATGGTTTGATTATGAAATATCATGCTACTGAATCTGGATTACTTATACGAGGTTTTGGAGAAGGCACTAGTAATGGCGTAAATATAAAATCTTATGTAGAATCAACTCCTTTAACTGGTGAAGCAATAAATCAATATGGAGCTTTTGGATTAAATTCTTCTGTGAGCAATGGAGGTACTAATTCAACAGGTATTGCAAATGATGGTAATGCATTTACTTTTAATAATGATGGAAGTGTAAAATTTATAATTAAAGGTAATGGAGACTTTTATTATGATGGTGCAGACCAAGGTGCTTATGATACTTATGATGATGCTCATTTAGCTAGGGCTGTAGATTTATCTCATGGTATTAATACTGTGGATTCTAAATTTGATAAGTTTGTATCTTATAACGCAAAAAAATTAGCAGAATTAAAACTTATTGGTAAAGATGAAAATGGAAAACCAACATCATTTATAAATTCAGCAGGAATGCAAAGATTACATAATGGTGCTATTTGGCAACAATATGAAAAGCATAATCAGTTACTAGAGGCTGTTTATGATTTAGCAAAACTAGCAGTAGGCGAAGAAAAAGCCAATGCTATTCTAGATAAACACGAAGTTAAACGATTGCAATAGGAGGATATTATGGCAATAACAGCAAACGTAGATTTAGGCAATGGTGTCACAGCATCAAGTTGCTACATTATTGTGCCTAATGCTTACGTTAAAAAATTTGCACCAGAAAAGGATGATGAAAGTGCAACATTTAAATTAATTTATGATGCTCATATTTATCAGAATAAATCTGCTAGAGATGACTATAATAGAGTATCTAAACAAATTAGATGTAGAGAAGTAGACCATCATAAAATAGATTATGACCCAACAACAAGTGATAATCCATTTAAGTTGGCATACACACATTTAAAATCTAATAGTAAATTAAGTTCAGTAGCGGACGCATAAGGAGATATAAATGGCAAGTGAAATTAAAGTAGATACAGTATCCGAGAAAACGTCCGGTAGCGGTGTTACTATTGATGGTCTTTTAATAAAAGACGGAGGAATTAGTGGTGACGTTTCTTTAATTGGAACTACGCCAACATTTACCATTGGTGATGCAGGAGCAGAAGATGCGGCATTAGTATTTGATGGAAATGCTAAAGATTTTTATATTGCTCTTGATGACTCAGCAGATAAGTTAGTTATCGGTGAAGGTTCAACAGTTGGAACTAATAGCATTATGACTATTACTGATGATTCAGTAACCATTGGTGATGCAGCAGCAGTAGATACAAAATTAGTTTTTGATGGTAATGCACAGGATTATTATGTTGGATTAGATGATTCATCGGATAGTCTAGTTGTAGGCCTTGGTTCAACTTTAGGGACAACACCCGCAATAACAATTAATTCAAGTCAAGTAGCAACATTTGCACAAGCACCTGTATTTCCAGATGGCTCAATAGCTATAGACGATTTAAATATAGACGCCGCAAATGATATAGGAGCAAATATTGTTGATGGTGATTTATTTATTATTGATGATGGAGCGGATGGAACAAATAGAAAAACAGCCGCTTCAAGGTTAAAAACTTATATTGGAGACCATACTCCTACTTTTTTAGCATATCAAAATGGTGCGGTTAATATAAATTCTGCGTCAGCAACTATAATTAATCTTCAAACCGAAGCACATGACTCAGATGGCAAATTTGCATCAAGTAGATTTACACCTACTGTTGCAGGTACTTATTTTGTATCGGGGGCTGTTGCTTTTTTTGATACTGACATGGATGTTGCTACAGCATTTATATATTTTAATGGTGCGGCAAGAAGTAAAAGTGCTTTTGGGTCTTCTGGTGGAATAAAACCAGTAGAAATATCAAGACACGTATCGGGAACATTTGTAATGGATACTGATGATTATGTTGAATTATATGGTTACGCAGAATCAAGAAATGATGGAACTATTGCAATAGGTCATAATTCCACTTCATATCAAAGCTATTTAACCGCATTTAGATTAGCATAAGGAGATTATATGGCAATATTGAGTGTAAAAGTTAGAACATATTTAGAAGCAAATTCTAAAACATGGAATGATGAAAGAGATAATATTTTAATACAGAATGATGGTGGGGATGACTACATAAAAACATGGAATGTAAGTGGTCTTGCTGAACCAACAGAAAGTCAATTAAATGCTCTTGATTCTGATGGTGATGCAAGTGTGGTATTAAGAACTATTCAAACAAAAAGAAAACATGAATACGGTGATATAGGCGACCAATTAGATTTGCTCTATAAAGATATGTTGGCTGATAAAGGTAATAAAACTGGTGAGTGGTTTAAAGCTATTAAAAAAGTTAAAGATGATAATCCAAAAGGTTAAGGAGAATAAATGTCAGAACTAAGATTAAATACAGACGGACACATAATAAAATTAGGTGCTGATAATGATGTAACATTAACACACGTTGCAGATACTGGAATATTATTAAACAGTACAATGCAATTACAGTTTAATGATTCATCACAATTTATTAATGCACCAAGTGCAACTGTACTTGATATTAACGCAACTGACGAAATAGAATTAAATGCTACAGCAGTAGATTTAAATGGTACATTGGATGTAAGTGGTAATTCACAATTTAGTGGAACAGTAACAGTAGGTGTAGATGACACTGGAAAAGACGTTAAATTCTTTGGTGCAACAGCTAGTAGCCATTTTTTATGGGATGAATCGGCTGACGATTTAAACCTTGTTGCTAGTGGTTTAGGCGTAGGTGCTGTAGGAACAAAAGATTTAGGTGAAGGTATTCATATTAAAAAAGCAGACTCTGGTGCGACAGCAGATTCAGAAGCGGCATTACTTGTTTTAGAAGATGGTACAAGTGGAGCGGCAAATGGTTTATCAATTTTAAGTGCTACTAATGGTTATGGAACAATATATTTTGGAGATTCTGGAAATGATGACATAGGAAAAATTTATTATAATCATAATGATAATAGTATGGTTTTTCAAGCTAATGACAATACTCATATGCACTTACGAAATTCATTTAAAGGTGTGGTCTTTGGTATGGATAGTTGGGCTGATACTTCTGAAGGAACTTTATTAGCAACTAATGAAAATTATCATGTTGTTGATTCTTCCGCTGTATTAGTTTTAAATAGAGAAGGTACTGATGGATTAATTTTACAATTTAGAGGAGATAATTCAGCAGAAGGAAATGTAACAGTAAGTGGCTCAACAATACAATATAATACTTTTTGTGGTTCGCATTGGGGGAGACTTGCAGACAATTCAGCACCAACAATACTTCGTGGAACTGTAATGGAAACTATAGATACCATGATTGATTGGTATAAAGTTAAATATACGATTGATAAAGGTTTAGAAACAGAAAAAATAGGGTATGGTGAAATTGCTTTACCAGATGGAAAGTCAGTAGGAGATATAATTAAACATACTGCAAAATCTGGTATTGAATATGATGCTGTCATAGAAAAACAATTAAATGAACAACTACCTATGACTAAAATTTCAGATACGGAAGATAGCAAAGCTGTCTACGGAGTATTTTCTCGGTGGGATAATGAGCCGGATGATGGTGTCAATGATATGAATGTAGCGTCACTTGGAGCTTTTATTATTAGAGTACACAAGGATGAAACAGTTGCTATTGGTGATTTATTGTCAAGCAAGGGTGACGGAACAGCAAAAGTACAAGCAGATGATATAATGCGTTCTAAAACAATAGCTAAAGTAACATCAACAAATAAAACATATACTTATGATGACGGTTCATACTGTGTTCCGTGTACATTACATTGCGGATAAGGAGATATAAATGCTACTAGGACACACAACATTTTCCGAACAAGCTTTCCAAGATGCAAGGTTAGACGCCGTGCATAATATAGAATTTGCGGAAACAGGATTTGGCATGACTTTTAGCACAGGATCAGAAACAGTTACAGGCGGAGCGAATATATCACCGGACGGATCAGCGGTAACATTTAGTATTGGTGATGAAACAGCATTTGGAGAAGCATTCCAAAACTTAATTTCATTTTCTGTAGGATCACCAGACTTCTTCTTATGGAATGAAGTAGATGATGCTGCAAGTGCAACATGGAAAGATGTCGATCCGGGATCAACGGACTAATATATGGCAGATGACGCAACAATAAATTTAACAGCAACAATCTTACCAGATGAGATTTCTAAATCTATTAGTGGATCCATGACGGTATCACCAGATGATGCAAACGATAAATGGTATTACAAACTAACAGCTATTACAACAACTAGTGCGGATTTAATTGCAGGTCGCTTTATTGATTATACTGCCGTTGACCAAGATACAGATATGACAGCGGTAAGTACAAGTGATAAAGTAAAATTTTTATTTATTAAGAACACAAGCACAGCAGATGGTATTGTTATTTGCCTTGATGGTGGAACGGCAGCGAATGATTTAGCAGATGGTATTTTTATTGGACCATCACAATCATGGTTTGGACGTTTACCAAACGTGACGGTTGCAAATATTCACGCTATATCTTCTGATGTAGCAGACGCAGGCGATGCAACAGCAAATGCAATCGTTGCTGCTTTAATAGACGACGTGGCATAGGAGATATAAATGGCATCAACATATTCAAGTACTCTCAATCTCGAACTTCAAGCCAGTGGGGAAAACTCGGGAACATGGGGTACAATAACAAATAACAATTTACAAAAACTAGAATCAGCGGTTAAAGGATACGTATCTGTAGCAATTGCAAGTACAACAGACTCTTTAACAGCAACAGACGGCACAACAGCAGATGAAACAAGTAATGCCATTATAAAACTAACAGGCACACTAACAGGTAATACAACCATGCAGTGTGAAGCAGTGGAGAACTGGTACATTGTCGATAATGCAGCGACAATGGGAACGTATACTTTAGGATTTAAACCAGCAGGTGGTACAGCAACAAACTTAGTTGCAGCATCAAAACACTTACTATACACGGACGGATCGACAATGTTCGATGTTCTGGACGATGCAGGAAATATCACGGCCAACGGAACATTAGATGTTGCCGGAGCCGTTAATTTTGATGGTGGTGCTTTTACTTTTAATGAAGCATCAGCCGACCTAGACTTTAGAATTGAATCAAATGGCGCCGCTAATATGTTTTTTGTTGATGGAGGTAATGACAGGATTGGAATTAATCAAGCATCTCCTTCCGTAACATTAGATGTTGTAGGAGCAGCAAAAATATCGGGAGGTGTCGATTTAGATGGAGGTGCCTTTACATGGAATGATTCTTCTGCAAATGATCTTGATTTTAGATGTGAAACCGCTACTTTGGCAAACGCTTTCTTTATTGATGGTTCTGCTGATAAAATTGGTTTTGGTACATCAACACCTGCAGATGCAAGTGTGGAAATTAATCAAGCAAACTCTTCTGGTGCTATTGCTTGTCTATCTTTAGATCAAGACGATGCCGATCAAGAATTTATAAAGTTTGATGGAACAACTGCTTCTGATCAATCATCAAGTTTAACAACCGATACAAGTGTAGGATCGCTAACAGGACATATTCGTGTCAACATTAATGGTACTGACTTTTGGATACCTTACTACGCAACTAACTAGGAGCTTATATGCCGTTAACGAAACTGCAAATAGCGCCGGGTATAGATAAGCAAAATACCGAATACGGTGCTGAAGGAAAATGGGTGGACTGTGATAACGTTCGTTTTCGTTATGGCTTACCGGAAAAAATTGGTGGCTGGGCAAAAGTAACAAGTGACGCTCTCGTCGGCGCAACACGAGCCGTGCTTACATGGTCTGATTTAGACGGCGTTAAGTACGCTATCTACGGCACAAACAAAAAACTCTACGCTTATTCAGAAAGTACTTATGCGGATATCACGCCCACGCGCGCGACAGGAAGCATAACACAATTTGCAACAACGAGCGGTTCAGCAACCGTTACGGTAACAGACGCGGACCACGGAGCGTTGATTGGTGACTTCGTTACGATATCTAGTGTCAGTGGTGCAGTTGGTGGCTTAACACAAGCTAACTTACAAGGTGAGTTCGAAATATTAACGGTTCCAAGTTCTAGTACATATACTATAGAGGCGCCAGCTAATGCCACCTCGTCCGCGACCACCGGAACAGCAACAGCAACATATCAAATAAATACAGG
>Ga0098048_1000872_pt1 | contig 13828 bp, 14 predicted proteins | sample 13_taG_FD_75052 | JGI IMG/M metagenome (GOLD analysis project Ga0098048, IMG submission 75052) | Marine viral communities from the Subarctic Pacific Ocean - 13_ETSP_OMZ_AT15268 metaG | ecosystem: Environmental > Aquatic > Marine > Oceanic | place: Pacific Ocean | collected 2015-01-16 | reverse complement strand
TATCTACAAGAATGGGTTTCTTTTCGTTAGGATTTTCAGGTTCTTGTGGTGAATCGTTTATCCCTCTGTTTACTGCTTCGTAAAACTTAGGTAGTAGTACCTGAATTACTGCTTGGCCTAAAGAGTGGCGCTTTGCTTGTTCAAATGATTCGCAGATATTTCCTAGGTCTTCGATTAGATTACATACGGCAACTTTAGTTTTATCACGAAACTTCTTTTGCGCTAGGTTTTCTACAATTCCGTTAATTACATGTTCTTTCTTTATCATGGCAACATCACTTTCAGGTCAACATATTCTTTCCTGACGCAGTAGTCAGAAAACTCATACAGATTGTGTTCTTCATCATCACAAATGAAGTCTCCTAAAATTTTTACAAAAGGTAGAAATGCCCAATCGTCTCTTGATTTAATCCAGGCTCTTACCTTTCTTTCTAGCTCTTCATTCGGTTCGTCAAAATAAGGGTAACAAATTTGGTAACCACTGATATCTTCTGGGTCAATAGTGTTGAACACTAAAATATTTACTGATGTTTTCTTTTTCTTTATACTCATAATATTACTCCACAACACAACAGGAAAATTGTGCTGATAATTTTAAATACAGTTAATAGCGCATAACATACAATGAAAAATGCTATGTTAATTTTAATTATAGTTTCAGCCAGATACATGGCTATAGTACTCCAAGTGCAAGCATGATAAAGACAAGCAGGTGAACAAAGATTCCGTCATCATTAGTTGTTTTCAACTGTTTGCTCCCTTATAAACTTAAGGCTATTCCAAAAATCTTCAATTAAAACTTTCTTGAGTGATTTTAGGAAACTATCAATTGCATTAACAGTTTTTTGATTAAGAAATGGGGATAAAAGTCCTGTTCCAAGTAGTGTGAATACTCCTGCAATTACTAAAATTGCTTGCAGTACCCACACTATAACTGGGACGCCTTTAAAAACAGCATAAAACGCCAATAAAAAACCGATGATCTTCATAAGGGGGGGCAATTCTTGCCACTTTTGATATAACTCACTCATTGTTATTCTTTTTATTCAAGTACAATAGGGGTTCGTTAGTAACCTTATCTATCCCTTTCAGGATAGTAAAGTCGCTATTATCTTTAGCTAAGGTGTAAACAGCGGCTAAGGCAACAAGACTGTTAGCATCAAACTTATTCACTTCAGGACTGATCCTGACTACTACGTTACCTTTATACTTTCCTTTACTAGGTACAAGTAGTAGGCGAACATCAAGTAGCTCCAAAGCCATTGGAGTGACCAATAGCTGTAGATCATTCCAAGGGAAGTTTCCTAGCTTCTCAACAGTCTCTTTTAAGCATGGTAGATCATTAATGTTCATTCTTCGCCCCAACTAAAATCACCTGGTTGTTTTGCTGCAATTACTGGATTTGAATTAGTAATTGGGCTTTCTTCAGTTTTGTCTTCGCCTTTAGCTTTTGCAACCTCAATTGCTCTGTTCTTAACCTCAGCAAAGGTTGCCAAACCACAAGACCTTGGAATCAAATAAAAGAAATGACCTGTATAAGTATCCCAAAAACTTTTTGACTTCCACTTCTGTGGGTCAGGTTCATTTGGGTCGACAATCTTAGTCTCATATTTCCTGCCTAACTCTAGATTATTATAATCAACAAAGTATTCTTTTAAAAAAACCTCACAAAGTCCCTGACGAACAACACTTACCATAGCTTGCAAGGCTAAACCAACTCCAGATGAGTTCACACCTGATTTGAGGTACAGCTTGGTTACTGGGATCTCCCCGTTGCAGTAGTTTATCTGACTTACGTCATATAAGTCGCGAATTTGAACTGACTCAACTTCACCTTTATTATTTATGACGGGTACTTCGGAAGGACTCACAGTTGCGGTCCCCTTTTCGGGGTCACAGTTATAAAATAAATAAGCACTTAAGATCTTCTCAATTTTACTTTTTATAGCGTGTGGGATTTCATTACGTTTTGCCTTTCCAGGCACATTCAATTTAAAAAAGCTAGCCATTAGCTTCTCCTTTTAATACAGTTAAAAAATAGCTACTCCAACACAGAGTTGCTTAAATGAATATAGCCGCCTTGCGGCGCAATACATAGATAGGTTCAATCATCACGACAGTACCGCTTTATTACCCTTGCTCACTCCAGAAAAGTTTTCTTTTCTGATATTCAAGATCAACTAAGTAGCCTCTTGACTCCGTTTCAAAGTCAAATTTAGCATAATTGACGATTTTATCCAAATCCTCCCCCTCTAGAAGAGTAAGCTCTTGTGGTATCTCACCTTGCAGGTACCAGCTAATACAGCTTGCTTTCATATGGCTTATGAGAGCGTCTGTATTCTCCCAGTTGTTTTTATCAGGTAGAATTGTCCATAGGTCAAAAAGTTTGTCGAAGTGATGATTTAGAGCCCTTTCAATGGCCAAGTCGGCAAGCTCCAACAGTTCTTTTCGATTACCTCCAAGAGCGTCAACTCTCTCTAACTCATTCGATAACAATTCTTTAAACATCTTTACTCCCTAAATAACCAAACGTAAAGTCCCTATGGACAGTTAACTGGTTGTTTTGAATATACTCATCAATACTCTTCAACTCAACAACGTCTTCGTCGTCGAGCTTAATGAAAAGCTCTCTATTATCTTTCCATGTGCCCTCGTAGAGAGTAAACCTACCGCCACCCTCTACAACCGCAATTACCTCCGTATCGGAGTGATCACTGAATCGACGTCTTAAGTCGTTAAGATTCCAGTTCTCCTCAATAATTTCAATTAGCTTTTCTTTAGTTTTTTTTCCATGATTATACTCATCGATTAAATGAGTCAAGTTCATTATCGTTAACATTTCAGTTTCCTTTACTTTAAATTTAGTCTTAAGTGAACATAGTCGCCTTGCGACAAAAGAAAACCTTTCGTTAATATAGCAGCTTTGCTGCTTGTGCTAGGAAGCTGAACACTCTTAACAGGCTAGCAAAACTTAGCTCCTTTAGCTTTGCGTTACAACAATCATGGTTATCGTATTGGCACCTGTTAAGAGTGGTGGAGTAACAAGGCTCCTAAAACTTTACAGCTTTAGTACCCACTTGGGAGATCCACATTCCCAAATGTAAATAGAATAAATCTACCTTAAATAAATACAGCAGCTTTGCTGCGCCACCACCTAAAACACTATTAGCTTATATAAATAAATATAACTGTATGGATGTTCAAATGAATTAAAGTAGAATAAATTAAAGTAAGGCGGAGTTGGTAAATAAAAAAAGGGCAATAAAACGTAACAAAAACTATTTAATAAATTATTTAATGTTTTTTAGTAAAGTTAAATAAAAGTTAAATCAAATACTATAGATGGGCGGAGTTAATAAATAAAAAAAAGACCTCTCGAAAGAGGCCTTTTTAAAACTTAAAACTTAATAAATACTATATAATCTTTTTAGTGAACCAAACTAATAAGCTTAAGAAGTTTTCTAGTTAAGAATGATAAGTTTTCTTCAAGAGACCATGTCATACCCATAAGGGTAGCATAAGTACCTTTTACATTAATCTTAGGATTAACACCAAGCTCTTTTAGCTTTCCAACAAGCTCTGCACCATCAGTAGAAGTCGCAGCAAGTCTATACATAATATAAAGTCTGTGAGTGTTTACGTAAAGTTGCTTACCAAAATAAGCATTGTCTGGAATATTATTACTATGCATAGCATTTGTAACAGATTTCATTTGCCCTTTGGTTACCCAACCTGAAGGTGCATTTCTCCAAACAAGAACTTCTTTTTCACCAAGATCTACACTATCAAATAAAGCTTCAAGATTTTTGTAATAAGGTATTTGTGTTTCCTTATTGCAAGCATCAAAGACAGGTCCAAAAGTACTTTTATCTAAACCAATCATGCCCAAGAACCTTACGTTAGTAATTTGCTCATAAAAGCTTTTATTAGGGTTGTAAATGATCTTGGAGCCGTCATTACTTTTTACATCAAGGCTAACTCCACCACCGCTTGAAGTATTTGTAACAATCGAATCAAGTAAAGAAACTGTAAATGGACATTTCCATCCTGAATTATTGAAGAAACTATAGCTCTTAACATAATGCCCTTGCTTAGCAATAGCCTTGACAGTTACCCACTGAGCTAGTCTATTCTCCTGCAATGGTAGGTAAACTTTACTATCATTCAATAGCTTCAAAACGGTTAGTGGATCAAGCATATTCGCATAGAGATTTACTGGATGACTTATCATCTGCTTAGAATATCCACTGAAAGTAGAGTTTAGGTTTACTAAAGACGACTTATCATGCCAATCGACATCTTTTGAAGAATTAATAATTCTAGTCCTACCTTTTATATAAGGATTTACAGGGAAAAATGTCATTCTACTTAAAGAATCAAAGTACCTTATAGTGTTGTCGAATTGTACAAAAGCACCCTTTACTGCAGAAATAATACTGAGAGCACCATTGAAGGAATCTTCTTTTACTAAGGCAAGAGCATAACCAAAGAGTTTACTTTCTTGATCTAAGAGTTTATTTGCCATTGTATTAACACACTGTTCTTTAGCTTTAACAGCTAACAAAGTTAGTGCCTTGAAAATAGACTTAACGCTTGGCCAAGAATAATACTTTCTATCAGTTCCCTGATTCTCTAACACATAAGCTTTCTCAATGAGAAGCTTGAAAAGCTCGTTGTTTCTAGCCTCAAGGCCCCTCATGTAGAGGTCAGGGCTTGAAGCAATACTTCTTACTCGACTTAAATCTGATAGACTAGTGTTAACTAAACTATTTGTAAACTCAGCAAAATAATGACTTGTGCCTTTAACAAGATCTTTCACTAGTTCACTTTCTGACTCATTCTTTAGATAAGCATCAATTAGAATCTGCCATAACGATTGAACAATCTTTGAATTTAAATAACTCTCGTCAAATCTTGCACAACTAACTATAACATCAAAGATATTTACGGAGACTTCTTTAGCTTTTATACCTTCGTCATTGAATTTTGTTAAAGCTGTAACTTCAACTTGCTCTCCATTCAATAACTTATCAAGATCAAGAACATCAAAACCATAAGCTTTAGCAGCAGCATTCATTATTTTCAAAGGTGATGGCTGCCCTTTAGTCATTTCATACTCTTCGCTAAAGAAAGCTGCAGTAGCAATCTTTACTTGAGGGTATAGGGTATCTATTTGCTTACCAATATCGCTTTGCTTAGCAAAAGAAACAAAAGCAGGTGCAACATCCATAAGTTGCTGAACTTTTGGCTGACTGTCATACCACTTGAAGAAAGTAGTAGTATGCTCAACTAATGCACTTTCCTTTGCACTAGAACTAAGACTATCTTGAGCAAGAGGCCTTAGTTCCTCGCTAAGGAGGTTGGTTAGACTGTTTTTCCAAACAGAAGGCTTCATTTCTGGATACACACACTCTAGAACATATCCTGCGTAATCGTAAATACTATTAAAATCGAAACAATAATTATCTGGATCTTTAACAGTAACTACTTTTACTTTTGCAGTATACCTACCGTTTGGAGATTTAACTTTCTGAAATGGGGTTTGAGGAGTCAAGTACCCGAGAAGATCAGGAGCTATATAGTGTAACTCCTTAGAATCAAATCTAACCAAGTCCAACCAAAAGTCTTTTTCACTATCAAAATTCTTAAGGCTTAAGCCTTCGCTTGAACTTTCAACAAACCTTAAGATCTTGCATTGTTGATTCAAGTTAGTATCAAAGACCTTTACTATATAAACCTCGCTAGGATTGTTCTTAGCCAAGAAAGGTTTAATGACTTCAGGCTCTATTTGTTCATAGAACTTTGGATACTCTATAGTATCGCCACCATCATCTTTCTTTGAAGTACCAAATAAGTAATTGTTAATGATGTCAACAATTCTCTTACCAAAGTCAATGCAAACTTGAACCTGACCGCTCATATTCTTGTAACCTTCAAATAAGAATAAACCGTCTTCATTAAGCTTACCCTCCTTGTCAGTATTAGCCAACGCCTTAATTAAGAGGTCGGGAGCACAGTTACTTGGTGGGCCAATAGGTCCCGCAGTACTTGTACCCAACTTCTTGCAGATGATACCAAAGCTATCATCATCGGAAGTAAAGACTTTGCCCATATCTTTGTTAATATCGAAGAACTCAGCAAAGGTAAGTCCCAGCGGGTTGGGTATCTTTGTACCTGGTAAGCCAAACTCCCTTGCCAACTTAGGAGCATGTAGTCCATAGTTTTTAATGGCATCCTGTTCTTCAGAAGTCAAGGGGGTAACTTCTCCACCTTTTGCAACATCTACAAGGTAACGGCAACCAGTTCGAAACTCAATCTGAGAACTCTTTGGCTGTTCAAGTTCAAGAGGTTTGATGTCGTTCTTTTCAAGGAACTGAACCCACCACTGCTCTGTAAAGATGAACTTGGCTACAATGCTTGGATCTGGATCTACTACTACAGTATCACCATCATCATCGCCCTGCATATCTTCAATATCCTTAGTATGCATCAAAGTTAACGCATCAGTAACATTGAAGATTGTTGCAATCCTAATGATTTCATCCAAGAACTTTACAAGCTTTTTATTATCAATAGACTTGAGCTCATTCTTAAATAATATTCTCTCTTTGAAAAGAGTATAATACTTATGAAGCTCATTGTCTTCACTCAAGTCTTCTGACTCAATATAAGCTTTGAGTTTGATTGAAGACTTGAGACTTACAAACACAGGTGCTTGTAGAGCCATGTAACTTATCAATGGACCACGCCAAGAAGCACATTGACGAGCTAGTTCCTTGTAACAGAAACTATCGTCGACGATACCAATACCACGATAAGTCATTGCGTGCATAAGCACGCGACGAGTAGGCATACTAGTCTTGTTGAAATTAGTAAACCAACGCCACAGCTTCGCTTGGAAGTTGGTTCTCAAAGCTCCAGGCCAATCTGCAATATTCGCTTCTAGATTAAGAGCTTTGGTAAATTTCTCCCACCTGGGAGTCTCTTTATTACTAAGAGCTTCATGTCCAAAGCCATCAAGCATAGCATTAGATTCGAAACAATACCTAGCATAGAACTGCTCAATATCCTCACCCATAGCCGTATTACTAATCATCAGCGACATAGGTTGGAAATTGAGACTAGTGCTACTAATCTTCCAAGAAGGCGACTTGATGATAACTACACCATACAAGTCTAAACTAAGTTCAGCAATTCCATGAGCAGTTGCTTCCATAGCTTTCTTCAAGGAAGCTTCGTCAACCTTGGCTACCTTGTCGAAGTGATTCTTAGCCTTGCATTTAACCTGACCTATCTCTAGACCAACAACCCAAGGCGCATCAATTCTAGCATCAAACCAAATTTCCCAAGCTCTAATCTGTTGATCTATAAGGTCAAACTGATTCTTACCCTTGTAGATGACATGATTCTTATTAACCATTTTATCGAAAAGAGTAGAATCATTTTCTTGTAGATCCCACATATCATTAACAATGCTTAGAGTATCTTGCTCTGGTTTTGTATAACCTCTGCTTTGAAGCTGATCCGCAGTCATGCCTTCAAGGTTGACGAGGTCAGTAATCTTGAACATCTTTAACTCATCTGTTTTTTCATTTCTGAAAACAGTAAATCTAGCGTTAGCGTCCTGACCCTTAGCGAACAGACCGTAACCTGATTCTTCGTCAACGGCCCAAAATCTAGTTTGACCTATATTCTCTTCGTTGATAAAGTTGGTTACACCTGAACCATCAGGATCAATAAGTAAGCCGCATTCGTTACTATCATAAACAATAGCAATAATATCTCTACCATCCTTATCTTTACCAGTTAACGGCTCAGAGATATTATCTTTAACACCAAGCTTGTTCTCTCCAGAACCATTAATCAGCCCTAGTAAATAGACAAAAGCTTCACTCATATTAGAAGCCATACAATCCATTATCTTGCATAGTCTACTGAGTTGGCCATTATCTTCTAGCTTAAGCAAAGCTTTACTGCCATTATTTGCAGCAGGTATCAAACCTTGTTGTCTACAAATATTAGCAATCAAAGACCAAGCTTTGTTGTCGTCAATCTTCAAATCCCAACCTTTAATCTGATGAACAAGCGTTGGGTCTTTAAAGCATTCGGACAATATACTTATGATCGACTCAGACTCGCCTCTTTGAAAGTCATCATAATTAACAGCTAGAGTACCCTCTTTATGAGTATTACTAGCGTGCAACTTGACGCTTGACTTCCAAGCATAAGTATCGTGGCTGTTACTAACTTTAGAGCAAGCTCTAGTAACTGCTGAAGCAGCAATCAACGCATGATCTGCATCAGTAATTGATGCAGACTCACCATGAGTTAACAAAGCTGACTTTCTTGTCAAAGAAACAATTCTTCTAAAGTCTGCCTCCCACTTGGATCTTTGTTGTGAGGATCCAGCTTCTGAAGAAAGCTTACTTCTTAAGAATTCTAAGTTAGCCTTGTTTCGCTGACGTTTGAATCTAAGCTGCTCTAGTCTCCGATAAAGACCTCTAGTCTTATTCTTTAGAACCTTGAAGTTTAGGTTCGGAATCAAATAGTTCTCTTCTTTTTGCTTTCGGAACTTGTCGATAAAAGCTAACTTTTTATCGCACTCATTCCTGAAGTCTCGCTTATCAAAGTCTTCCAAGAATGAAGTTTCTTTCAGCAAAACAGTAACGCCTTCAATAGTGTCACTGTCAAAGGCTTTTAACCAACGATCCAACTCTTTGCTTAAAACATCAATTACCCGAAGGGTTTCTTTGGTAGTTTCATTGCTGCTTAGATAGTCAAATGCTTCTGAAGGAACAGACTTGCCCACTCCAGTTACTTTAGCTAGAAGGTGATCATTCGCACGAGGATTATGATCATGCACATAAAGCGCATCCCTCTTAGCATCTTCAATTTCTTCAAGTCGAAGGTTTAACGCTTCAAGCTTAAGGTCTTTTGCTCTCTTCTTAAGAGCTTTGACCATTTTACATTGAGCGTTTGTAAAGCAATCCTTTAGCATGTCGAACTTCCTTATTGGGTTGAATAAGTAAGCATGAGGTACACGCATATTTTTATTTTTCATTATACTTCCTTTCTACAATTAACTTTATTTTTCGAAAAGCTTCTTTCTTCCACCTCACGAAAGAAGATGGAATAGGTTTTTCACTCTCAAGATAGTGTTTTGTATGCGATACATACATTTCTAATATGTATTGTTTTATTGCATCCATTTGTTCTCGAGATAGGTCGTTTAAGACCTTTTCCCAATCCCAATTGTTCATGCAAATTACAAAACCTACTTCTTGAGACTCGGGAGTTTCAGACTCTAGCAGGCACCACAATTTAAAAGCCCTATCAAGATTTTCATCTTTAATAATAGCAGGCTTTAAAACTTGCATTAAGTTTTGATTATTCATTACAATTCTCCAATACAATAGTTAAAACTAGTAATACTATTAAGGTAAATACAGTTGTAACTAATAAACAATTACCCTCGTAGCCTGTAACTAAATGCATCAAAGGCATTAAAGTTATGGGGGACGAGAGGATTAACATTAAGATTATATTAGTCATTAAATGGTGGCTCTACTTGCTTGCAGGAGTAGTAAGTTTTACGATCAACTTTAACTCCATCGAGATAATAAGGCCCTCTTGCTTTGCGGCCACTTTTTCTTTTAAGAACAGCACCATCAACACCAGTGCAAATATAAACATATCCATGTGGGTACTGAATTTTGTAATATATATGCATGCATAAACTGCATATAAAAACTATAGAAATGAATCCCATTAAGAAAAATACAAATTCATAATCCCTACCAGTACCTTTTATACTAGTCGCAACTTTATGGCTATGTTGAGCACCCATTATTTTACAATTACTCCTAATAAAGTAACTACTAGTTTATGAAGACTAGTAATTAACAATGGGATTAAAAGCATGCTGGTTAACAATACTATTGGAAACAACATCATGACCCACTTAAGAACAGAGACCAAAACTCAGAAGCTGATACTTCATGGGCTGCAAGCTCAGCTTGAGCTTTTTCATAGCGAAGCTTTTTGAAGTCGATACCTACGTCTTTTCCGAAGTCATGATTAAGCATGTAACCTAATTCACGATTCAAAAGCTTTTTTCGTTGCAAATTAGACTCGGGCCATCCAAAATCAAAACAACATTCTTCTACTATTTGATAGACATCAAGCATCCCTAAGGTTACTACTTCCTCTATACGCTCTAGATAAGTTAGCTGTTTGGTATAATCATTGACTAGGTATGAGTAGTGAACAGTGTTATATTCACCACAAAGAGTCATTCTTATTGCCTTTTCAAGTTCATTAGACCAACAATGTTTAAACCAAGCTAGAATTTCTCTTAGTTCCCAAACAGAAGGGTTAAGTTTGGGAACTGTACTCAAGTAATTCTTGAAGGCTTGAGTTAAACGATCTTCATCTTTGATCAAGTGGTCAAGCTCACAGAGATTATATTTTTGACCTATTCGGTCCACATATTCAGAATCCAAAATATTTCTTTGAATTCGGTCCACATAGTCAGTTTCAAAGATTAAAAACATCATTGATTTATAGAAGAAGACTTTTGCCTCACTATCATCAAGATACATTTTCATTTCTTCAACATACTCTTCTTGAGAAGCATACCGATCATGCCCCTCAGCATAACCTCCATCAGTAGATTGACTTTCAGCCCATCCATCAATAGCAGTGAGCTGATCAAGAGCTTGAAGATAATCCTCATAATCAGAATCACAATTCATTTGTAATTCCTCAAGAATGCTTTGAGTTTTTTCTTTCAAAGTGTTTAGTTCACTTTGATTGAGATTTAATAAACTCATACTATTAGCCATTAACTCGTAAATAGCTGACAAAGCCGCTATTTTCAGCAAAATGTCTAGCTATTGCAATTCTATCTATAGCGCTTGTGAAGTTCTTAAACTTAGCTGTAATGGTAGCTAAGTTTTGAACTGCACTTACTACAGCATTCGAGCGGTAGAACTTACGTTTTATACACTCACGAGCTGATTCGCTAAATGCACCAATTACGGATGCAATAGCGATCTTAGCATTTCTACTAAGATTTTCTGTATATCGCTTGCCCTTTTTCAATAGCAAAGCTCTTGCGGGTGTATTCCCAACAAGTCTTTGCACAAGGTTCTTTGCTCTACGCACTTGACGCATAGCACTTCTCTCTGCAGCTTTACCGGTCACATCTTCGATGCGAGCGGCTTTGCTTGCCTTTAGATGCTTAAGCTCACGCTCAGCAGATTCAACTGCATTATTGAGCTCACCAAACTCAGCATCAATGATTTGGTCAAGAGCCTTCTGCAGATTATCTTTTTGATCTGCAACGAACGCTTTAGCATCATCAGCATCAGCGAAAACGCCTTCAGCTATTAACGCTTTACGCACCTTTTTGCGGAAGGTTTTTGCTTTTAAATTGTTCTTAATCTCAGTGACATTAATAACGAACTTGTTACCTTTTACAGTCGCTCGCAATAATGATGTAATAGGTGTTGCTGCCGCAGCGTTATCCACTGCAACTTTGAATTCCTCAGCTGCCTTAGCGATTTGAGGATTAAACTTGGCCTTAACAGCCTTGATAGCAAGTTTGCTACCAATTGCCTTAGCGTTATCCGCTTTGGCTTTATTTGCTCTCTCAACGAGAGCTTTGTCGGTATGGTGAACTTTGGAAACCATATAGGTTTCCGTTGCCGCTACTGAAAGAGCAGTAAACTTACTACTCTCCTTGGCGTGGTGGATTTTCGTAGAGAAACAAATCTCAACGATATCTCCCTCGGGCTTTTTGCCCGATTTAACAAATGGGTAACTCATTTTAATCTTCCTTTCAAGAAGTTATGAGTAAAAACAAAACCTAACTAGTAGTTAGTTAGTCAGGCAGACAAGTGTTTCAATTGTTGAGCAGTAGAAACGTAGATCCTGCTATATGAGTTGGTTTTTGAGAGGAAGCAACTCATGATTGCTAAAGAAACCTCATAGGTGTCAGCTTTACATACACAGGCATCTCTACCTGCACTGACTGTGCCGTTCTTTATGGAAAACGTGCTAAACCTTGAATTGTCGTACCGTTGGCGGTTCCGTGTAGTGTATTAGCGATTTAGATCAGCTATAACTTCGAAGAGCTATACTCCATTAGTTGTATGGTCTATATAACTTCGACGTGGCTTGCACCACATTGTCATCTTCATAGTCGTATAAGCTGATATAAGTGGCCTATAGCTAGACAGGCCTATAAACTCGCTATAACACTACACGGTCGTACTCCCGACCTGCAAACCAATCACTTCCTCCCTCAATCAGAACCGAGGTCCCTCATGAGAGGTGGCCGAAGCAATTGGCAAGCAGCGGTACTGCCACCAACCCTGACTTTGATAATGGAGTTTCGGCTCTCCACTAAAGACGAGCAAATAAAAAAAGAGTAAAGTTAAATAAAAAAAAGGGACTCATCCTTGAGTCTCCCTTTTTTCTTACAAGTAATTAAATGCTAAAATATCAAAGAACTTTTTTATTTTTTCTTTGATTGTCTTGCAACACATTTAACTTTCACAGCTACAACGTCACCACTTCCGTTTTTCTCCATTTCCAGATAAGACGAAAAGCGCAACCCTGCTTTTTCAGCTGCGTCTTTTGCTTCACCAGCATAAATAAGATTATCTGTCAAGAAATCTGACCCATACTTAGCAAAGTATTCGTTACGAAGTTCTTCAAGTTCTTTGGCTTTGTCTGCCTTAGCTTTTGCTTCTTCTGCTCTCGCAGTTTCAGCTTTAGCTTGAGCTTCAGCTTTAGCTTTTGAAGCTTCGGCATCAGCTTCGAACATCTTTCGACGTAACAAGTGAAAGGCCTCTTGCGAAGCTTGATCACCTGCTAGCCGATTGAAGAAATCCGTATCTATAATATTGCCTGACATAAACACCTTCCTTTCGAGAAGTTGTTGTTGTAGCAGAGACTAATAGTTCCTAGGCAAGGAAACAGCTACGGGTTAGTCCTAGACGAACAGCTTATTCGACTAGGTAGTCTCCACTAAAGGCAGGCAAATAAAAAAAAGGAGAACTAAGTCTCCTTCTTTTTACCTGACTAATCGACATGTCAGTAGCATTACTTTTTATACTCCCATGCTTAGGGGGAGCTGAACTTACTTGTTCTTTCTCTCTAATTCTTTGTTGCAGATACCGTAGTGGTACTGCAAGTGAGAACTAGAGGACTCCATTCTCTTCATGCATTCCTGCATGAAGGCCTCTTCCTTGGAAACCACCTTGACCTCCTCCTCTTTGGAAGAGAAGTCAATCAGGGAGATGACCTCTGTACCACAGTAAACTGCGGCAAAAAGGAGGAAAAAGATGGCGATGACTTTGACATCATCGATGAATGATTCAACAAACTTACGCATAATACAAGTCCTTTGTTTTAGCGTGTTAAAAATTACCCGTGATTGTCTTACGACGCCTAATGGCAAGCACCTGGGTAGAATGCTCACTAAAGCTAGGTAAATAAAAAAAGAGACTCTTCCTTGAGTCTCCTTTTTCAATTCTTAAATGCTCGATACTCCCCCTCAGGGCACTTGGCCCACTCCTGTACGAAACAGGAGACCTCATCAAAGAGGCCGTCCTCAAGAGCCCACCAGTGAAGCTTAGCACTTAGATCTACACAGATCCATTTGCCATGCTGCTTCACCTTTAGCTCATAAGAGTATCGAGCGTCGACACAGGCCTCAAGGACCTTAGCCATCGCCTCCTCAACCTCCTCCGAAGAGAAAGATGTGAAAATCTCCCAATCAACCTCACCAAGAGGGTTGAAGGTGCCAAAATTATTTGCC
>Ga0098048_1000869_pt1 | contig 13839 bp, 6 predicted proteins | sample 13_taG_FD_75052 | JGI IMG/M metagenome (GOLD analysis project Ga0098048, IMG submission 75052) | Marine viral communities from the Subarctic Pacific Ocean - 13_ETSP_OMZ_AT15268 metaG | ecosystem: Environmental > Aquatic > Marine > Oceanic | place: Pacific Ocean | collected 2015-01-16 | reverse complement strand
AAGCATGATGTACAAGATTACAATATCTATACAGACTTAATAGTTCCTCATAAAGTCGGAAACGAAACAAAAAAATTATCATTATCAGCATTCGATCCTTCTTCAACTGCAGAGCAGTTAACAATATTTAATCCAGAATTTAAAAAAGATATACTCCCAACAGCAACAACAACAAAAATAAAAGTTAATGAAATATTCCACTTTTCTCCTCAGGCTGCATATAGATTTTTTGATACAACATCAGCGATTAACTATTTAAACAATCAATTTGCTTTTGAGTCTTTTACTCCTGAAACTGTTTTTTATGTTCTTCCAGTTTTTGAAGATTTATTACGAGCTGGACAATTAGATATATCAAATAGAATTAGAAGAAGTAATTTTAGTTATAGATTGCAAGGCCAGGATTTGCGAATATTTCCTAGGCCTACACAAAATAATCCACTAAACTTGTTTATAAAGTTTTCTTTTCCTGCTGATCCGTTTAAACCAAATCTTCCTTACGATGATGATTCAATTGAAGGTGTTTCAAATATATCTAATATTCCTTTTGGAAATATTAAGTTTAGCGAAATAAACCAAATGTCTAGACACTGGATAAGACAATATACTTTAGCGCTTTGTAAAGAGACGTTAGGTCTTACAAGATCAAAGTTTAGCTCTGTGCCTATTCCAGGCAGTGATTTACAAATGAATGGTAGTGATTTAATAAGTCAAGGTAGAGAAGACAAACAAAGATTGGCAGAATCACTAGCAGAAACTTTAGATAAGTTAACATATCAAAAGCTTCTTGAAGGTGATGCAGCACAGTCTGAAACAATGTCACAAATTTTAAAAAGAATTCCTGTTCCTAACGGAAAAGCAATTATAATAGGATAATAATTATGGCTAGATTATTTGTTGGACAAAGAGAGATTGATTTTTTTGCAGACATTACAAAAGAAATAATAAAGGATGTTGCAGGACAAAAAATATATTATTATACTGTAAGAGAAGACTTGTCAGACGTTCATAGTGTATATGAAGAGTCAATGCAGAAAATATTTAATCCGCCTATTGAGCTTGAGTGTTTAGTGGAATGGCAGCCTTCTGAAGTCAAAACCAATCAATTTGGTCACGAACAAATGAAAACAATATCAGCGTTTTTGCATGGTAGAGATATAATTGATAGAAACTTAAACGTAAGGCAGGGCGATTATATTTCTTACGGAGAGTTTTTCTTTGAAATTACATCTTTAGTATACGATAAAATTGCTTATGGGCAAGTTGAACGCGTTGTTTCTTTAAAGCTAATGGCCAAACAAACAAGAGTAGAACATATACTGAAAAAAGCTATTGGCCCTACTTACGAAGGACTTACAGATTCAGATGCAATACAGACTACATTTGAACAACAACGTGGTCAAAATGACTATGATACACGACAACTCCAAAAAGATGGTGTACTCGAAAAACCATTGTCAGGACCTCAAAAAGTAGCACCTGATGCCAGTATTAAGAGTATTAATGGCGTAGGATCTTCTTTTTACGGAGATGAATAATGTCAACTAGATACGATCAAAACAAAGAGCAAAAAAATAAAATTGTTTCTGGATATGAAGAGTCCCAGCGATCTTACGACTATATTATTCCTTCGTGTGGCTTAGAGGATTTAGATGTTGCTGTGTTTGATTTATTTAACGAGCAAATACCTCTTTTTCATACGCTTAAAGGAAAGAATTTACGAGTTCCGGTAATATTTGCGACTGGCGAAAGATTTGCAATATTAAGACGTAAAAAACCAATAACAGACAACACTGGTGCTCTTATTCTGCCTTTGATTTCAATAACAAGAGGGTCTATTGATAATACTCCTCAAAAAGGAATGGCTAATAATGAAATGTTTCCTGAAGTTGTCGCAAGACGTATTGCAGATAATAACATAGAATGGCGACAGCAGAAAAATTTTGAAGGTTTTGATAGTATTAACCACACAACAAAAAAACAAAACGCTGGGTATACTCTTAAACCTCAATTAAATAATATCTACGAGACTCTAGAAATACCTCCTGTGAAATATTTTGGTTGTACATATGAAATAACAATCTGGTCTTCATTTACACAACAAATGAATAAACTACTAACTGCAATTATGAGTGCATATACATTAAACCCAGGTAGACAATTTAAGATTGAAAGCAGAAAGGGTTATTGGTTTCCCGCATTTGTTGACAGCTCTTTTAGTCAAGATACAAATTATAGCGACTTTACAGATGCAGAACGATACATCAAATATACGTTAACAATTAATGCAACCGGTTATATTCTTGCGCCAAACATTGAAGGTGGAAAAGTTGGTCTTAAGTCGATTGTAAGTGCACCAAAAATAAGTTTTGACGTATTAACTTCTAATCATATTCAAGAACCTCAGCAAGTGGGCGTTAGAAGTAATGACCCAAATGCAAAAATATTTAATGATACAAAGCTAAAAAACGACCATCAAGTAGGTCAACAATCAGGCATTCCTGCAATCCAATCTTTAGATGCATTACAGAATAATATTAACAATGTTCCAGTTATATCTAGTAAAAATTCAAATAGCGAAGATGTTGTAGGGAATAAAAATTCTGAAAACAAAACACATAAAAAGATCTTTATAACTGACAAAGAAGGAAATAAGATTCCAATTGTTGCTCAAAACCAAGGTTTAGGTGAAACTGTATTTGATCAAAAGTATGCTGAATTTATTTTTAATGTCTCAAATAACGATAATTAGATATTATACTGCATAATTATATTATGAAAATTAATTAAGTATTAGGAGAAATAGCATGGCAGAGCAGACATTCAAGTCTCCAGGATTTTTCGAAAGAGAAATAGAGGTAATTAGTAGACCGTTATTTAAAAATAACGCTATACCAGTTGGACTTATCGGACCATCAGAAAGAGGACCAGCATTTGTACCAACAACAGTAACTTCTAGAGAAGAGTTTATTCGAATTTTTGGAGCTCCGGACCGCAATAGATTAAGTGGTCATGCAATGGCAGAATTTTTTAGAAATAATGGCAAAGCATTAACATTTTGTAGAACATTAGGCGGAGGCTTAAAAGACAGCGCAAATGCTGGATTTCAAATGACAGCAAAAGATACATCGAATTATTATGGTGCACCTCACCTTATTGTAGCTAATCATACTGTTAACGTTGGTGAGCACTTAGGTTTAGGCACATTTAATGACAACGATTCCCATGCAACAAACTTTAATCTTAGCGCTGGCACATCTTCAAGACAAGATGCAGCAGGCGAGACAGTAGAACTAATTCGTGCAATGATCTTTACACATAAAGATTATAAAATTGAAATATCAGCAGTAGGAACATTTTCAGCAGCAACTGAAGTGACACAATCTAGTGGAATATTTGTATTAAGATTTTCTGATGGTACTGATCATACTGATTCACTTGAAGTTTCTTTAGATCCAGACAGCGATAAATATATTCGTAATGTATTAAACACTGATCCGTTTTCTTTAGAGAATAAAAAACACTTACTTTACGCACATTTTCCAGTTGATTCTCAAGTAGCTTCAACAAAAGGCGCACAAAAAGTTGCTGTGGTTAGAGGTAAAGATCAGCTTAACGCTGATGCATATGGTAATTTTTCGGCCCGATTTAATACACCTCAAACAACTAAGTTTATTTCTCAACCTTTTGGATCAAAAGAGTTTGACCTGTTTCACTTTGAGTCTTTAGATGACGGTGCATATGCAAGCGCAAAATATAAAGTTTCTATTAAAAACATGAGAGCTAGTACAGATCCGACAGATAAGTTTGGTACATTTACAGTAGCAATACGCGATTTAAGAGATACAGATGAATCACAGATTGTTTATGAAACATTTAGTAATTGTTCGCTCGACCCTGATTCTGAAAATTTTGTTGCGAGAGTTATTGGCGACGAAAAAATTAATTTTAACTTTGATGCAGACTCTACAGATGAAAGAAGACTAGTAAGAGAAGGATCTTTCTCAAGTAAATCTTCACGTGTAAGAATTGTTATGAGTGATGATGTACTAAATCGTGAAGTGCCTGATGATGCTCTACCATTTGGATTTAGAGGCGTCCCTGCATTACTTTCAAATAGCGAAGGTGTTGACAAGGACACACAAGTCTCATCAACAGTTTTTCTAGCCGGAGCTACTACAGCAGAACTTAACCATTCTGTTTTGCCTCCACTTCCATATCGATTTAAAGTAACAGCCGGTACGATAAAAACTGGTGCAAGTTATGGTCAAGTATTTTTAGGTGACGCATCACCTTCAGAAACTGTTAATACAAGTTTACATTGGGGCTTGATGTCAACAAGAGTAAAAGATATTAATAATGCTAATAGTGGAAAAGACTTTAACGAAATTTTAGAAAACTATACAAAATTCTTTGGCGCTAGCGACGTAGTTATTTCAAGCGGCAAATTGTCAGATACACATAACAACAATAAGTTTTCTTTATCTAAGGTTGCTTTAAGTGGCTCAAGTCTTGCTTCAGTAGAAGGGACAATCAGTGAAGTGTTTAAAGATGCTGTATATGTTAGAAATGCTGAAATTGGTAAAGACCCAGCAATATATGATGTTTCACAAAATGTCATTATTATGGATCAATCAACAGATACTTTCGACCCGAATAGCCCTAATGATCAGCGCGTAACATTAGCCAAGTTATTAGACGAAGACAAAAACAAATTTAATAGATACTCTTCTATGATTAAATTTACAGCACCCTTTCACGGCGGCTTTGACGGTCTTAATATGTTTGATAGAGATTCTTTCTTTATGACAGACCGAGCAAGTTCTACAGAAGCAAGCGGTAAAGCAGCAGTTGGAGGCTTTTCAAGCGCGCTAAGAGGAACAGATGATACTGTAATTATGCAAGGCACACAAGATGACAATAATATTATTGCATCTTATAAAAATGCAATTCGAATAATGACAGATGAATTAGTAGTTACACATAACGTATTAGCAATTCCAGGTATTAGAGATTCATTCATCACAGACTTTGCTAAAGATAGAATTGAAGAATACGGAAGAGCACTTTACTTGATGGAGATACCTCAGTACGATGGATCGGATACAAGAATTTTTGTTAGCTCAAATGGCATAGAATCGAGTCGTCCAGATGTTGATACAACTTCATCAAGATTTAACTCACGTGAGATTAATTCTTCATACACAGCATGTTATTTTCCTGATGTAAAAGTCATCGACAGTGGCGATGATGATGAGGCTGCAATTAATAACAGAAGAGTTATAAAGGTTCCACCTACGATTGTTGCGCTAGGTGCTTTAGCAAAAACAGACAATGAAGCGCATCCTTGGTTTGCTCCTGCAGGATTTAGTAGAGGTGCCTTAGAATCAGTTACGTCAATTGATGTTCGCTTAAATGCAGAAGACCGTGATACACTTTATGAAGCAAGAATCAACCCAATTGCTAATTTCCCAAATAAACAATTTGTTATATTTGGTCAGAAAACATCACAATTGGCAAGGACAGCTTTAGATCGTGTTAACGTAAGAAGGCTTGTTTTAGAAGTCAAAAGAAGAATTGGATTAATTGCTCAGTCTCTTTTATTTGAGCAGAATAATAACGCAACAAGACAAGACTTTATTGCAAGTGCAACAAGTCAACTTGCAAGTATTCAAATTAATCAAGGAATTGAAGACTTTCGTGTTGTTATGGATGATACCAATAATTCTACTGAAGATGTTGATAATAACCGCTTAAATGGTAAAATTGTTATTGTTCCAACAAGAGCAGTTGAGTTTATTGCAATAGATTTTGTAATTACCAATGCAGGCGTTGAATTCCCTTAATATATAGATATAAGAAAACAAAATAGGAGAATATAGTTATGGCTGGACAAGGCTCAGCGAGAGTAACTCTTAAAGAAATAGACTTATCACAAGTAAGAGACCCAGATCAAACACCACAGGGCGTGCCTGCTGCTGTTGTCGGTCCAGCTAAACGTGGACCTGCTTTTGTTCCAACAACATTTGCAACAATACAGCAGTTTAACGAGACTTTTGGTAACATGCTTGAAGTAAACAAAGTTAGCAATTCAAATTTATTTGCACCTTTAGCAATTAATGAATGGATGAAAAATGCTCAAGCAGGAACTTTTTTGCGTGTGTTAGGCGTCGGTGACGGTCTGAAATCGACTCTTAATAGAGTAACAAACGCAGGATTTAAACTAGGATCTTTCATTTCACATGATGCAACTACTAAAAAACTAGCAAGAAATCCTCACATATTTACAACACAAAGAGGCACTGCACCACCAAGTGATCCTGGACTTTTAAAAGGTTCTAGGACTTATATGTTTGGTGCACTTATGTCTGACAAGGCTGGTTCACGCTTTTTGTCAGATGCAGGTGTTCAAGAAGAAACTGAAAATGCAACTTTAGTTGATGCAATTGAAGTAACAGGAAATCCAGCAAACGGAGATATTGTTACTATATTTTTACCTAAAGAAGTATTGCCGACAACAGTACATACAGACGTTACATTAACGCTTAAAGTAGTTAATGCTTTATCAGGCACTGTTGCTAAAAACACAATAGAAATAAAAGATAATGCAACTCTTGCTACTATTGCAACTAGTATTAAAGATGCATTAAATCATAACGCAACTTCAGTAGCAGATTCTGATTATAAATTTAGCGACTTGTCGGGCATTAATCCTTCTTTAGTTTTTACTGTAACTGATGGTACTACTAACGTTGAAAAAACAATAACGTTAAAGTCTACTAGAAAAGAAGGTGACGAAGTTGTTTTAACGCAAACAGTTGGTACTCAAACTTTACTGGGCGGAACGACTACTGTAGTTGGTGGTTTGCATACTAAAACATTGGCAGGCGCATCACTTAAAGCACCTGTTATTCGTGGCGTTTTGATGACTCCTCAAGGTGTTATACCTGCAATCGATGTTTCATCTGTCCAAGCAGACTATGCTCAGTTTGCACAAAGTCCAACTGTTACAATTGCTGATGGTGATAATTTGCAAGTTTTTGGAGACTCTTCAAATAATTTATACGGTTATGAAGTTGGTATAGTAGAAACAGATTCAACATCAGGACACCAAACGACAAAGTTAGTTTTAAACGGTTTTAATAATGATAGCGAACCTAAAGTTATTGAATGCTCTTTTGATCCAGAAAAATCTGATTATTTTGCAAAAGTTTTCAATACAGATCCAACTAAAATAGAAGAAAAAGGTCACTATCTATATGCACACTGGGATATAAGTCCGATAACTGCAGTAGCTGGTGATTCTACAACACAGACTACACAAAGAATTAAAGCTGATGCATTTTGTATACCCTCTACGTCTGAGTCTGGTACACCCAATTTTGATTCTTTTGAGTCGAGATTTAGAACAGCTGAGTCACCTTGGATAACTTCACAACTCTTTGGCAAAGGGAGCGCTTCAGCACGAGGAACAACTTTGTCAAATAGTGGTGCTTATAAATTATTTAAGATTTACGCTTTAGATGACGGTGAAGCTGGAAATACTAGGTTTAGAGTTTTAATTTCTAACATAAGAAGCAATGGAACTAATAGATATGGCTCGTTTGATTTATCTTTAGAGGCATTTGACTCTGATCCTGTAAATGGTAGTGTTCTAATTGCGTGGAGAGGTCTTAACTTAGATCCTGATAGCAGAAATTACATTGCTCGGGTAATAGGCGACAAGCATATGTTTTATAACTTTGACAAAGACTTAATTAAGCAAAGATTAGAAGAGACAGGTGACTTTAATGTAAGAAATAAATACATAAGAGTTGAAATGCACAGTCTTGTTAAACAAGCAGAAGTGCCTGTTAATTCTCTTCCTGTGAGTTCTAGTGGTCTTAAGGCTTTAAATACAAAACATGTTTCAGGAAACAAACTATTTAAAGAAAGTGGTGATGATGGTAACGGAAATGCTATATTGCTTGCAGCAGACACTTTTGATAAATTGGTAGTAACACCTTTGCCTTTTGTAAAGTCAGTTTCAAAGAAATCTGGAGGAACAATAACAGCAGATAGCAAGCTTCCTTGGGGAGTTAAGTTTGCCAAGAGATTACATGCTGAAGATGATCTTAGAGAATTAAGTCAAATTAATTTTAATCACAGCATAGCTTCTTGGACAAAATATTTCCCAGACTTAGATCAAACTAAAGCAGTACTTGAAGATGATGCAGCAGATTCATTTGAAAATAGTTATTTTTCAATGGAAAAAATTGCTGTTAAAGTAGATACTGATGGTGTAATTGATTGGTCGTCAGCTTTGTATTGTAGAGATGGTCAATTGCCTAAAGGTCATACACGCTTCTTAGAAACAACTGCAGATGCAGCTGGTACAAATGTAAAATACTTTAAGTTTAGAACAATTATGCAAGGTGGCTTTGATGGTGTTAACATATTTGACAAAGAAAAATCACAATTAACATCAACAGCAGCTCATCGTGAAGCTAATGATGAAGATACCAACGCAGTTTTCACTGGACCTACAATCGATTCTTATAAGAGCGCAATTAACGTATTATCAGATAAAAGTGCAACAGAGTTCCAGCTACTAGCAATTCCTGGAATAAGAGAACCAATCATTACAGATTATGCAGTTTCTGCTTGTGAGCTAAGATTTGATGCAATGTTTATAATGGATATTGAAGAAGCAAGTGAAGAATCAGAAGTAATTTTGGATTTAACCACTAAATCACATGTTAGAAACACAATTTCAAGATTTTCAGCGAGAAGTCTAGATTCATCATTTGCTGCAGCATATTATCCAGATGTTATTATGAGAAAGCCATCAAATAGTTCACCTTTAAGAGTTCCACCCTCAGTATGTATGTTAGGTGTTATGAGTTTAAATGATACGCTGGCTGATCCTTGGTTTGCACCGGCTGGTTTAACAAGAGGTCGATTAAATGCTATAAACTCAAAGGTTCAAATGAATAGAACTTTATTAGATGAACTATACGATGTTGATATCAATCCTATTTACGAGCCTGCTGGTCGTCAAGGTCAAGTTTATGCATTTGGTCAAAAAACTTTATTGCAAGACCAATCAGCTTTAGATAGAATAAATGTTAGAAGACTTTTGATTAATATTAGACGTCGTGTTAAAAACATTGCAAACACTTTGCTTTTTGAACCAAATAGAGCTTCAACGCTTTCTAAGTTTAGTGCCTTAGTAGAACCAATTATGGCAGAAGTGCAAGCTAGACAAGGTGTTGATAGGTACAAAGTGCAGATTGATACTACAACTACGACGCAAAACGATGTTGAAAACAATACAATTAGAGGCAAGATTTACTTGCAGCCAACTAAGTCTATTGAATTTATTTCACTTGATTTTGTTGTAACTAATTCAATTGATTAATATATAGATATATAAAGAATTTAGGAGAATATAAAATGGCAGAGACACTTTCAGTTACTGAAATGATTCCGAACAAGTTTGAGCCAAAAAGAAAGAATCGCTGGATTTTCGCAATTGAGGGTATTGATGCCTTTATCCTTAAAACTGCTGCACGTCCTTCTTTTACAATTGGTGAGCAAGAGATTAACTTTATTAATGCTAAGCGTTATATTGCAGGCAAAATGACATTTGATACACTTTCAGTTACATTGCATGATCCAATTGCACCTAGCGGATCTCAACAAGTTATGGAATGGATTCGTACGCATTATGAATCAGTTAGTGGTAGAGCAGGTTACGCAGATTTCTATAAGAGAGACTGCCAACTTAAAATGCTTGACCCAGTTGGGACTGTTGTAGAATTGTGGGATATTAAAGGTGCATTTTTGACTAATGCAAACTTTGGAGATCTTTCTTACGATGGCGAAGAGCCAGCAGACATCTCATTGACTATTAGATTTGATAACTGTGTATTACAATATTAATATTTAGCGTCCTGTTTTCGAGTGCGTTTAATAAATATAAACGTATAATATATGAAATAGGATGTTAAATGTCTAATATAATTAATAGTCAAATTAGTGCAAACATAAGTACTCCTTTAGTATTTAAAAAAGAAGAATTTGTTTCACTAACAGACGAAACATTGTGTTTAATAGGCACAGCTCAAAAAGGCCCAGCATTTGTTCCTCAGCAAGTCACGTCTTTTAGAAAAAATGACAGTATACTAAATACTTGGGAAAATGTTTTTGGAGATTATTCAGATCAAAGTACACAATTTGGTCCTATTTCTGCGAGAATTTGGCTTGAAAGTGAAAAAACTCAATTAAGTTATACAAGAGTTTTAGGACCAGAAAATTCTGACAATGTAGGTTTTATAGTTGGCGACGACGTATTGAGCGGAAGCAGTGTTTACGGTTTGAAGAGCAGCAATCCTTTTTCCAATACAAATGGTAACAATGGTAGGACTACTTTTCTTGCTACGATATGCAAAAATAAAGACACAGATGGATATATTTCGCCTCACAAAGATTACTTTGGCCAGTTAAATATACAAAGTAGTAAAGTAGCAGTTGTAACTGACGTTATTATGATGACTAGTGGTTCGTCATTATATTTACAAGAAGATGAAATAGAAAACATAAACATCATTAGTAAAAAGAAAGACTTAGCGACAAAAAATAATGATGAATTAGCTTTTGTAGGCAACACTGAAACTAGTCAATCAAATCCCATGATTTATATTCAAGGAATAAAAAATAGTTCAAAAAATGTAATGGATTATTATGTTGACGAAAATTTAAAAAATAATTTTGAATTAAATGCTATTAATTCTGACATAGACCAGATTTTATATAGAGGGCATTATTCTTATGCTAAGTTTAGAAACATTAAACATTTTGACAAGCCCTTAGAAGAAGAAACGTCAAAACATCTAGTACTAACAGGTTCAGGTGGTTGGAATAGTGGTACTGTTAATTATGAAAACTTTAAATCTCCGTTTAAAAAAGCAAGAACTCCTTGGGTAGTATCTCAACCTGTAAACAGACAAGATACGTCTGATTTTAATAAAGAAGAGATTTATAAAAAATGCAAAAAGCTGTTTAGGTTTTTTACTTACGATGACGGCCAATCAGGTAATGATTTTAGATTTAAAGTTATTCCAAGAAGACTAGGCAATAAATATTCGTCATCTGAATTTGAAAAATATTCAATATTTGATATTGAACTATATAGGTTAATTAACAATAATTTTATATTGCTTGAGCACTTTAAAAATTTAACATTAAATCCTCAAGATGAAAACTATATTTGTAAAATAATAGGGACTGAAAGGGATTTTTACAATTTTTCAACTAAAAAAGTTGAAAACAGCGGTTTTTATAGAAAAACAAACAACTATGTTTATGTTGAAGTCCATCCGGATGTTGAAGATCAAATAAATATAACTAGCTTAATTCCTTGTGGATTTATGCCTTATCCTAGATTAAATATTGATGAAAACAAAGTTTCTTTTTTATCAAACAAAACTTCAGCACAGAATATTGAAAACTTAAAAATCATACAGAATCCTATTAAATATGTTGGAAACTTTCTTTTCAATACTAATAATACTGACAAGGTTTCGTTTGAAAAACAGTATTGGGGAATACTGTTTGATAATATTGTAACAAAAAAATTTAATGATATTTTAATTAATGGACAAAGTAAGAAATTAATGTTTGATTGTTATGCAGAATCTTTAACAAATAATAATAACAGCTTTACAGATTATAGTAAATATTTTAAAAACGATTATATAGATTCAGCAGAAAATATTTGGATAGAAGACTTAGAAGACAATAATTCTGATACATTTAATTCATTTTTTCATTTAGAAAAAATTCTTTATACATTTAATGAAGAAAACATTAAAGATAGATGGAATTATGCATTTTACCAGCGCGACGGAAAAGACCCAGCACAAATTAGTGAAATAGATAGAACAATATACAAGTACGTTAATATTGATGATTTGTTGCAATCAAATACACTGTTTGACTCACAAAATTCTAAGTTTTTGCATTTTGATTTTATGACTTTTGGAGGCTTTGATGGTTTTGATTTGCTGGATGATTATAAAAGAGAGCATCACAATTTTTCAATACTAAGAGAACAAGATGGTGAAATAGTAGGCAAAACAGCAGGTCAAACTTATGATTCTTACAAAACAGCAATTGATATTGTTGTTAATGATGAAAACTTTAGAAATGATATTTTGTGTCTTCCTGGTATATCACATTCTTCCATTTTAAAACATTTAACTGATCTCTCAAGAGAAAATAACTTTTTTGTTATTTTAGATTTTCCTGAATATGGATTTAATGATAATAGCATTAATGAAAATTATGATTCTTTTGATAGTATTATAAAACAGCCTTATTTTTATAAAAATATAAGCAATCGACCATATGAATATAGTGATGAAGATAAAAAGATAGGTGTTTTTATTACTCAAGGAACTGATAATACTATTGCCAGATTTAAAGAAATGTATTTAACTTCTGAGTTTGCAATTGCAAGTACTAATACAATTATTGCAACAATAGAAAACAATCAAAAAATTCAAATTCCTCCGAGTATTTTGACTATAAATGCAATTTCTTCTATACCAGTAGAACAAACCTTAGATAGAAATATTACAATTACTCCAGGTTTTATAACATATAACAGTGTGTTAAATAGAAACTTTATTTATAATAATAATAAGTTTGATAATTTATTATTTAGAAGTAAAGAATTTGACAACTGCTTAAATTCAATAGGTTTAATGACATCTGGTCAAGAAATTAAACTTTTATCTAGTAATACGCTCAATAAAAATAATAAAAGTACTATGAAACTCTCTCATAATGTTAGACTAAAGCAAACAATTATAAGAGAAATTAAAAATCTTTTAACTGTTGAACCTATATTTCAAGGAAATAGTGTTCTATTTTCAAATAATAGTCAATCAAATTCATTGTTTAATTTAAAGTCTGCAGTTGATACTAAACTTAGAGAGCTACTTGATAGTTTTATAGATAAAGGTTTTATAAAAAAATATTCAATTTATGTAGATATTCTTAGCTTAGACAAAAATTCTGAAAGGAATTATTTAAACAATACGTTGCAAGGAACTGTAAGTTTTACTTTGTTTGATCCTGGGCCAGATAGTTTAATTCAGTTAGATATAAATAACTTAATAAATAGTATTAATAAATTTACAAATAGTAATAACATTGATATAATAAATACTACTATATAGTTGTTGGAGTAAATTAAAATATGAATAACTTAGATGAACCGGTAAACCCTGAAAATATTACAGCTTCTAGTCCTATTAAGAAATCAAATGTAATGCTTGATGACTTTGGTATTGAGATTCCAGTTGAGTCTGTCCCTCTGCCTTCAAGAGGTGTTATATATAAGACTGAAGGTGCTTTGTTTGGGCAAGAGACGCTAGATATCAAACCTATGACTGCAAAAGAAGAAGACATACTAACTTCTAGAGCTTATATTAAAAATGGAACTGTTATTAGCAAGTTAATTCAAAGCTGTCTTGTAGACAAAAGCATCAATCCAGATGATCTAATTTCAGGCGATAGAAACGCTTTATTGATTGCACTTAGAATTACAGGATATGGAGCAGATTACGAACTAGAGCTATCTTGTCCAGAATGTGGAAAAACAAATAAAGCTACATTTGACCTATCATCATTATCTATCAAGAGATTAGGCGTTGAGCCTGTAGAAGTAGGTGTTAATGAATTTGAAGTTGTTTTACCTGTTACGAAAAAGTCTGTAAAGGTTAAATTCTTAACTGGGAATGACGAGAGAGAAATGATGATTATTTCTGATAGAAAAAAGAAAAATGGTTT
>Ga0098048_1000865_pt1 | contig 13890 bp, 18 predicted proteins | sample 13_taG_FD_75052 | JGI IMG/M metagenome (GOLD analysis project Ga0098048, IMG submission 75052) | Marine viral communities from the Subarctic Pacific Ocean - 13_ETSP_OMZ_AT15268 metaG | ecosystem: Environmental > Aquatic > Marine > Oceanic | place: Pacific Ocean | collected 2015-01-16 | reverse complement strand
CAGCTACCTCTTTTCTAAGTGATTCTAGCTCTTTTTGAAGAGGTGCTAAATCTACTGATTCTTGTGCCTCTACTGTTTTTTTAGCTCTAGTTGCCATTTTATTTCCTTTCAAATATTATTAAATTAAGACCCAAACAAAAGTTGCCAAGATGTTCCATTCCATACTAGATGTGCTACTTCTCCTGCAGCATCAAAAGTATGAAGCGTTGCACCGGCTGAATTTTTTAGTATGAACGTTTGCCCATTAGCAGGTCTATGAACAATTTTTCTTGCACCATAGTGTGCATTTTCTGTTAAATTAGGAATAACTACAAAAGAATCACCTGCAGTTGCTAATGCACCTGAAGCTTGAGCGATACCTCCTGTTGATAGCAAGTGACTTCCTTCACCATGAGTGAACGTAACAGTAGAATTTACTACAGCATCTCCATTGTTTGTATCAACTAGACCAACAAAGTCTGAAATGTCTGTTACAATAGTACCTGAGTTGCCCATTCTTAATGCAGTAATTTTTAAGTGATCGTTTCCATCATTAACTGCTTCAAACTCTGCATTTAACGCACCAGTATCATTAATCAAAGTTACTAAAGCATCGACTAATTTCGCTTCAGAATTAATATCAGCTTTAGCTTTGCTAAATTGAACGCCTGTCTTTCCTGCTATTACAGGATCGCCAGTATTTCCTGTATCTGTAACTGTAAAGTATATATAGAATTTTGTGCCGCCTACTGAAGCTAGATGAATTACTTTTGAATCTAAGTCAAACTCTAGTGCACCTGCAGCACCATCTGCTTGCTTAATTCCAGAAAAGTCAATTAAGGCAACTGTATTAGCTGAAATTGTATCTTTAACATGTCCAGCTAGTGGAATTCCAGACTCAATAGAAAAGGATCCTGATCCGCTTTTTTGTTGTAAACCTTTTTCTTTAGTATAATTTACTTGAACCATTTTTACTTATTCCTTTCTATTAAGTAGCTTGATTAACTAAAAGCCAAGATGCACCACTCCATATAAATACTGCAACATCGCCTGCTACATCAAGAGTTGCTAAAGCACCATCAGCAGCTGTTCTAATAAGAAGATTATCACCTGCAGCTGCCTCTGCTAAATAAATAACTGTTTTTTGCTGTCCTATTACAGTTCCATTTGCAATTTTTACTTTACCGTTTGCATCACCACCACCAGTTGTCGATGCTAAAGTTACTCCAACTGCAGGAATATCTACACCAGCTGCTGTTGCATTAGCAGTGTCTGTTCCTTCTGTAAGAGAAACGTCTTTAATTTGAAATCCGCCAACTCCTGTTGAGTCATTTTCTTGAACTAATCCGCGAGTTGCGTCATATACTACTTTTACTGCCATGATTTTACCTCTTCTTTCTTTATTTTTTTATAAGGTTAATATTCGCATGATTCCTCGTCCCTGGCGATTCAGGTATCATGTTAACGAGGGCTTATCTTTATATATCACTTAACTTATAAAAAATTAAAATCAGTCAGACCCTAAGTTTACATTTACATCTTCTTCTTCATCAGAAACAGGTAGATTGCTTACTTGATCTTCTTCTTGAGAATCAGCAGCTTCTCTAGCTTCTTGTGCTTGTCTTTCTTGCTCTTCACGAGGTACCAATTGATCGACAGCCTCTTGAAGTACATGTGCATCTTGTAATGAAAAAGCACCTCGACGTTGAGCTACTTGTACTGCGTTTAATAGAATATTTACTGATTTTACTTGTTCTGGTGATAGTTGCATTTTTTACCTTTCTGCATAAAACAGAACTATTATATGCACACTATTTTTTTTGTACACCTTTTTTTTAATTGGTCATCTTTTTAAAGTATTCATATTCTTCTTTAATAATCTTATTTAAATAACCAGGAGTAACTTCAATAACTCTGTTACTGCTTTTTTTACTCTCTTTAATTAACTTGTATTCTTCATACAAACTCATTTCTTCTTTAATTATATTTCTCAATCTTTCAGCTGTTAGCTTCATAATATTTCTCCTTTTAATTAATTATTACTATTTTGTGAAATTTTCGTATCTATTTTAGCGATTGCTACTTTTATTTCTTGAATTGAAGTTAATAATTCCTGAAGCGTATTGTCAGTATTTATTGCTTTTTGTTCTAAGAAGTTTACTCTTGCCTTTAAATCTGCCATTTGTTCTGAGTTTTTTCTTGAATCTTTGTGCCAAGTATAAAAAACGCTAAGAAGGCCTATTAAACTACCTAAGGATATTATTAAATTTGGTTCCATTTTGATTGTCTTTCGTGACTGTATATAAATAATTATTACTTTATTTTTAATTTTTTAATTTGTCTATTATTATATACGTGCTTAAACCAGAAACAACAACTGTAGATAAAATCTTAAGATAAAAATGATCTTCTTCTAAACTATTAAATTGTTTATTTAAATTATCATTTTTTTCTTCAACTAAGTCTATTTTTTGCAATAGAGACAAGTTTAAATCTTTGCATTTTTTGTCTCTTTCTTCTAATAAAGAATCGCAAAGCAATCTTTCTTCTTTTTTTATTTTATCTTTGTCTTTTTGAATATTGTTAACAATTCTTCTAATTTCAGACCAGTCATCTGTTAGCAATATTAATCCGTCAAATGGTGATTCAACTCCTTGAAACAAGAAAATAGTTTCCATTGAAAACCCGTCAGGAAAAACCCATTCTATTGGTTCTGACGGTTGCCATGTCTTATCTGTTAAATCCCATTTTTCTTTTACGGGCTGTGCATACGAAAAGTTTATATTTAAAAAAATTAAAATATAGAATAAATATCTCATATTATTTCCTTCTTCTTCTTTTACATTGTGGTTGTATTGATTTACATATTTCACAAGAAACATTAGAACAGTTTTTTCTTGTATTGTCAACTTCTTCTCTTACTTTGACTTTACACTTTGCTTGTTGTTCATCAATAACTTTTCTTATTTTTTCTACGCTTTTTTTTCTTTCTTCTTTTAATTGTATAAATAATTCATCTTTAACTCTAGTGATATCTTTGCACATAACACTTTTAGGCAAACATTCTTTAGTAGACCTACCTACGTAAAAAGAAATGCAAATGAATAAAAAGCAAAGTAAATAAGTTAATTGGTTTTTATATTTAATAGCTAATTCAATATATTTGTCATCTAGCATAATAATTTCCTTTTCTGTTGTATTATATATTTATCATTATATTAAACAAAAAAGGCAAAATTATAAAATGAAATATAAATATTCAAATTTTGTAACTATATTAGAATCTAATCAAAATCAACATAAAACTTGGTTTTTAAATGAAAAAAATGAATATGAATATGTTGAAAAAACTTTTGCTAAATACTATGATTTTAAAGAAGTAGCAATAAAAAACATATACGAAATGCATGACTTTTTAAATGAATTAGCTTACAAAAGAAACAGTTGTATAATAAGAGGTAAAATGTCTGATTATGCTTATAAGTTAAAGATAAAAGGTTACAAAGTAAAAAGAACTGTTAATGAAGAAAATTATACTGTTAAAGATTATCCAAAGAGATGGATAATGTTAGATGTAGATAACTTCATAGTTCCAGAAGGTTTTAACTTAAGAAGTGATAAAAAACGAATAGAAGTAGTAGAATTATTTATATCTACTTTACATGAAAGTTTCCATAACACTTCTTATGTTTGCCAATTTTCTAACGGAATGTTTTTAAATGGCAGCAAGCTTAAAGCTCATATATTTTTTATGCTAGACAAACCTTATCTTTGCAAAACTTTAAAGCCTTGGTTTGTTAATAACTATACTAATGTAGACAAATGCATATTTGGATCATCGCAGATATATTATATAGCAAATCCTAAATTCTTAAATGCTGATGATCCTTTGCATAAAAAAAGAATTGTTTTTATTGAAAAAAACAACAGAGAAGTTATTTTACCGTATAAAGATATAATTAACTATACTATATGAAAAAAAAGAGGGTATAATGAGAATAACAGAAAGCAAGCTAAGAAAGCTTATTAGAGAAACAATTAGTGAAGTTGTTACTCCTGACTTTATGTATGGAGATGATGCAAGAGGATACTCTGATCCTAATGCTTTTAACCAAGATCCACAATTTGTTGGCTTTGACCCTGAAGAGACTGATTATGTTTCACAGCAAGGCCTAGATTCTTCAGCAGGATCAGGATACGGTTCACAATTATCAACTCAGCAAGATGACGATGATGGATTAGATCCTACTTATAGCGAACCTCAAGTTGATGTAGATTTCATTTTAGACTCTCAAGTTCTTAGAGGGCAGCCCGGGAATGTAGATAGAACAAACCTTAGTAGTGGAGACATTTATTCAATAGTTGCTGGTGATCAAGTGCTTAGTGAATTAGGCAAAAATTATCAATTGAATTCTACAAGAGATACTCTGTCTTATGGAGCAGGAATTATTAATGCTTTATCTAGCAGCGGAATTATTAAGTCTCTTGGAGAAGAATCTGTTTCTTTAGAAGATTTAGAATTTATTGGTGTTAGAGGAAGAGCTTCAGGTAAAATTTATACATTAAGAGATTGGATTGAAAGTAAGAAGAGTGGTCAAATTAGAATGGACGAAAGCAGAAGAGCTAAGAAATAAATGAAAAATTTCAAAAACAATCTATCAAAAGCTATAGAAGAATTAGCTTTAGAACAAGTAATGTATCATGTTGAAGTAGATAGAGTTTTTGATTTTTATGCTCCTGCAATTATAGATTTTCATAAAAACTTAGTCAAAAAAGACCATATTACAGAAAACTATAAGTACAATCATTTTGTTTATACTTTTGATACTATGTTATCTGAAACTGTAAACCATACACGCTTTAGTAATGCTGATAATAAGAAGATGAATTACGTTAAAGATTCATACGCTTATATGTTTAGTATCATAAGAAACGGTTATATCTACAAACCTAATCATTTAGTTATAGAAGGCAGTAAATGTAAAATAGACTGGAATAAGTTTAATATGGAAAGTCATATTAAGTTTATGAAAGAAAGCATATCTTTTTACACTATACAAATGATTGACTGGAAAGTCATGAATGGATTTTGGGATGGGAGTAATCATGTCCTAAAAGAAAACAAAAAAATCATTACAGAAGGAAGTGCTTTAGGTTGCAACAAAAAATCTCATGAATATGCTTCAAAAGTATTTGAAAAGACTTCTAAACAAATAAAAGATGTATTAGAAGATAACGGATTTATAATTGAAGGAGTATATTCAGCAGGTTCTTTAAGAAGGCAAAAAAGCGTAGTAGGAGACTTAGATTTATTAGTAAATGTTATAGGTCATAAAGATGTAGGAAAAATAAATAGTCATCCATTAGATGAAAAAATATTTTCTGAACAGTTTAACTGGCAATTTGGAAACTCTATTAGAAAAAACATAGATTCTAAAGTTTGCAAGTCTTATAAGAACATTACTCAATTTATAAACGAAGACATGCAATGTGATATATTCTTTTGTACGCCTACTTCTATTCCTACTAGAAGATGTTATTGGACAGGCAGCGCTGCTCATAACGTTAAAATGATGTACGAAGGATTTAAGAAAAACATACTATTTTCTTTTGACTACTTGTATGACAAAAATAAACAAAAATTTATTGTTCCAAAAAATGAAAAAGAAGTGTTTAAAGTCATAGGCTTAGACTACATACCTCCACAAAGAAGAGTATAAATTTTAAAATTTCAAGTACATTGTAATACTTAGAGAAGTATTGTTCAGTATAGGAGAATTTTAATGAATAAAACAAAAAACAGTTTATATATTTTTATGTTAATATCAACTATTTTTATTAGCTGCGTAGACAACGAAGAAAGCAATGTGGGTTTGGATCTACAAGTAGAAGAAGATCAAAGTCTAGATATGGGTTTAGATCTAAATTTAAATGCAGATGGATTATTAGACGAAACAGTTTTAGACCAAGAGCATATTTTATTGCCTGCAAATGAATTTTCTATAGGCGGAGCTCAATTAGATCAATTAATTTGCATTGAAGAACAAGAAGATTGCGAAGAATTTTTTAACGAAAAATAATATTTTCTTTCTTTTTTCTAGTAAGCTTTTTAAATTCATATTCTCTCTTAGAAGCTACAGATCTATTAGCATGCTCTTCTTGATATATTAACTTACAAGGCCTTCTGCTTCTTGTATATTTTGCACCTCCAGATTTCACGCCATTGTGCTGGTTTAATCTTCTTTGCAGATTAGTAGTTATACCACAATAATATGTATTATCAAAACAGAGAACAACGTACATATACCACATTTAGCTTCTTCTTATTTTATAATATTTTTCTTTTGAAATATCGGGACTAAACAATACAAGTCTATTCCCTTCAGGATCTATTACCTCAAATGAAGAATCACCCCACTCGTTCTTAACTAACTCTCCTATATTAATGTTTTTCTTGCAAAACTTTTCATATATTTTACAAACATCTCTAACTCTCAAAGATAAAGATACATTTCCATAATAATTTTTATTTGAATAGTTTCTCTTTTGCTTTGAAAATAATTCTATAATATTTCCTCCAATATCTATCATAGTACCATCACCGTCTGTATATCTCCAGTAACGTACTACAGGAAACTCCATGATTTGATTATAGAATCTAACCATTTCCTTCATGTCTGAAACATATATATGTACTCTTGCTTCTCTAGAATAAGCTCTCCAATTATTTGCAAGATCTATTCCTATTTCTTTAGCAGCATTTCTTTCTGCTTTGCTAGGTGAAGTGTTTATAGCTTTTACTTGTTTCTTTTTTCCTTGATATAGAAAAGGCATAATAATTTATCTTTCTTTAATAATACACATATAAATATATGTTATTTGTTCTTTCCGCCTAAAGGATAATCTTTCCATCTATATTTTTTACGTCTTTCTAAGTAATCTTCATATACATCATTAAAATAAGCTTCTTGCTCAAAGCGAATAGCTAAATAAGCATCTCTCGTAAAACCTTTTTTCTTTATCAGCGCTGCATACAAATAATCAAATATATAAATTAATATAAAGCCAACAAAGAAAAGCTCTTTATACTGCATAAAATGAATTGTTTCATGTCTTTTAACTCTTTCTGATAAGACTCCTCGACTTAGAACTATTGGACCTAATGTAATTGCATTTATATTAATAGGAGCTATTTTACTTAACCAAACAGGTATTTTTGAATTTTCTATAAAAATTGGTAATTTCATTTTTTTCTTTCTTTTTTTAATAGTAAATATGTATCTATGCGTAATATTTAATCAAGCACCCATATATTGCTTCCACAACCCCAAACTTTATATAATCCCATATCTGCAGCCTTCTCTCTTTCTGTCATTTCACCGTCAGTTTTTATAATAAATCTATCATATCTATTTCTACCATCTGAATACCAATAATCGATACCTGAATCGCCGTAGTATTTAAATCCAACTTTTTCATAACCTAAACCTTCACCAAAACGCCTGTCTGCATATGTCATTATCTTACTTGATACTTGATTCTTAAAAAATTTTAATAATTTACTTAATCCACCTACAACAACATAATCTAATTTTGTAGCAAATCTGCTTATTTCATAATAACCTTTCCACTTTTTTTGTCTAGGCTTCCTAAAACCAATTACTAATATTAACTCTTCATTAAAATACAACCCTAATCTTACACTGCTATTAACACTACCACTTATATGATTATCATTCATAAAAGTACTAAAACCTTTTTTGTCTATTTGTTTTAGTTTGCACTTTCTTGCAAAAACCTTATTACACAAGCCAAGTCTATTTTTAATCATACTCTTACAAATATTTTTTTTATACTCCCACTCATCTGAATATATGTGCATTAACTTTACTCCTAGCTCTTTGCATTCTTTTGTCTTATTTAACAAATCGTACTTGGTCGTTTTATCAATAATATCACTATGCCAGTACAAACCATTAAATTCTATCCCGAAATTGCTCTGTTTTGATAGAATATCAATTTCCTTAGGTTTTATTAGACTTCTATCATTAGACAAAACGTCGTTTATCCTCAAGTTAACAATATATTCATATATTTCAATTTCTGCTTTAGACTTTGTAAAAGGATAACATTTAGGGCATAATGACCCTCTTTCAAATGCTTGCAAAGTTTTTTTGCATTCAAATCCACACTTCTTACATTTAAAATCTAAATATTGTCTTTGTCTACTGAAGTATTCGTCTATTGGCGTCAAAATTTCAAATTCTTTATTTCTCTTTAGAATTCTCTCTAATACTTCTTTGCCACCTAATCTTTTTATTAAGCTCATTTTATTTAATGATTCTTCAGAATGTTTCTTACCCCAAAAAGAATTACTTTCTCCAGAATAACCTTTAATTCTACAATCAGTTTCTTTTGTTTTTCCTTTATTCCAAGATTCATTCTTGCCACCTTTTCTACCACCTTCAGACATTCCAAATTTTGCACAATCTTTACAATATTTCTTAAATGTATAAGCAACGTATCTTGTCTCTTTACCACAATTTAAACATCCTTTATAATCTTTACAAATATATTTCTTTGTATACTCTTTGCTTTTTAGCTTGTGAACTTTTTGCAAATGATTACTAAAGTTTTTTCCTTCACCTTCAAAATCACATAATTGACATTTCATGTTATTACTCCTTTGCGTGGTATATACATATATATATTAACATAATTATACATATTTTACACACAAAAAAAACCACAACATTTTAAAAATGAAGCAGTTTTTTTATACTGTCAATTTAAGGCTGAAATTTAACTAATTATTAGATAATGTTCATGTCCAAACAAGTTACAGTTCCGAAGAAGTCAGCACGTACCATCTTTTTACCGTAACGAGTCATTACACCTTTACGCGGTGTGAAATCCTCTGGTTGGAAAATGGTAGGAGTAACGATGAGAGGTACATATGGAGCATAAACGAATCCAGTCTCAAGGTAAGATCCACCCTTATAGCCAACAAGGATCTTGTTGCGTGGGAAGTAAGGATCTTTGTAAACTGTGAAACGATTAGAAAGAGTACCAATCTTTTCAGCGCCCATAGTAAATGAAGAACTAACTTGTCCGTCACCATCAAGGCTGTATGAAGGACGATATAGTACAGATGCCTCAAGAACAGTAGCAACATCAGGAGAAACCACGATGAAGTTCGCAGAACCACGTAGAGTTTTTCTATGAATTTCATTTGCTACGTCAATAACTGTCTCTGTCAAAGTCTCATACCATTCACGAACTGTACCAGTGAAAGCAGGTCCAGGTCTTAGAGTAGAAGTACGAGCAATCTCAGCGCCAGTTCTTTTGTTTACAAATTTACCAGGTGAACGACTCCAGAAGAAATTAGCACCTTGAGCTTGAGTAAGAAGATCATTAAGAATCTCTCTATCAATTTCCAAAGCAATTTGCTCTGAAAGAATTTGTGTTAGCTCAACCTCTGCATCCATTGAGTGATATGCATTAAGATCTTGAGCCAATTCTGGTGACCAACGAGCTCTTAACTTACGTGTTTGAGCAGTCACAGGAATTGATTCGATCTTAATATCAATCTCAGGAATTACTGGAGTTCCACCGCCAGCAGCATTCATGTTACTTTCAAAAGAAGGAATTGTTAGAGTTGATCCACTAGGATCATCAGCATCAAATTGTGCACCCTTAACAAATGAAAGTACAATAATTGCTGCTTCATCATTTTGGTTATCAGCAATTGCTCCAGTTACTCTTACGACCATTCTTACACAAGCATTTGCAGTAGAAGCTGTTGCAAAAGGATTAGGAGTAAATTTACCTGCAGCAAAAGTTCCAAGTTGATTTAATCTTCTTACGTTAATAACGTTTTTACCACCTTGAATAGATTCATCTACAGGCGTAAATTTAACTATTGCACTATTGTCTGTAACTACAAGAGCAACAGATTTAATAGCAGTTAAATCAGCTTGTTGCAATGCAAAAGGATTGATTTCTGAACCGTTTGTTCCGTGGTTTCCAAGAGGTAAATGTAATAAAACATATTTAGATTCTTGAGAATCAATTCTATCAATAACTTGAGGATCAAATTGAATCGCCTTAAGGTCTGCTTGATTATCAGTTTTAAGAAGATTAGCTGTTGTTAATGTACCTTCAAGATCAGAGTTATAAGCACCAGCATTTTCATTTGGAATATTTAGCTTTCCTGCAACTGTTGCTTGACCAAGTTGTCCAAGTTTAAATTCATTTGTACCTTCTACAGCAGTGACATGAACTCTTGAAAAGTCAGATCCAGCAAGATCATATTGGCCGCCTGCAGCTAAAGATCCACTTTGAATGCCTTTGCCAGTAGGATTGTTATAGATTGATTGTCCTTCAGAATACACACCGTTTTGGTCAGCATCAGCAGAACTTGCAGCTGTTCCTCCGCCTTGATTACTTCCATATGTATAATCTAAGTAGAATAGAAGTCCACTTGGAAGAGACATAGGTTGAATAGAAACCAATTCGTTTGCAACCAATCCACCAAAAACACGGCGAACAATTGGGAAAGCAATGTTTGTAAATCCGTTAATGTTATGTGGTCCAGATCCGCCGCCGCCAAGTGTATTAGCTTCGCGAAGAAGTTGAGCAGCTTGATTCTCTAAAAGAGTAGCCATGTTCTCGCGCTTAACGTCATCCATACCACGAAGTAGACCAGTGCGTGACCACTTTTCTACTAATCTTTTGTTTTGAGTTCCAACGTGACGCTCACGAATTCCCTCAGTCAATGTTTGAAGTGTAAAACTCATAGTTTTAATTTCCTTTTCTAAAATCTATTTTATATATATCTACTAAAATTTAAAAATTTACTTAAGGCCAGCAAGTTTTGCCCATCTATTAAGATCAGCCTTACCACTTTGCACAGTCTGAGAAGATTTAACTGACTTGCTAGAAGATCCTAAGATTCTTCTAGAAGCGCTTTCACTTAAGTTTCTTCCTCTTGCAGGTTTGTTCAAAGTCTTAGAAAGACTTTCAAATAATAATTTAGCCTCGTTAAGAGTACCAGCATCATCAAGAGACTCAACGATATGTTTTTGTTGCTTAAGAGATAAGTCTCTATTTTGCATTAGCTTATTAGCATATAGCAATTTAGCATTAAACAAGTTCATTTCTTCAAGCTGTGTCTTCATTCCCTTTAGTGCTGATTTGCTTTCTTGTAATTGTTTTCTTAGGACTCTATTTTGACGGACTGTTTGCTTATATTCCGCAGATTCCTTTTTAAGACTTGGACGTGGAGCATCGCCTAGTTTATCAGCGTTTACATTAAGAATTCCATCATCCACATCAACAAACATTTCAGGGCCAAGATCACCGCCACCAAATGAACTTACTCCTACACCAGAAGCAGCATCACCTTCGCGCAGTCTCTTCATTTTACCAATTTCTCTTCGTAACATGTTTTCATCAATTTCTAAAACTTCACCTTCGATGTGATCATCCTCACAACTTGAACCCTCATCTGTCTCATAATGAGCAGCTTCTTCTAGATCATCATCTTCTTCTTTCTCTTCCTCTTCTTCCTCGGGCTCTTCCTCTTCCTCTTCTTCTTCTTCTTCCATACCTAACGCAGAAATTAGATCTTCAACAGCATCTCTTGCTTTACCTAAATCAACTTCTTCGTCGTCGTCGTTCCCTTCTTCATCAAGATCAAAACTGTTAATATCAAATTCAGCTTCTTCAGCTTCTTCAGCTTCTTCAGCTTCTTCAGCTTCTTGATCTTCTTCAAAAAGATTAGACTCTAGTAAGTCTTCTAGTTTTCTATTAAAATTGCTACGTCTTCTAGACATATTGTTAAGCTCCTTATTCATATTTATATATAATTCTAATAAGTTTTCGTTAGAATTAATTATGCTGCTTTCTTTTAAACTGTTTAATTCTTCTTTTAAATTTGATATTATTGTATCAATTCTTTGCTTTTGTGTATTCGAAGAATTGTTATTTTCAGAAAGAATTTTAGCAGATTTTACTTTAATTAAGTTTTCTTTAATACTTGAAAGTTTTTTCTCAATCATATTTTTCTTATAATTTTCAGACATTAAAGTTTTTAAAACATTAACACTTTCCATCATATCATGATCTTCTAATTTTTCTTCATCTAACTCATCTAATTCATCTAATTCTGAAATGTGTGATTCAGAATACGTTCCACATTCTTCTTGTGGTTCTTCTTCAATACTGTCTTCGAAAAGTTGACTTTCAATTAAATTTTTAATCTTTGGAGACATAGATTCAACGAGTTTTTGCTTTACTCTTTCTTCAGCAGCATTCTTAAGAGATTCTGCATCTATTAAAGCTTGCTCATATATGCTATTAGACATTAATATCCCGCTTTCAGTTTATTTATTTTTTATATATGATCTAATTATATATAAATTTTAGAAACTAAAACTTTTTGTTATGATATCTAACATTTTCTTCGTCTCTATCTATTTTTCCTTCTTCACCCCGCCTATAACCAAATGCTTCCCAAGATGTTTTTGTTCCATCTTCTTCATGCTCATCATCATAATAAAAACTATCATCATTTCCAAACAAATCATCGATTAATGAATCTACTCTATTCTTATTCATAGAATGAACACCGTCAGCAGATCTTCCGGCTTTTTGCGTTGTTCTATTAACGTTATAAGATCTACCTGTTGGCGACATTGTTGCATCAACATTATGAGCAGGATACATGTCACCTAGACTTTTATTAGGACTACTTCTAACATACTGTCTTCCGCTTATTGATTTACCACGATTTCTCGTTTGAAGCGTGTATTCATGCAAAAAAGACTTAATATAACTTTTTAAATTATCTTCAACCATTATTTCTGCTTTATCGTTAACATATCCTGCCCTTAAACTAGTAGCACTTCCTACGTTATAAAACTTGTCTCTATGCGGCAACGAGTTTACAGCTTTTCTATGACCGCCAACATCACCATGCATAGCATTAAAAGCTATAATAAATTCTTCATCCCACTCTTCTTCTAAATTATCATCAATATTATCAGGATGATTTGGATCGTACTCTCCTACTGGCTTTGATAATGCATCTCCCATAGATAAAGGATTACCTACTCCACCTGCAGGATGAGTATAATTATTAGTATTACCACTATCAGTCTTACCGTAACCTAAATCGTTTCTACTATCTTTACCTACGCCATAAGCTGCTGTATTCGGACTTAAATATTTATTAGGCATTATTAACCATCAAATTCAGTACTAACTTTATAGTCTGCTGGGATTGTATTTGTATATTGTCCTAATTCTGAGCGTACTACACTATTTGTTTCAGTCATAGGTGATCTTGTTGCAATAATACCAGTTTCTTCATTAGTATGAATATCCCCGCCTCTAAATTCTTGAATTTGAGATCCTATTGTAGTATCAGAACCAAAGCCGCCTTTATTAGTTCTATCAGGAACTTGTTTAGAGACATTAGTATAATCAGCAAAATCTTGTGTAGTTCTGTCAAAAGAAACATTTAAATTAGGTGTATATTTTCCTGTTTTATCAAGAGTAACAGTATCAGCATTGTTATTTATTTCTTCTCCAGTAAAATTAGCCTTGTTAGCTAAACCGCTTAGATTACTTATTACTTTTATTGAATCTGATCTGTCGTAAGGTATTTTGTTTAATTTAGCAACATAATTAAAATTATAAGTTACAGACCCTCCAGGAAAGTCAGGATTTCCACTATTTCCGCTACTCGCAACTATAGATAATCTACCTGAAGGCGTAGGAGCATTAAAATTTTGAGCAATGCTTGTTTCTGTTTGTCTGTGCGCAGAATCTGTATTTGTAAAAATATCTGTGAATGTTGACAAGTTAGAATTTCCTAGACTATCTTTGCCGTAATGATTTAATCTT
>Ga0098048_1000859_pt1 | contig 13923 bp, 20 predicted proteins | sample 13_taG_FD_75052 | JGI IMG/M metagenome (GOLD analysis project Ga0098048, IMG submission 75052) | Marine viral communities from the Subarctic Pacific Ocean - 13_ETSP_OMZ_AT15268 metaG | ecosystem: Environmental > Aquatic > Marine > Oceanic | place: Pacific Ocean | collected 2015-01-16 | reverse complement strand
TTATGGCTGGAGAAAAAAAGAAAAATCCGACTCCGTTTGGTAAAATGTTTAGGGGTTCATTTAAGAACAGAACTAAGGGTACAAAAGATAATCCTTTGACTCCTTATGAAAAACAACTTATAAAGAAAAAGCAAGAAGCTAAACAGAAGACTAAAGATGCTACTTTTTTTGTAAAAGCTGGGCAGTTTGGTAAAGGAAATCTTAGTGGTATAGCACAAGAACTTGGGCTTACTTTAAAATCTTTAGAAAAAGATAATCCTACTATAGCCAACTTAAATAAAATAAAAGATGGACAGAATATTAAAGTGCCTGTGAGAAAAAAGACGTTTTTTGAAAAATATATAGCAGGTCCAAAAAACTCCCCTACTGTTGTTAAAGGCATAAGAACCACTGGTAAACCAAGAAACGAAGTAGTTTACAAAAAAGGTGTCAAAGGACCTGTATATAAAGGTATGTCACAAGCAGATATGAAGAAACTCCAAATGAAAAAAAGGGGCGGTAAGATTAGCGGAAAAAGTAAATAATGTTAGCAGCGTTAATAGGACCTATAGCTAATTTAGCTGGAACCTGGTTTGAGAATAAAGTCGAAAAGACAAAAGCAGAAGGACAGGCTAAAGTCGCAGAGGCTCGTGCTCGTGCTACTGTTGCAGAAAAAGTTGCAGCAGGTGAGGTCGCATGGGAAGGTAAGATGGCAGATGCTACGGTGGATTCTTGGAAAGACGAATTTGCGTTAGTTGTATTACTTACCCCTGCTATTTTAGTTTTTATTCCAGGGATGACGGAATATGTTGAACATGGATTCACAATACTGGCAACTCTTCCAGAGTGGTATCAGTACTTATTATATATTGCAATTAGTGCAAGTTTTGGAATTAAGGGAGTTGGACAAGCCGCAAAGATGTTTAAGAAAAAATAATGGCATTTAAAGATTATATAAAAGGTAAAAAATTAGTTGGTAAGAAAACTAACTTAAAAACTACATATAAAGGTAAACCTGTAAATAGACCTGTATATATAAATAAAGATGGTGAAAGAGTATCTGAGCAGTCCAGAACATTTAAGTATAATAACAAAGTAATAAATATACCAACTATACATAGAGGGTATCAATTTAAAGTTCCAGAGTTAAGGGCAATGTTGGATGAAGGACTGATAAAACCGACGAGTGTAAGTAGAGCCAATTTAACTAGTAAGGCAACAGGTAACCCCACGGCTAATTTAAAAACTCAATATAAAACCATGGGCAAAAAAGCAGGCGAAAGAAGTAAGAATTTAAGGATGAGTAAATGAATTTAGTTACACTACAAGATGAGATAGCCAATGATGAAGGCGTTGTATATGAAACGTACCACTGCTCGTTAGGGCATTTAACGGGAGGTATAGGACACCTTATCACAGAATGGGATGAAGAGTACTACGATAAACCTATAGGAACTAAAGTCCCACATGAGCAAGTTAACGACTGGTTTGCTAGAGACATCAGCGTAACAATTAGAGATTGCGAAGATATATTTCCTGACTTCGATGATTTACCTTCTGAGGCACAATTAGTAATTGCTAATATGTGTTTTCAATTAGGGCGACCAAGATTAAGCCAATTTAAAAACTTTATTGCGGCTATAAACGATAGAGATTGGATTAAAGCTTCTGAAGAGATGGAAGATTCAAGATGGCATAAGCAGACAACTGCGAGAGCGGAGCGGCTGATAGCACGCATTATTAAACTAGGAGTACCAGTGTAGTGGAAAAGATTACAAATAAAGATTTAAAAGAAGCCAAAGACAGAAAGTTTATGACTGAATCAAAAACTGCCGTTGGTAAAATTGGCAAAGATAATAAGATTGACACAAGTAAAATGAGATTGCGTCCAGATAATAGCAAGAAGTCTCTAGCAGATGCATATAGATTTAGAATGGATTTGCCGCCTAGTATGTCGGATGCAGATGTTTTAAAAATGTATAGGCAAAAAGGTGTAGGTAAAAAAGCGGGGGGCACTAAAATGAATAAGAAATCAATTATGGAGTTACCGACCAACGTACCGAGATTAATGGCTGGTGCTTTACTCGGAGACCTTAATAAGGATGGAAAAATGTCTGGGTACGAAACAGCTAGACAAAAAGCTATTACTAAAAGCATGAACGAGCAAAAGCCCAAGGCAGCTAAAACAGGTATTTCTTTTTTAGGTGATATGCAAAAGGATTCCCAAGATAGAAGAAGATTACGAAGCTTTGAGAAAAGTGATTTTGAGGAAATAACTAATTTAATAACCCCAAAGCAAAAATCCAACCTTGGAAAGAACCTTAGAAATATTCAAAAATTAGGTGGCGATGGACAAGTTAACAAAACAGTTAGAAAATTTCTAAAGAACACTGGTGGTCCTAAAGCTCAGAAGATTGCTAAAAAAGCAGGTAATCCCCAGTTACAAGAGAAGCAGGGCTTCATTGGAGCTGCTGGTGCTAACAAAAGAAAAAAATAATGAGTGACGCACAGAAAAGAACTAACTATTTTGATTTAAAAAGGGACGAAACTATGGCTCTAAATGAGTACATAAAAAGTCCTATATCTGACAGGGACTTAAAAAGTAATCCCCCTGTAAAAGAAATAGATATACCAAAGAAAAAATCTGGTAGTGTATTTACAAAAAAGAGTAAGCCAAGTATAATGGAATTACCGACTCAGGGGACGAAAAGACCCCCTAAGAAAAAGAAAATAGCAATATAAGGAGAAACTCATGGCTATGAAGAAAAAAGCGACTAAAAAGAAAATGACTAAAGGTTACGCCAGAGGCGGAGCTAAAATGACTAAAGGTTACGCTAGAGGTGGAGCCAAAATGACCAAGGGCTATGCCAGAGGTGGAGCAATTAGACGTAAGTAATGTCGTATCTCATAAGTAACGTACCTCATTTTAAGTGTTGGGTGCGTAGGGAGTTTACGTGCAATCACCAAAGATACCATGGAGAGTTTCTTCATGCTATGGTTATAGCAGTAAACACAATCCCAGATAGGTCTTTAAGCTTCCAAGTTGTTTTCACTGGTTGCGAAGTAGACAGAGAAGATGGTCCTGATGAGAATGTTCATGGAGGAGCAATGTGGGCAAGAATGCCTATACAAGCCCTAGTTGCAGATATACCTGTAGAAGAATGGGCAGAACCTATGGAAGACCATTTGTGCCAACCATGGGATTGCGAATCAAGAACACACAGTGTCGTAGTTATGGATAGAGTTAGCTCTTCTCCATGGTTATGTAAAATTGATAATCAGTTTCATAAAGGTAAATATTTATTTACAGTTGACTATACAGACAATGATATTGCGGATGACCCTTCACAACATAAACAATCTCATGTACTATATTTAACTGATGCGGGTAAATGGACAGGTAACGTGGTAGCTCTACCAAACAATAGAGTCAGAGCAACAAGTCCTGCACTATGGAGAACTGGAGAAGGAGCACCTGATTTTATTCCTTCACAGCATACACATTCTGCAGAATCCCATGAAACTTACTTAGACCCATCAATAACTTTTAATAACTTATATTCAGATGGAAAGAAAAAATAATGCCTCACTATACTAAACCCTTAAAGAAAGTAATTAAAGGCTTGAAGAAAGCGTCAAAGCTTCATGCAGGTCAAGCTAAAACTTTAAAGAAAATAGAGACAGACCAGAGGAAAAGGTATAAGAATGTCCATACCAAAAAGAAAAAAAAGTGACCCTAGAATAGGCACTGGTAAAAAACCAAAAGGTTCAGGTAGAAGGCTTTATACAGATGAGAATCCTAAGGACACTGTCAGCATCAAGTATGCAACTGTATCGGATGCTAAAGCTACGATATCTAAAGTTAAAAAGATTAAGAAACCGTATGCTAGAAAGATACAAATCCTTACTGTACTCGAACAACGAGCCAAAGTATCTGGGAAGAACGAGCAAGCTTCGCTTGCGAAGAAAGCCAAAGCACAGCTAAAGAGAAAGAAAGAGAATGAAAAAGGATAGATGCGAAACTTGCGAATGTTATGATTGCGATTGCGAAGAGTGTAACTGTGAGTGCCACACAGAAAAACCAACAGAGGAACAGTTAGAACTAGACTTTGTTAACTAATGATTGAGTTTGTGTTAGTGTTTATGATGGGAATAAGAGTAGTAGACCAAACACAAACCTTTGAAGATATAGATAGGTGTTTGTATTTTGCTGAACGCTTGCACCGACAACCCTCAATACCCCAACAGGAAGGACCTAATCTACAGATAACAGCATATTGTAAGCCAATAAGGAAAAGATAATGTTAGCAGAACTCGCGGCAGCAAATGCAGCTTTTAGTGTAATAAAGAGTTTCGTATCAAATGGAAAAGAACTTACAGGTTGTGCTAAACATATATCTGATTTTGTTTTCTCAAAAGAACAACTTGAGAAGAAAGCAAAGAAACAAAAATCCAAAGGTGGGGGGTCTGATTTAGAAGAGTTCATGGCTCTTGAGCAGATAAGAGAAAAAGAAGAAGAACTCAAGAAGATGATGATATACATAGGCAGACCAGGCTTATGGCAAGATTGGCAGGCTTTTCAAGCTGAAGCAAGGAAGTCCAGACGTTACCAAGAGAAGATGGCAGCTAAACGTCAAGCAGAGATAATGGAATATATGGGGTATGGAGTAGCTTTTATATTTATAGTATTTTTTGCAGGGGTACTAGCTTGGGGCGTAGCTAAATGGACAGGAAGACTATAACCCCGTGCATCGGTGTTTGCACACTAGAAGACGACATCTGCATAGGATGTGGTAGAACAATAGAAGAAATAAAGGAAGCTTACGAATGTCAGAAAAAGATAAAAAATCAAGCGGAGTAAAAAAAGGACCAACTATAAAAGGAAAATTTAAACCTGGCGTAAAAGTAAAACCTATGCCAAAAGATGTTGCAAAGAAAATAGTTGGTTTTAAAAAAGGAGGCTCTAAAGTAAAGAAAAGCGGTGCAAAGCCCTCTAATCCAAAGTTATACGCCTCAGTAAAGGCAGAAGCAAAACGTAAATTTAAGGTCTATCCAAGTGCTTATGCAAATGCCTGGCTTGTTAGAACCTATAAGAAACGTGGTGGTGGATACGCATAATGGCTAAACCTAAGGGCGGCTTAACTAAATGGTTTAAAGAAGATTGGCGTGATGTAAAGACTGGCAAAAAATGTGGTCGGTCGGGTAAGGAAAAGAAATCACGACCATATCCTGCTTGTAGACCAAAGGCTGTCGCAGGCAGAATAAGTAAACAGGAAGCTAAAAAGAAGACAGGTCCTAAGACTGTCAAATGGTCTGTCACTGCTTCAGGTAGAAAAAGAAAGACAACGCGTAAAAAAGCATGACAAGAAATTATAGAAAAGAGTACGACAGATACCACGGAAACCCAAAACAGAAAAAGCGAAGAGCTTCAAGAAATGCAGCTCGAGCAATAATGGCGAAACGTGGGCTAGTCACCAAAGGTGATGGCAAAGACGTACATCACACCACAGGTAATCCTATGAATAACAAGAAGAGTAAATTATCTGTAAAATCAAAGAGCAAAAATCGTTCTTTTGCTAGAACCAAAACAGCTAGAAAGAAGAATCCTCGTGCATAAAGAATTAACAGAATTACAAAATAAATTCTTAGATGCTTTGTTTGGTCCTGCTAAAGGTAATCACGCTAAGGCTATGAAGATTGCAGGATACTCAGAAGCAACTAACCCACATCATATTATTAACTCAGTGCGAAAGCATATAATAGAGAGAGCAGAATTAGAGATGGCAGTCAATGCTCCCAAAGCTGTATTATCAATGGTAGGTGTTATAGACGACCCATCAGCTATTGGTAACAGAGAAAGACTAGCCGCTTCTCAACAGATATTAGATAGAGTAGGATTATCTAAAGTAGAGAAGTTAAACGTCACATCAGATAAACCTATGGGCGTATTTATTTTACCAGCTAAAGCAGATGACACCAGCACAGAAACTGAATCCGACCAATAGATACAAGACACTAAAAGGTCCAACAATACCGTGGGGATACGAAGCAAATAGCATCGACCCACATTTACTAGAGCCAGTAGACGAACAACTAGAAGCGTTATCAATGGCAGAAGATTACCTAAAAGAGTCTTCATATCCAGAAGTAGCACGATGGCTCACAGAATACACAGGACGTAGCATAACTCCAATGGGATTATGGAAGCGTATAAAGACAGACAAAACAGATAGACGAAGGCATGCTGAACAAAAAAGCCGCACCGCCAAGACCCAAGCTGAAGGCAACATCAAAGCCCAAGCCTTTAACTAAAGAAGAAAAAGACTTAGTTAAAGCTAAGAAACAACAAAGGTCTGCACGTGTGCGTTTAAACATAGCACAACGTAAATTAGCTAAGATAGCTAGGAGCACAGAAGATAATGACATTGCCGAGAAAGCTGCAGAGAGTTTACCTGAAACTTATCCTGTCCAGGAGGAACCAACTCAAGAAGTATTATTCCAACCAAATCCAGGACCACAAACAAACTTTTTAGCTGCTCCAGAACGAGAAGTATTATATGGAGGGGCAGCTGGGGGTGGCAAGACGTATAGTCTGATAGTAGACCCGCTACGTTACTGCAACAACCCAAATATGAACGCTCTTATATTAAGACGTACAAATGACGAACTTAGGGAGATTATACATAAATCTCAAGAAATGTATCCTCAGGCTTTTCCTGGGGCTAAATGGATGGAGAAAAAGAGCCAATGGACTTTCCCGTCTGGTGCTAGAATTTGGATGACATATCTTGAACAAGAGAAAGACGTTCTAAGATACCAAGGACAAGCATTCACTTATATTGGTTTTGACGAATTAACACAGTATCCGACACCATATGCTTGGGATTATTTGCGTTCGCGTCTTAGAACTGCAGACCCGTCACTCCCCGTCTACATGCGGGGGACAACAAACCCTGGAGGACCAGGGCACGGCTGGGTCAAAAAGATGTTCATTGACCCTGCTCCAGCGGGTAAGCCGTTTTGGGCGACAGATATTACGACTGGGGAAACATTAAAGTACCCCAAACACCATTCGAAGTCTGACCAGCCTTTGTTTAGAAGAAGATTTATCCCTGCTAAATTAATGGATAATCCTTTTTTATACGAGCAGGGAGACTACGAAGCCATGTTGCTGTCTTTACCAGAGACACAACGTAGACAATTATTGGAGGGAAGTTGGGATGTTGCAGAAGGTGCGGCTTTTTCTGAGTTCGATAGGCGATATCACGTTACGGATGTATTTACGATTCCAGATAATTGGAGAAAATTTAGGGCATGCGATTATGGATACTCTTCCTATTCTGCAGTCTTATGGTTTGCAGTTGACCCAGCTACTGAGCAACTCGTGGTCTACCGCGAAATGTATGTATCGAAATATACAGCCAAAGATTTGGCGTTTGCTATCTTGGATGTGGAAAGAGGTGATGGACAAATCTCGTATGGCGTACTCGACAGCTCGTGTTGGCATAAAAGAGGTGATACGGGTCCTTCCTTGGCGGAACAAATGATTTCAGTTGGTTGTCGTTGGCGACCAGCAGACAGAAGTAAGGGAAGTCGTGTAGCAGGTAAAAACGAAATACACAGAAGACTTCAAGTAGATGATATTACAGAAGAGGCAGGGCTAACCATATTTAATAGTTGTACTAATTTAATTGCACAGCTACCTATAATACCTTTGGATAAAAGCAATTCTGAGGATGTAGACACTAAAGCAGAAGACCATTTGTATGATGCTTTGAGATATGGTATAATGACCCGACCAAGGGCTAAGTCTATATTTGACTATGACCCAGCAGCGATGCCTAGAACATGGACTCCTGCAGATAGAGTATTTGGATATTAAACATGGAAAATGAAAACGAAAACATAGAAGATTTAGTATTTGTTCCTAAAGACCCAAAGGATGAACTAGCAGCATATGTTAATGAAAAATTTAAATCTGCAGAAGACGCAAGACTATATGACGAACAAAGATGGCTTAATTCGTATAGACAGTATAGAGGGTTATACACAAATGATACTCAATTTACTGAAACAGAGAAATCTCAAGTATTTATAAAGATAACTAAAACAAAAGTTTTAGCTGCCTATGGTCAAATTATTGACGTTTTATTTGCTGGTCAAAGGTTTCCGTTAGGAGTAGAAGCTACTCGTATTCCAGATGGCGTTACGGAATCCGTAAATTTTGACCCTAAAGAACCTGACAATGCATTAGATGAATTAAATAATGTATATGGTTTCCCTGGAGATGGACAGGATTTACCAAAGGGGGCAACGCAAGAATCTTTACAAGATATGAAACTAGGTGCGTTTGAGGATGATTTAGAAAGTATAAAAGAAAAATTAAAATCAGGCACAGGATTAACTCCTACTGCACAGACATACTACCCAGCACAAAAAGCAGCTAAGAGAATGGAGAAGACTATTCTTGACCAGTTAGAGGAATCAAATGCTTCTAAACATTTAAGAACTGTGGCATTTGAGATGGCTCTATTTGGTACAGGAATAATCAAAGGACCTTTTGCTTTTGATAAAGAAAAAGCTAATTGGGATGAAGAAGGCAATTATTCACCAGAAAGTCAAACTGTACCAAGAGTAGAATCAGTTTCCACATGGAACTTTTATCCTGACTATGATGCTAACAATATGGCTGAAGCAGAATATGTTATAGAAAGGCACAAGCTAAGTTACTCAGAGTTACGTAATCTGAAGAAGAGACCTTACTTTGATACAGATGCGGTAGATGAATGTGCTGAGATGGGATACAACTACACACGTAAGTGGTGGGAAACAGACTTAAGAGATAATGAAACTCAGTATGATGTAGATAGATTTGAAGTATTAGAGTTCTGGGGTAACATAGATAAAACTATGGCAGAAGCATCAGGATTAGATATACCAAAAGAATTTGAAGATGTAGATACTTTACAAGTTAATGTATGGGTATGTAATAATAAGATACTTAGATTAGTGGTAAATCCATTTACACCTAAACGTATTCCTTACTGTGCGGCTCCGTTTGAATTAAACCCATATAGTTTCTTTGGTGTAGGACTGGCTGAGAATATGTCAGATACTCAAACACTTATGAATGGTTTTATGAGAATGGCAGTTGATAATGCTGTGTTGTCAGGTAATTTAGTATTTGAGATTGATGAAACTAACTTAGTCCCAGGACAAGACTTACAAGTATTTCCAGGAAAAGTATTTAGAAGACAGGGGGGTGCTCCAGGGCAAGCCTTATTTGGAACAAAGTATCCAAATGTAAGCACTGAGAATATGATGATGTTTGATAAAGCTAGGTCACTAGCCGATGATGCAACAGGCATACCATCTTATTCACATGGACAAACTGGTGTTGCAGGTACAGGTAGAACTGCTGCAGGTATTAGCATGCTCATGGGAGCGGCACAACTAAGTATTAAGAGTGTTGTAAAGAACTTAGATGATTATTTATTACAACCTTTAGGAGAAGCACTGTTTGCATTTAATATGCAGTTTGACTTTGATAAAGAGGCTAGAGGCGATTTAGAAATAAAAGCCAGAGGCACAGAGAGTCTAATGAAGAATGAAGTAAGAAGTCAAAGACTCTTACAGCTACTTCAAATGTCAGGTAATGCTGCTGTAGCACCATATTTAAAGATACCAGTTATCTTAAGAGAACTTGGACATGCTATGGATTTAGATGCAGAGAAACTTATCAATGACGAAAGAGAAGCATTTAAACAAGCAGAGATACTGAAAGCTGCTGGTGGTTTACCTACCGAACAGGGGCAAGCACAGGGAATTAATCCTGCCGACCCTTCAGGTGGAGGTGGTGGTAACATAGGGGTGGGGCAAGCTCCAGTTCCAGGAGAGCAAGGATTTAGTGCACCTCTTAATCCTTCACCAGGACCTCAGCAACAAGACCCTGCTGCTATGGACCAACTACAACAATTACTAGGGGGTAGACAGTGATAAAGGAAGTAGCAAAACAATTACTGCCTATAGTTAATGTAAAGAAAAATACTGATGCCTTAGAAGTATATATGAATCATAGAATAGCAGAGCTACATAAATTATTAGAACAGCATGAGGATATGTACAATATAACTAAAGCACAGGGAGCAATCCAAGAAGTACGAAGACTTAAAACTCTTCGTGATGAAGTTCTAGCAAGGGCTGAAAATAATGGCAGTTGAGCAACCAAAACCTAGACCACAGGGATTGGGTAAATCACCTAAGTATACACAAGGTCAAGGATTAGGAGATGTTGAATTAAGAGCAGACTTAGAAAAATATATGTATGGTAATCCATTAGCTAGATTAGGCTATGAACTATATAAAGAAGGTAAGATAAGATTAGCTCCCAAAGAACCTTATGGAGGCAGTGACCTTGGAACTTATGAGAGTCCAAGTCTTGCGAAAAAAAGAAGGAACGCTCCGCAGGGAGTGCTTAAGTATATACAAAGAGAACAATTAAACAAAGGTAAAAGAGTTGACCCTTTAAAAATTTTTGTTCATGAGTTAACACATGCAGGAATTGATATTATTGAAGCAAGAGAAAAAAATAGACTTAGAAATTTAGCAGATGAATATGCATTTGAAGGCAGAGTAAATGAACCAGTATCCCGACCAGGGTTTAACCCTTATGGTTATATAGACTTTGAAGAAGGAGTAGTTCGTGCAGGAGATACACTAATGCAAGGCAGATTAGGTGATGCACAAAATCTTAAAAATGAAGAAGTTGGAAGAACTGGTTTTGATTTGTATTTCAAAAATGCTAGGCGTTTAAGGGATAGTGCAGAAAATAAAAAACTTTTTAAACAAGATTATTTAAACATATCTAAAGCAGCCCAAGATATTCTCAATCAAAGAGGTATACCTCCAGAGGCAACATCTCCTTCAGATACTAGAGAAAAAAGTTTTGGAAGAAGCTTTAAAAATTTTTTTAGGACATTAGTAGGTAAAGATAAAGAAAGAAATAAATTAAATTATTTAGGATTTGCCCAGCCTATTGATGATGAAGGAAACGTATACACTAGAGATGTATATAATCGTGATGGAGAATTGTCTTTAGGATATATAGACCCCTCAAACCCATCTAAGCTTAATAAAGGAGCAGCACTAATGGCATTACAAGAATCAGCAGGATTAGGTACATCCCCAATGACACAAAAGACCAGTCCACCAGTAGGTAACAAAAAACAAAAAGTAGAGAAAATGCCTAAGAGAGGGGCGGCTCCAAAAGTTGTTGACCCCAGAGATGAAGTTATGAAGCTTGTAGCTAAGAAATTGAAACAAGATAAAACAAATGTAGGTATTGCAACTCCTACTGCTCCTATGCCAACAGCTATGCCTTCTCCTATGACTACAGCTTTAGCTGCTCCGCAAATACCTGCCAAGAAAGCTGAAGAAGAACAGTTGCTTAGTTCAACTCCTATAAAAGCTGCCAAAGGTAAATCTATTGAGGATGCAGGGAAGTCTAAGAAAAAAGGTAAAGGTTTAGCCGTTGTAATCGATATGGGCAGCACAGAAAAACCAGAATATGAAGAAGCATCAATGGGCACACCTTCTGACCCTCCTCCAGGTGCTACAGCTGATGAAGTTAAAGATAATCAACATGTACTACTTAGTGAGGGAGAATTAGTTGTACCAGCTAACGTGGTTAGATACCATGGTCTTGGAATGTATGAAGGATTAAGAAGAGATGCGTTGCAAGGATTAGGCGAAATGGAAGATGCAGGTCAAGTAGAATATATTGATAATGAAGTTAAAACTGCAGCCGCAGGTATGACTATTATGAATGCACAACCTAATGTTGCTACTTTAGGGGGTATACAAAAACAACAGGCTACATATAACCCTGCTTTAGGACAATATGGTACAGCTGCAGCTCCTGAAGCGGCTTCTGCTAAATTTGTATCTACAGGTTTCATAGATAGAAACAAAGACGGAATTGATGATAAGCTACAGCCAAGTGTAAAGAAAACACCTGTAACTACTACTGCCGCACCAACTAGTATAACAACTAGTCCTGCAGGATTAGCATTAGGTCCTACTACAGATGCCAATACAGTTGTTGGAGCAGGTAATGTAGGTTCATATATATCTAAACAATCTGGAGTGCCAGGAAGCGGAGACGATGAAGGTACTCCTGTGGATAATACTATTCCCCCAGTTGCACCTACGAGAGTTGTTCAACAACAACAAGACAGTGGGGATGATGGAGGAGACCCTGAAATTGCTGCAGGTCTTGGGGGAGCACGAGCAACTATAGGTGGTCAAGAATATGCACTACAATATGATTTCAATGGTAATGTTACAGGTATAGCTAATGTTGCCGATGCTCTAACTTCTGGTAGAGCAAACTTTATTGCTCCTAATCCTGAACTTGCCATGGATTTACTTAACATGACCAAAGGACAAATAAACATGTTGTCAGGTGGGTTATACGGTAAAATGGCAGGAACCGATATTCAAAATAGACAGCAGACTATAGCGTTAGCTGAAAAAATAAAAGCAGGTAACTATGGAGGACTAGGAATGAGACCTCAGGATATGCCTATGCCTAGACCTGATGGACTTGGAACATCTACAATGCCTCGAGTTGAAACTGCACCAGTATCACCAGTCAATAGACAACTTGCTTTTGGACTTGGAGAAAACTTAGGTGGGTCTTTTGGAACAACTGATGTAGATTATAATCCAAATACAATGGTAGAAGGACTCCTACGTCCTGAAGCTCCTAAAGTAGACATAACTAACTTAGGTAGCATAGATGGTCCTGCGAATGAAGCTGCCCGTGCCAGTAAAATGGGTATAGATGGTCCGGCTATTACACCTACACAACCATTTCAACAAGCATATGACTATAGCGATGATATGTTACCTGACCGACTACAACAACCTCAACAACCCTTCTTTGGTGGGGGTATAGATGGTCCTGCTGACGCAGCCGCTAGTCGTGTTGGTATTGATGGTCCTGCATCTGCTGCTGCTTTGCAATCAAAACAAATGTTTGGACCCGATAGGTATGCTTACGATTATAATGATGATATGTTACCTGATAGACCAACTGCAAATTTATCTGGAGTAGGAGGAGCTATATCTTCTGAAGCACAGCAGGCTAGAGACCAAGCATTTAGAGAAGAAGCTGAAGCTAAATCTAGGAAAGAAGCCAGAGATGCACAAATGAGAGGAATAGGACTTGGATTATCTGCTGCAGCATCCGCTCCTGGAACTTCTACTAATGACGCTCTTCAAGGTAAAGGCTACAGTAGTTATGATTCTCAAGGAAATCCTTCAGGTGCAGCACCTGCGGGTTCTCAATATAGTGCTACTGGTACATTTAGTACGAGCAGAACTGATGATGATAACGATAATGACTTAGGAGGAGGAAGTGGTGCTGGATATGGCTCTGGAACAGGAGAAGGAGGCACACAAACTTCTGAAGAAACAAAAGTTGACCCAACAGCAGGTCAAGATTTATCTAGGACTTTTGCAGATGACGCTGCTACTTCTGATACTGGAGGAGGCAAAATAGTTTGCACAGAGATGTATAGACAAACTCAACTTGATGACTGGGCACAAGCTATGAAGACATGGCACATTTATCAGAAAAAATACTTGACACCTATACATGAAATAGGGTATCATTCGTTATTCAAACCTTTTGTTCGTGGTATGAAGGTTAATAAGGCACTAACAAACTTAGGTGCTTACCTTGCCGAAGAACGAACAAAACACCTTAGACATATTTTAACAAAAGGAAAAGCTAGAGACAGTATAGTCGGCAATATCTTTTGTAAAATAATCCATCCTATAGTTTACTTAGTAGGATTGGCGGTTCATAAGAAATAACTTATGAATTAATACACTAGCTACTTATCCCCCAATAATGGCTACGATAACCCTAGGAGAAAT
>Ga0098048_1000857_pt1 | contig 13931 bp, 11 predicted proteins | sample 13_taG_FD_75052 | JGI IMG/M metagenome (GOLD analysis project Ga0098048, IMG submission 75052) | Marine viral communities from the Subarctic Pacific Ocean - 13_ETSP_OMZ_AT15268 metaG | ecosystem: Environmental > Aquatic > Marine > Oceanic | place: Pacific Ocean | collected 2015-01-16 | reverse complement strand
TAGGTTCTAATTATCAGTCATTAAGTGAAGCAGATCAAAAGCTCTATGATAAATATTCTCAAAATCCTACTATGAGTAATTTTTTAGTTGGAACAAAAGACGCTCTTGATAACAGTATAAATTTTGTCAAAGACTCAGTGAACAATGTAAAGAACACAAGCCTTACAGAAAAACAAAAAGTAATATCAGATGCAGATAAAATTAAAACTGAAATGGATACTATTTTACAACGATATCAAAACAATGAAATATCAAAAGAAGAATTTCAAAAGTTGATGAATGAAAAAAATGATCAGCTTCGTATATTAGGTGAAAAGGTTAATTCAAAAGTTGAAGAAGAACAAAAAGAAATTGTTGCTTCAGAAAATAAAGAAAACGTTACTGGTACTATATCAACAGATGATGCAGTAGCTAGTGATGCGGCGGCAGTTGCAGAAGCAACTGGAGAAGCGGGCGCAACATCAGACGGTGCGGGTAAAGCAGTAGTCAGTGAAAGTATGTCTTCAGGATTTAGTGAGATCATTGGAAATGCTTTAAAAGAATCAGGATACAATTTAGGCGCTGTTGAAAACCCCGACTCGGATGCTCTTAAAATGATTTACTACGGATTACAACTAGCGCAAACTCCAGGCAAACCTCTTGATGCAGCAATTCAAACTGCAGGACAATATGTTAAAAATGAAATTAACGAACGTTACAAAACAAAAGCAGCGCAACAAAAATTACGTGGTGAGATATTTAAAGTTCTTCTCTCAGGAAAAATGGATTTATTAAAAGAAGAAATAAAAGCAGGTAATAAAATTACCAAACAAACTAAATACGATTTAGGAGATAAAGATTTGTTAAATGGTACTATATTAAGCACACTCAGCACAAACTTTAACAGATCCATAGACCCTGATAATTTAACCACTGAAAACTTAGATAGTTTAGATGCGAGATACATAACGGCAGTTAGAAATAAAATGCAATCTTTAGCAAACGGGTATTACAATGCGGGTGAGACAGTACCGGATGGTGACATGTTAGCTTTAGAAGCAATTAATGAAGTAGACAAAACATTAGTTCCAGAGCTTCAAGATATTACTGCGTGGTTTGGTTTTAAAGACACAGGCAAAGATCAAATAACAGGGTTTAAAGGAGCTACTCTTCCAATAACAGACGCTATAGTTAGTGCGGCCATGAGTAAATTTAGTTTAAGTAAAGAAGCTGCTGTAGCTAGAATAAAAGCAGAGCTTGAGAAAAAAGGAATAAAGGCAGATTTTTCTGGGATACTATAAATGGCTGAAGATTTTCTTTCAGAGATAGGTGTAGAACTTCCTGGAGCAACTTCTCAAACAGAAGATAATCTTCTTTCAGGAATAGATTTAAACACAGGATTTGATGACGATTTTCTTTCATCTATAGGTATATCGAGCGATATAATACCTTCCGATGAACCAGGAAACGAGTTTAGTAAAGGTGTCAAAAGAAGTTTTAATAATCTTCAAGCAGTTACCGGTGATGCAATTAGTGTTATGGGTCAGTTGTTCGGCAGCGATGACATAGAACAATACGGGGACTCCGTATCAATGAAAAATAGAATTGAAGCAGCTAATGTGGGAAATGCTAAAGTTTCTCGCATAGAAGACGTAACTGACGCGGAAGATATAGGACCTTGGGTTGCTAATATGATTGGTCAGGCTTTACCCTCTTTAATTCCAGGAACAACGGGCGCCTTAGCAACACGAGTTGCTTTTGCATTAGCCGGTCTTACACCAGCAACTTTTGCTGGCAGGACAGCGTTAACTCTTCTTGGTGGATTTTTACCTTCTTCTTTTGTAAACACAGGTGAAGCTGTTCGTAAACAAAAAGAGTTAGCAAACAATGAAGATTTTTCTGATCCTGTACAGGCTCTTAAGACAGGTTTAGTTGCAGGTGCTTTTGACGTTGTAAGTATTGTCCCTATTCTAAGACCTCTTGAACCAGCTTTAAAAAGAATAGGTAAAACAAAAGCCGTTGACGAAATAGCTAAAACATTTGACGTTGATAAAAACGTAGCGTCAAAAGCTTTTGACACAGTTCTTAAAGTAGGAGGTAACATGGCTACCGCAGTAGCTTTAGAGGGAGCTACAGAAGGTGCACAAGAAGCATTATTTATTAAAGATGCAGAAAAAGTAACAGGGGGTAAAGTATCTGGAGAAAAATTTAAAAGTGATGTTATTAATGCAGGTATTCAAGGTATGTTTGGTGGTGGTGTTTATTCGGCTATCACAAGCACTGTAGGTCCTATATTAGATAGAGCCGGAGATTCTGGTCTTCGTAACTTCCCCGATAACTCAGGAACCGCTATTAAATACCCTGATTATAAAACATTTAAAAAATTAGCAACGCCGGAAGAACAACAAAATATAAAAAATGAACAAGATTTCTTAAGAGTAAGAGATGCAGAAATAAATTTATACGTGGATAAACCAGCACGGGACACGGTTCGCCGTGTGTATGAATTGGGAGGTAAACCTTTTTCTTCTAACTATTACGGAAGAGGGCCCGCGCAAGTACGATATTTTAAAACAATTAAAGACGAAGAAGGAAATGAGATTGATGTTCTTGGCACAGAACCTGTTCCTACTTCTAGATTATATAAATTTAAAAAAGGTTTAGGTGAGTTTAAAGATCAAGTTCTTGATAAGACTGTTGGAAAGTCTGTATCTGCTCTTGATGATTTAGCAATGAGATCTGAAACAGCAAAAAAAGTAAGACAGCAAATGGCTTATTATGATGGAGGGGCAGCATTTGAAGGTGCTAAAGGAAGAGAAAAAACACGTATCTCTAAAGAAGAAGTACAGGGCGCTACAATTGATGAACGTATATTTTTAAATGCAGGTAAGTTTAGTGTTCCTTTACAAAAAGCAATTGATATTGTTTCAAAATCAGTTCGTTTTCCTTTCACGGGTGCTATTACGGCACAAACAAACAGGGAGCTTTTGTTAGCTGTTAATCAACCAATAATAAATGAAGCCACTGTTTCTAATCCAAAAGTAAGAAAAGCTGCTTTACAACTGCGTAAATTTTATGATGATATAATTAAATATGCTAGAGAAGCAGAATATGTTTTGGATATTAATGATGGAAAAGGAGGAACGTTTAAAGGACAGAAAGTAGGTTTTGATCCAGGATATGTTCAAGGATACTACCCAACAATGTATCAATATCAAAAACTACAAAACAATCCTAAATTTAATGAACAGTTTATTCAAATGCTTCAGAGCGAAGGTTTTAGCAGAGAGGCCGCTGTAAATATTAGAGATAATATTGTAGACAATAAAGGTTTTACTATTGCTTTAAAAGATGCAAACATTGGACAGCAACCTACTGTAAAAGCAGGGCCAATAGAAAAGAAAAGAGAATTAAAAGATATACCTACTGAAAAACTAGCTCCTTTTATTAATGCAAATGTTATCGACACAGCGCATCGATATAGAGACGCTGTTATTCGTCGTGTTGAGTATGCAAAAACTTTTGGAAAAGAAGGAGAGCTTATGGATGCGGCTTTAGCAAACATAGCCGCTGAAACAAGAGACGCTGGTGTTCCAATGACAGAAGCAGAAAAACAACGAATGATTGATGTTGGTAAAGCCTTACAAAAACAATATAGACCTATTCAAAGTAGTTTTTTTAGAAAACTTAACTCTGCTTTAATTACTTACGGGTATGTTTTAACGTTACCATTTGCAACTATATCTTCTTTTAGTGAACCTTTCTTGGTTCTTGGTAGAGGAGGCGCGGGACCTAAAGCAATTGCAAAGTCTATTGTTAGTGGATTAAAAGGTGCGATACGTAGTGTGTTTCCTAGATATCCACGTGATGAAGTAGATCAAGCAATCGCTAACATTGGTCTTGGATTGGAAGCCTCTGTTATCGAACGACAAACAGATGCATTCGGCGGAGGACAGGATACAAATAAAATAACAGAAAAGTTTTTTCGATTAAATTTTTTATCACAATTTACAAGGTTTAATAGATCTCTTGCTTATCAAGCATCGCAAGGATTAATTTTTGGTAATGCTCAATTTCTTGCACGCAACATGCAAAAAAGAGGAGTGGCACGTGTAGAAGATCTACCACAAACAGGTAGATTTAAAAATAAAACAGAACAGTTAAGAGAACTTGGTGTTGATCCAAACGATGCCGTTAGTTTTGTTAATAGTGATATATATAAAAGCGGTAACAAAGAAGCCTATCAAGCTACAGATTTTTTTCAAAATCAAGTTCGTCTTGGTGGAGTTAGATATGTCAATGAAGTAGTAATGAATCCGCGTGCAACGCAACGACCTATGTGGATGTCTGATCCTCATTTAGCTATTCTCGGACAATTAAAAGGATTTCAAATAACATTTTCTAACACCGTATTAAAAAGATGGATTAGAGATACTTTTCAAAGTGGTTTTTACAATGGCATGAAAAACGGATCACGGTACTTTGCTGTTGGAGCAATTATGGTTATAGCCGCTGCTCTTGGTAATGAACTACGTGAAGCAATACAGTATGGAGCAAAAGGAAATCCACGTCGAAAAAACGAAGATGATCTAGAATATATATTTAGAGCGGTGGAAAGAACAGGTTTTCTTGGTCCAATACAATTGTTATTAGACTCTGCTAGAGCAGAAAAGTATGGATCCGGACCAGTAGAAGCCTTAATGGGCCCTATAGTTCACCGATTAATTAGTTATTTAGAAGGCGTAAGAGATTTAATGACGGATGGGGAAAAAGAAAAGCTAATAAGAGAACTAGTAAAATCAGTTCCAATATTTGGAACAAACCCTCAAGTTCGTGAGGAATTATATAAGGCGCTTGATGTTCCAACGAAATTTGGTAAAAGTGGTAAAGGGATATTATAATGGCAAGAGGTGATTATTTAGCAAAAACTGGTGGAGGTTATGGTAAGTCTTATCAACAGAAGACTGATAATCTTAAGCAAAGTATTGGTAGTTTAGATAGAAGAATTAACAAAGCTATTGCAAGCGGTGATACAGATCAGGCAAAAGATTTAAGATCAAGACAAAAAAAGTTTGTTAAAGATCTTGCTATGAACACTGTTAAACAACAGGTTTTTGGGGGCGATGACGAACTAACAGTACAAGGAAATATAAGAACAAGTTCAGGCGGTCCTGTTCTTACGACAAAAGGAGGCGAGTTACGTCAAAGCGTTATAGACAGAGATTTTTTAAACCCTACCAAGAGACTTCAAAATCAGTTTCCAGGAGAAATGAAAAGAATGTATCCTGTAGAAACAGCAGCGCAACAAGGACCATTCGCTGTACAAGCAATAAAGAAAATGTTTGGTATGGAAGATAAACCCATTCCATATAGCGGAGATGGTATCATGCCAGCGTTAAGATATCCATTAGATGAGCAAAACATGGCAGCAGCTGAGGGCTCTGGTATTTTCTCAAATGAGGGTGATTTCAATGTTGCTTCAAATGTAGAAGATGCTGTTAATAGTGGTGAATATAGACTCATAAACGCCGGTAGTTTAAATGATGGGTTGGGTCTTCTTATTGATCAAGGAGCTGTTTCACCAAATCAATCAAATAATCTTAATTTAGGAAACCTATTTGGTAATTTTCAAGACGGGATTGGCGCTTTTGGTTTAGATGACAATCCAATTGTTCAAGGGTTTAGAAAGCTTGATGATAATAAAGGATTAGATGTAGACATAGGCAACAAGTCATTAAGATACACAACAGAAACGCCGTTTAATTTGCCAGGCAATGTTACATTTAGTTTAGATCCAAATAACGCAGGCATAATGTATGAGATCTAAAATTAATATTACTGCAATACTAATCGCAGGTGTAACTGTAATCTATAGTTACGGAATGTTAGTGAATAGAGTTTTTGCTAATGAAAGTAAGATAAAAGATTTAGATATGTTGCGTATCGATGCACGGCTCTCGGTCATTGAAGCGAATGTTGTAGCTATTAATGACAAAATAGACCAAGCTATTGATTAAGTTTCTTTTCTAATATCTTCTATACACTCAATAGAAAAACGAAAATATTTATTCATTTCAAACTTTTGCCAATTACTAGCAATTGTTTCACATTGTTCTTTAGGCATTGGTTCTTTAAGCACCATTTGATTACCGGTGTACACCCAAGCGCTACCATTGTAGCCCCATAAGCTTACTACCAATATAAAAGTTTTAATCATCTGGAGAGAATAGAATTATTCTACACCACTTATCAAGTTCTTTTTCCGTCATATCGCCCTTCATAAGGTTATATCTATAACAAACTAGTTGAATATTACTTAAAGTATATAATTTTAAATTGTTATCAATCCTGTCAATAGATACGTTAGTGTTGACTTTTCTTTGCCCTTTTAGATGTGTAAGCAACACTCCTGTTTTAGCACATCTATAATCTTGTTTTTCAAATAGATTTAATAAATCGTCAACGGTTAGACTAGGATCAACGGGATGCCTATTTTTACTTTTAGGATTTTGCACATCTTTTAACCAATGATTAAAAAACTTACGTGGATCTGCACTTATGGTAGCTTTATCTTTGTCACCTTTTCCATTAGTCCAACGCGTTTTGTTGTGTCTGCTTGCACAAACTTTACACCAAGACTTACGACCATTTGTTTTGTTTTCTTTTTTTCTATCAAACTCTTCCAAACGTTTATACGTATTACAACGCGTGCAACGTTTATCTACTATTTGATCTCGCCCCACGATGCACCTTTTTCATAATCAACTACACTAGGAACATTTAACTCCACGCATGTTTGCATGATTTCTTTTATCTTTTCTGCTTGTTTTTCATTCTCTACAGAAATATCAACTTCATCATGAACTTGTATCATAGGTAAAAATCCTTCATCATACAAAGACACCATTGCTTGTTTTGTTTGATCAGCTGAACCTCCTTGTATTAATCTGTTTAACGCTTTGTATGTCCAACCTCTTTTTAACTGACTAAATCCACCATACTTAGCGGCGGCTTCATTTCTTGGTAAAGGCAAGCCCGCACCGAATTCTAAAGGTTCCCATAAATCAAAACGACACTTACGACCTTTTAACGTTCTAATATATCCTCTGTCCCCCGCTAGTTTCATTGCCCGTTTACTAATTGCTCGAACAAAAGGAACATTAGAATGATATTTAGTAAAGAGTTCTTCCGCCTCCCTTAAACTTAAATTTAATTGATCAGCTAGTTTTGCTTTACCCATACCGTACATCATACCAAGATTAATTGTTTTAGCTTGCTTACGTTTTATGCCCGCCATATCTGCAACCACTTGATGAAAGTCTATGTCACCCTCACGGTATCCATTTACTAATGTTTCAGAACCTTCTTGTTTTAAGACAGATGCATAATGAACTAACAATCGCGGTTCCTGTTGCGAATAATCAAAACAACCCCATGTCGTCCCTTCTTCAGGAATAAATAAACTTCTAATTAATGGACCTATTTCTTCGTCTCTTGCCGGGATTTGTTGTAAGTTTGGGTTCTGCATGGAAAGACGTCCTGATATAGTTCCTCCTTGTTCGTTACGCATTTGGTTAACCTCAGCGAAAATCCTCCCTCTGTGCGAATGCTTGAGTATACTATCGATGAAGGTGGTTCTCGCTTTATTAATCTCACGAGCCCTAACAACCAACCTAGCCAAATCACTAGGATGAGATACCAAAAACTCTTTATCCAATTTTGCTTGTTTTGTTTTTTCAGTTTTATCATACTCAATTCCTTGAGCATCAAAAGCTTTTGCAACAGAAGCTGCTGCCCATATATCAACATGCATGCCAGAGATGTCATGAATCTTTTTAAGAATTCCTTGCTCTTGTTTATACAAATCTTTTTTTGTAGCTTCAGCTTTATCCAAGTCAATGCGTACTCCTTGTTTTTTCATTTCAAATAATACAGGGAATAAGTCAGACTCCAATTTAAAAACATCTAATAAATCATCTTGTATAATTTTTGTTTTTAAAGCGCCCCATAGTTTCAACGTCAGAGCCGCATCTTGTTCAGCATAAGGGCCAACGTACATTGGAGGAAGTCTCCACATTTCTGTTTTTGGATTTACACCCCATTCTTTTGCGGCCTCGTATAAATCATGTTGTGATTTTTTTTCTCCAACATATTCTTTTCCTAAATCATCAAGAGTGTAACGATATCTGTTTTCATCAACTAATGGAGCGGCAATCAATGTGTCTATGATACGACCATTTACTTGCAAATCTAAAGCATGCATCCAACCAACATCATAAATAGCATTGTGAAAAACTTTATCGCAAGGTAGTTTTAAAATTTCTTTCATGTAACGAAGAACTAAATTCTTATCCATGTTACCGCCACCTTCATGAGCAATAGGAAAATACCCTTTCCATCCTTCAACGGCTACGGCTATACCTATTGGGTATCCATTTTTAGTAGCCCAACCAGGACCAACGCCTGTACCTAACCCATTGTCTTTAGTTTCTAAATCTATCGCTATTTCTTTTGCGTCAGACAAATCAGGCAGAGTTTCTGGAGGAGCCCAATCTAATTCTCTTTTAAAATTAAATTCCGGAAATGGAATTTGTAAAGTGCTTTTACTTCTTTTTTTCTTCGCCATATTTACTTTCCAACGCTCGTATCTCATTAAGCACAAGTTGCAAATCTAATACCGCCAGTTTTAGATAGCGCTCAACATCAGGGCGTTTAAGTTGGGGCAGTTTATATAGGCATTCTTGAACACCGCGCAGAGTTGTTCTTGTATGTTTTTTAAATTCTTTTAACTCCAAAACAATTCTCCAAACTCATACATTGTTTCTGAACGAACTACGTGCAGTTGTTCTTTTGCTCTTGTCATTCCTACATAAAAAACTCTTCTTTCATCACTTTTATTTCGTCTGTAAGCTTCGTCTGCTTTTGAAGACGTGTCAGAAAATAACAACACGTTTGATGCTTGCCCACCTTTTGAAGCATGTATAGTAGAGAGGCGTACATCAGGATCTTTTTTTAAGTTTTGTTTATTCTCCAACATTTTTTTTACGTACTGTGCTTTACTGTCTGATATGTCAGACATTGATTCTCGCCATATCATATCTTTTTTTGCGAGTAATCCATAGTTATTTTTTAAATCTTCATAGGTGTATTGCGCTGTATCTGATGCTCTAGGCATTGTTTTAAACCCGTGCGCAACATCTTCGTCTACTTTCATGTAGCTATACATATCTTTTACTGATTTTAGAGACACTGATTTTCCTCTTGAAATATCAGTCCATGAAATAATCGCATTTAATAGTCGATCAGAAATAGATTTTTTATCATAACGAGAATAAAAGACTCCTGTTTTTTTTAATTCTTTTTCTACGTTATCTAAATGATATTTTGTCCTGGCTAAAATTAACCAATCATTATTATGTAAATTAAAATTATTAAAGAAAACAAAATTGTGTTTTTTATAAAGTCCTTGAAAATCACGAGGGTTCCAATTTTTCATAACACGTTCATTCTCAGGAATTCTATTTATAATGTTTACCGCTTTCTCTTGCACGGCTAACGGAACACGGTACGATTGATTTAAAATAACTTGCTCACCTTTTAATCTAAGAAATCTTTCTGGGCTTGCGCCCGCCCATTTAAAAACTGCTTGGTCATCATCCCCGGCAATGTAAACAGATTTAGAAGAACGTGATAGTAGTTCAACCAGATCCCATTGAATGCTACTAAGATCTTGCGCCTCATCAATAATTAAAACTTCAAAACGAGGAGTTACTTTTCTTTTTGTGTACTCTATAATCATGTCGGTGAAGTCCATGAATTTGTTATCTTTTTTATACTGTTCAAAGCCCCGAGCAATTTTTCTTAATTTAATTTCTCCGTCTTTTAAAAACGGTGTGTCAGGTTGCATGAACTGATGTTCAAGACTAACTTGTTTAATACGCGATAAATCATAAACCTGTAAGTACGCATCATCTTGCCAGCTCACTCCGTACTGTTTTAGTTTTTGATTAGGATTAGAAACTTTTATATTTAATTTATCAGAGAGCTCTTTGTAATCATCATCATCCATCATTGAATCATTTCCAAGACCGAGTTCTATGTATGCTAAACTATGTAGCGTTCTAAAATATTTAAAATCTTTTTTATCGTATTGTGGGAAACGGTCCACGGCTCGCGAGATAGCTTCCTTCGCTGCTTTTTGTGTAAAAGAAAAATATCCAATTTTATTTGGTTCTATTCCATTATCTAAAGCTTCTTCTACAATACTTAAAAGAGTATGTGTCTTACCTGTGCCAGGGGGCCCGAATATTTTTTTAGTGGTCAAAACGGTTCTGCTTTCTTCATGTCTGGTATCTCAATATCTTTAGGTTTTTGAAAATCATCAGGAACAAACCAAACATATTTTTTATTATTATCGACACTAAGTTTATGACTATCTCCTTTAAAAGATTCTTTTATTCTTAATATCATTCTTGTTTGATCTAGCGCTGTAAATTTTTTCTTTGTGCAATAATCAACAACATCTTTTGGATTAAACAAGATAGCATCAATCTCTTCTGTTTGATCTTCATCATTCTTAATATTGATTCTTTTACGAACAGGATTACCAACTAATAGATCTCTTACATCATCAGAGATACCTTGATCTGTTAAGAAAGATTTTAAGTGTTGATCAAACTGACCACCTTTAGATATTTCTTCTTCCATTTTAATTACATCTGCATCAGCCATCAACGTCTGTAGTTTTTTAGTCCAGTCGTCTCCCCCCATCGCATCAGGCAACACAGTTAAAACATCCATACATTTTTTTCTAAATTTTCTTTGATCAAATAATTCTTCCGTGTTGCATTTAATTCGTCTAACCTCTTCTCCTTCATCAGTATAAATTGTAAAATTTAAATACCATTGAGGATCATCTGTTTCATATTTTTGTAAACCAGAAATCTGCGGTTCAAAGAAATCACCAATACCCCATTTACGAGCACGGCATTCTGTTCTATTACATCGTCCTTTAAATGGTTCTGTTTTACATTTATATCCGTAATCTTTTTTCTCTTGTTCTTTGATAACGGTATCGGTTTCTCTGTAATCTAAAATTTCTGTGAAGTTTTCTAATGTGTTAAAACTGTGCACCTTACTCTGCCAGTTTTCATTTGCCCATTTCTTTTTTGCATAAACAGAATATTGAAACATACATTCATTACGCATTCCTTTTTGAATTTTATCCTGAGCCAAGCCTTGTAAACAAGGTGGACCATCTGCTAGTAAACCCTCTGGCTCTTCTTTTGTTTTTCTTTTTTTTAACTTAAATGATTTTAAATCTTTCTCTGAAATTATTTTTGTTTGAACAAAATCTATAAACTCATCTACTGATAGTGATTCAGCTTTTCCGTTAAAACCATAACGCACCGATCTATCCCCATCAAAGTAAGGAAGGTTTAAAAAGTTACCTGTGTCCCCTCTCTCTGTATCTAGCTCTGTTTGTTTTGGAAAAACTTCTGCATCGCCGTAATTAAGTAGAGCTCTAAACTCATGAAGTTTTAATCGCATTAATTTTGCAGAGATTGGTTCAGTAGTAAAAATAAATATATGTGCACCGCCGCTCTTTGATCTGCAAACAACAACAGGTAATTTATTTTTTTCTATTTGTTTAATTAATATGCTGTGATCAAACCCTTCATACACATCAATATCAATACATCCCCACCTACAAGTAGAGTTGTCTGTGATTGGTATAATTCCTAAACTTTGTTTTCCTTGTAAATGATTAACCCATAATTCTTTTGTAACTAATCGCTTGTTAATAAAAGCTTTACCACCTTTTTTACCATCCGATCTTACATTTCCATCAGGCTCATAAGAACCATAGGCTCTTTCTAATCCTGAAAATATTTCTATAAATTTTTCTACGTTCATAACACCCTTTAAAAATAAAAGAGGGCCCCGCTCGGAAAGGAGCCCCCTCTTCGCTACCTAAAACGGAACAGCTTCTTCCGTCGTAGTCGCATTGCCTTCTCCTCTTTCCTGTGATACTTTAGCCTCACCCTTAGAAACGGTTTCAGCAAAAGTTTTCGCAGAATTAAAGATTGCAATGTCCTTTTCATTACCTTGATCGAGTAATCGATCGAAAGCAAAATCAAAAGAGTGCCATGTTCCTTTGTCGTTTTTCTGTTTTGTTGTGGTAACTTTAAAGATACCAGAAAACATTGGCCACGCAGAAGGGATCACGGAACGAATAAGAGAATTAAATTTCTTACTTCGTTTATACCCTGTTGATTTGAGTGTGATAACACAAGGTGCACCTAACATTCCTGAAGATGCCTCGTTGTCATTTAGAACATAGAGAAAATGATTAGCACATGTTTCAATGTAGTTACCATTCTCCAGTCTATCTTTATTCATATTGTCTCTCGTTGTTTGTGAGAGAATATCTGAAGTTGCGGGATAGACATTAACAGGTGCATTAGATCCTGTACCGATGTTAGACCATTCAACGTATTCTCTTGCGAAGCCACAAGGGATTACACGAATGCCAGTTTCACCACTGTACAATTCTTCTGTCACGCTGTTGTATATCATGCCAGCCTTTGCTCCAGGAACAGTCTCATCCTGTACCTCTGGAGATAATGCCATCAAAGCTTTAAGCCTTGGTGTAGCGTAGTCTTGTGTATCAATAGTATCAAAACCCATTGATCCAAAGTTTTCAAAAGGGATAACCTGTGCTACCTCTTTTGTTTCTTTCTTAGTCGTCATAGCATTCTTCGCCATAATTTCCTCTTTCAGTTTTCAAGTTTCACTATGTAATTTTCACTTTGTTGGTTACATAGACACCAAATTTGTCTTGGGGCAAATCAACACCTTTTTGTATTTGCTCCTTAACAAAAGCTTTTAAGGTAGAGGCATGAACACCGCTCTTCTGTATTGGAGCTTGCCCTTCATCGCGCAATCTCTGATACAAATCAGTAGCATTGTCTTCTTCTCCTCTTCCAAAGGTCACGACAATATCATTTTTAATTATATCGTCAAACCCATTTTCTCTTAACCATGCAAACGCATCGGATTTATTGTCTTCACTTATGTGTGCCTTATACACTTCTTCTACAGAAACTTTTGTTCCTGTTGTAAGTGTGACAGACTTCATATTCAATTCCTCTAGCAATGTTGGAATAGATTCATTTTCTAATTTGAATTGATCTTCTTCCAAAGCTTTTAGTTTTGCTTTCGCTGTCTTTATATCTTCACGTACTTCTTCAAGGTCTTCACAGCGCTCTCCTAAAGTTCGTAATCGATCATCGCCTGACTGTTTAAAGTCATCGATATTTTTTTTAGTTTCTTCAAATAATGACATATAGCTTTCTCCTATATTTATTTAGTTGATGTCTATCTCCACGGGATAATATTTTTTTACTATGCGGTCCCACTTCAAGAGTTTATATTTTCCTCTATTCATTTTAGACGCCACCGATGCTACCACAGCAATGATGGATGGATCACCTAGACATAATATATAGTCATTGTCAGAAAAGTTCTCTAACTTTTTTTTAAGCGAAAAAAGAACAGGCTTAGCACTAATGATTAATTGATCTTTTCTTGGCAATAACTCTTGGAAATTACCAAAGCGAAGAGCATCTGTCATATCTACTCCTGGTTTTTCTTGTACTACATAAACTGTCATAAGCTTTCTCCTTCTCCATTTAGTCCTTGCAAAAAAATAAATCAAGCATTAAATGCATACTTAGAAAGAAAAATTACTAACTAGAGGAGAAAACTATGGATTATCCATTTAAAACTGTGCCGTATGCACATCAAAAAACTGCATTAGAAAAGTCATGGGAGAAAGAATCCTATGGTTTATTCATGGAAATGGGGACAGGTAAGTCGAAAGTTCTCATTGATAATATGTCTATGTTGTATGATCAAGGTCATATTAATGGTGCTCTTATTATTGCACC
>Ga0098048_1000855_pt1 | contig 13933 bp, 31 predicted proteins | sample 13_taG_FD_75052 | JGI IMG/M metagenome (GOLD analysis project Ga0098048, IMG submission 75052) | Marine viral communities from the Subarctic Pacific Ocean - 13_ETSP_OMZ_AT15268 metaG | ecosystem: Environmental > Aquatic > Marine > Oceanic | place: Pacific Ocean | collected 2015-01-16 | reverse complement strand
TGCCGCTGGGTATGTAAGCGGGTCTAGGTCGACCACCCCGGAAGCCAGTCCCGGAAGGAAAGCTCGGTCCAACGTAACACCAGTTACCCCACTGGCGTCCCAACCCACGAAGCACTCGGCAATGCGAGAATCGATTAAATTCGGAAAAGAGTTGCGGACGGTAGCTCCCGTTTTGAAAACCCAGCTAGAAACGTCAACGTCTAGCGAGGAACTAGACCGAAAAACAAGGAAAAAATCATCCACAGAATTTACTTGCCAATTGGGAAGATTAACGGGGTAGTTGAGTGCGTCTATCGGAAACCACGCCTGCGCCAACACTCCTTCAACTACCGGGGTGTCCGTAGCAGTATAAGTGACGTTGGCAGGACAAGTATTCAGGGAGCTGACAAAACTAAATATAAGCTTGGAAAGAGAGATAACGTTGGTGACCTTAGATAGGTCTGAAGTCAATCCTCTATTGGTGCCGTACAATTCAACAGCTCCTCCTGAAATAGAAATTACATAGCTGCCAGCAGGATAGGTGTGTGTTTGAACAACTGAAAGATTTATATCCTCAGTAGGAGAACCGTCTCCCCAATCCACAATTGCAGGTGCAGTCTGGCTAACCGTGTAAAATGAAACCGTCTCTCCAGCTAAAGTCGTTACGTCAAATACATCGGTAAACACCGCACCACCGCCGCCGCCGCCGCCAGTGCCGGTGCCCGTGCCCGTGCCGCCCTTAATAACGTTATTTATGCCTATCTGTATAGGCATATCACCATAGGGCTACGATATCGGTAGGAGGAGTAGGGGTAGCAAAAACTCGCTTGACCTGAACAGGAATGAAAGCGCCAGCAGCAACGCCAGTAAATGTCACCTCGTCGTTGCCCGCTGTCAAAACCTTAACGTCTCCGCCCGAACCGCTGTACAAAACGCAGCCCGTATTGGCGTCAGAGTAAATGACATAGTCCTTAGCAGTTGGCATAATGTCGGCGCTGAGGGTAAGGGTGTTTTCATCGTCAACCGCCGTAACCGTAGCCACACTACCGTCGGTAGTGTTGTACACGATGTAGTTGAGTAGGTTGCTAGTGAAAGCCGCGTCACTGTCAACAAGCTTGCCGGCATCCGCTCCGTCAGTGGTTCCGCTAGTACTAGCACCCGCAACGTTAGGGATGTTGATGGTGTCGCTGGCGATGACCGCAAGGGCCCGTTCGACTTGTAGTTTCTGATATGCCATTATTCGTATGGGAACATTCGATTCAATGTATCACGACGCTTGTTGCAGCCGCAATCCTTACCCGTTGCCTTGGCCACAGAATCAACCACCTTCTTAATGCCGGTGGCTTTGGTGACCTTCTCGATGCTGTCGCCTAAACCTTTCATGACGACTAAGTTAATACTTTCCCTTTCGTCCGCTAGGGCTTGCCTTCTTACTTCCCCCCTTGCCTGCCCACAACTTCTTGCACGACCAATACCGTGCCGTCAACTTGTCGTTGGCCGTATCACACTTGTGCCGTGCCTTGAAACTCTTACGCGCCGCAGCACTGTAGTTGTGACCGTAACCCTTTGCACCAAAGTGAATAATCTTTTCCTTGCCATTGGCGCACGCCTTGACCATCTTCTTCTTGCCCTTGCTCGTAGATGAGCGAGGCTTGTTGCAAGGCATGTCCTTTTTGCTTGGCATTACGTACTCTTAGCTTGGATGACAATCCAGTTGACACCGTCAGACCAGACGGCAATACCATTATACACCTTGTTAATCCTATACGATGCCTGACCGTCAATGGTCTCAGAACCCGGAGCATAGACATCGACCTTGTCCTGTGCCGTGACAGTTCCGTCGTTGACGATACGCAAAACACGATACGGGATGGCAGCGGCAGAAGGCAGCGTAAGGTCATGAGTGCCAGACCCACCAACCCAATTCAAGTCCACAAGGTTCTTGCTCGTAGTAATAGTAGATGACCCGCCGGGACCGACAGTCATAAACTCAGGCTCTAAAGTAGCTACGCCGCCAACGTTGTTTAGCGTATTGTCAATAGTAACGGTGTTGCCGCCAGACTGAGTGACAGCCACACCCGTACCCGCAGTAATCAGGACAATAGAGTCGATACCGCTCGTAGCATTCAAGTACATGGCGACCTCGCCTTCGCTAATTCTAGTACTAAGAGTGTATACATCAGAAGTGCCCGCAGAACCAATCTCCTCAATGGTGTACGCGTCTCGCAAAGCGTCGCGAGAGGCGCTTCCCCTGTCGACAGTATCAACTCCCGGTGCTACACCGTGAAACTTAGTCCCTGCTGGTATCGGCATCTTTTCTCTTTTTGTATTTAAAAAACTTACGGGGTCGACCTAAAGCATTCGTGGTCTTCAACTCATACTCCCTCTTGAAATCAGCGCCTTGAGGAGAATTGTAAAAATCTAATTCCTTCTGCACCGTGGGGTGAGAACGAGACTTCAGAAACTTATTAGTAAAAGGGTTGACGCTGGCGCCATGACCAGAGCCATCGCCGCCAAGGCGACGTTCGACACGAGCAGCTTGGCGCTCCTTGTACTGACGACCCTTCGATTTATTGACGACGTACTTACGCCGTACTCTACGCCTTGGGTTTTCTTCTGACACGACGTTTGATTTTTTTTACCACCCAAGGGACAACCCAACGAGCAATACGCTTAACCCCCTTGCGGCTCAAAAACTGAAGGAGGGGTTTCATTCAGGCCGAACAGGCTTGGTAGGAATAGACTCCCCATTCTTTTTAGCCTTAATTCTATCCCGGCGCCACTTTCGTAGCTCCCTATGATACTGGTTTCTTTCTTGAAAATTCATTCTCAAAGATAATTATTTACGACTAACCCTTGCGGCAGGAGTGTTAGTAACGAACTGTCCCTTGCCACGCTTCTTCTTGCGTGCCGTAGCTGCACGCTGAGCCTTAGTCAAAGACTTGGCCTTAGCCAAAGGCAAACACCGGTCCGGGTTTTTCTTGTTCTTGCTCGTGCCGCACTCGCCCTTAATGCTGCCATCAAGACCGATGCGCACCCACTTCTCGTCACGCCACTTCTTGAGCTCGCCCATTACTTCTTAGCCTTGGGCTTGCGTGGCTTCATAACCTTCGCCTTCACCTTAGCCGTACACGGCTTACCATATCCTTTACTTGCCATAATTGGGGTCTTTGCAATATTTGCTCGCAGCCATGTTGGCATACGCGCTGGGGTACTTATCAAACGTGCGCTTCGCCCATGCAATTCCAGCAGGACAAATCTTGTTGCTCTTCTTCTTCCTAGCCACGAGTCACTTCTTTTTTTCTGCCAAGCAGAGACATCCGCTTGCGCTTGGTTTTAATCTTAGGGTCTTTGCCCTTCTTGACCACCGTGGTCTTCTTCATCTTCGAACCGTTAGAACCCTTAACCTTAACAGTAGTGCGGGTAGTGCCACCACGAGTGGTTTTGGTTCGAACCGTACGGTTGCCAGACTTAGTCTTCTTATAGCCCATGAGTAAACTTATGGATAATCATACAGATGGTGGCCCCGACAAGGCCGAGGCACACCATCCGATATGAAAACTCTTCGCGGGTCATTTGCGCTTTCTGCTTGTCACAGTCTTTTTTTGCTTGCGCTTTGTCTTGAGATTGTCTTTAGGACCCTGCGAACGACTCTTGACTCTAACATTGTTACTAATATCACCCCTCTGTGCATAGCTACTCGCGGACACACCTCGGCCAAGGTTCACCTTCTTTTCCTTTACAACAGAGTTGCGACCACCCTTTTCTTTTTTGGAGCTTGCAACAACCCTACCCAATCGATTAGTAACAGTGGTGGACTTTGTTTTACTTCGACCTCCGGATTTAGTCTTAGACCTAGTTACCGTGAGCTTGTTTCGATTCTTTCCACCTGAAATAGTAACCGTTTTCTTTTTGACGCCGTCCTTCTTGGACTTAGTCACTGTGCGTTTGACTGACATATCGAATATCTTGTGCCAGCAAATTACAATGAACTATTTAAAGTACTGGCGGGTAGTCCGCTACTTCATCAACGCCAAGTACGGCATCACCCAACCCGACCTAGAGATGCTCATCTTCCTATATGATGAGCCCTACTTCACCCGGGCTAAGTTCAAAGAGTTCGATAAAGTATTCTCGTGGGACAAAGACCGCTTCAACCGCCTAGTGAAAAACGGGTGGGTAGAGAAAGTGTCCGTACAATCAAAGTCGCGCCTAGGCGTATACAACCTGACCTACAAAGCCAAGAGAGTAGTAGGGTACGCATACGCACTGATAGAAGGCAAGGAGTTCCCGACAGATGACCAGAACAACCCCGTCTTTAAACGCGACGTGTCATTTACCGATAAGATGTACCGGAACGTAATGATGGAAATCAATGAAGCACAACGACAACATCGCGTTCAGAAATGATGGTGCGAGCGACGCCGTCAATCAACATGGTGTAGCTCGCCCGCTTGTCGTAGTATAGCTCCTCGCCAGAGGAGATGACCTCAACGTCGGTACCAGATGCCACAACAACGCCACGACCGTAGCGCAACTTGTCGGTGTCTTCACCGCTCAAAAGCAAACCGCTGTCAGTAGTGGTCTCCTCCTTGACTTGGTCTAAAACAATATATTTTCCTATAGGACGCATTGCACAAAAATTGGTGTAAGCGAACCCACATAGGCGCCCGCAATATTAAAATCGAAATGTTCTATCGCCTCAACCTCGTCCATGCCGTGGTCGGTGATAAGGAGCTCTAAGATGCGGCCAATATCATAGCACACCCGATACCCGTCCGGAACCTCAGTGATGCCCATGATGGCATCGTCAAACCCGTCGGCGAACATAGCCCCGGCCTCAACAGCCTCAAGCCAATCAGTAATCTCCTCCCTCATGCTCGTGCAAGTGTGATGATGGCCTGAGTGCTCAAGATGGTAACCGCAACGCTGACCGCGTTCTGCAAGGCAGACTTCGTAACCCGAGTAGGGTCGATGACGCCCATCTCAATCATATCACCGTACGCGCCAGTCTTGAGGTTGTATCCCTCGCCGTCAGGTGCCATGCTGTAATCGAAACCCTCGCCGCAGTTCTCCATGATTTGATTCAAGGGAGCACGCAAAGCTTCACGCAATACTTTAGCAGCAACACCCTCACGGTCTGATAACCAGCGACTTATGTTGTATAGGGTGACCCCGCCGCCAGCAACAACGCCGTCCTGCATAGCAGCGCGAACAGCACATACCGCGTCGTCAACACGGTCGTATAACTCCTTCTGCTCCAAGTCAGTACGCCCCCCAACCTCAATCACTCCTATACCACCAACCAAGCCGGCAATGCGCTGACGAATGAAGTCCTTGTCAACCTTTCGCTTGGCAAGCTCCAAAGCAGATTGCAGCTCGGCAATGCGCTCATCGACACCATCCTCTTTGTCACCCTTGACAATAACAGTGTCGCCGCGACCAACAACAACACGGTCCGCAAAACCTAAGTCCGAAAACTCCATCAAGCTCAAGTCGTCGCCAGTCTTCTCACTGAAGTACGTGGCACCAACACTCACGGCTAAGTCCTGCATAAGCTCGTGCTGCTTATATCCAAAGTTCGGGGGAGGAACAACGCAAAGCTTTAATCCCTTCTTCATCACGTTCGCAGCCAATGTGTTCACCACATGAGTGCTGCATGGAGCAACAATCAATAGCTTCTTGCCGTCACGGATAATCGGACCCAAGACCTTCTCGATGGCCAATACGTTGCTAATCTCTCCGTCGCATACCATAACATGGCAACCCTCCAATACACACTCGTCACGACTCTGGTCGTTGATGAACAACTCAGTAGAATAACCCCGGTCCAACTTAAAGCCGTGAGTGACGCTAAACCCAGTGTCGCTGGTCATACTCTTCTCAACCGTAACAACGCCGTCCTTGCCCACCTTGTCGTAAACGTCAGCAATGATTTTCCCAATCGAACGGTCGTTGTTAGCACTGATGGTGGCTACACTACGCAAGTGCTTCTTAGTTAAACGACGACTGCGAACACCCAACTCCTCAACAACCTCCTCAGTTAAAGACACCAAGTCCCGAAGCACGTCCGTCTTGTTGGCATCTAAAGAACCAATGCCGCCCTTGACCAATGCCTCAGCCAAAACAATGCTAGTAGTAGTGCCGTCGCCAGCCTCACTAGCCGTCTTGTCAGCAGCCTCCTTCATCATGCGTACCGCCAAGTTCTCGATAGGGTCAATCAAGTCGACAGCCTTGGCAACAGTAACACCGTCCTTGGTTACAGTAATGCCGTGAGTGTGATGAGGACTCTCGATAAGAACAGTCTGCCCGCTAGGACCTAGAGTACTCTTGACAGCTTTGGATAGCTTCTCGATTCCGGAGATAAGCTTGGTGCCCTCGAAGTGAAGGTCTTTAGGTATTTCATTCATAGTCCTGCAAACATACCGTGACGCGGTGACAGTTTCAAGCTTCCCCTATAGAGAGAGAGAGAGAGAGAGAGAGAGAGAGAGAGCCTTGTATACGGGAGAGAATAATTAGGAATCGTGTCACATACTATGAGAACCAGTAACTTAGGTTACATTTTTTTGTCACAAGTGTGTCGATTTTCTGTCACGTAAAAGGGGTAGCCACGTTTGACCACCCCTTCACCTTAACCAATAAACTGCCATGGCCCCCTTGACGGGCCTCATCAAAGGTAGGGCGTGACGCATAAACTGGTAGCACAACATGACCCTGTGTCGATTTGGGAGATGTCTGTAGCGTTTGGGTAACCCCACCCCCCACGGTCATGGACCCCCAAGAGAAACGAGATGCATTCGAGCAGGGGGGGGTCGTCTTTTCCCGTCCACGTCCGGATTTTTTGCCGTTTTGCTACGCCCCCGCCACGCCCCCGCCCCTCTGGGGTAATACCGCCCCCGCGCCCGGTGTCGTTTAACGTATCGCCCAACCAACGCCCCCCGCAAAGCCCTGCCCCCGTAGGGCTACGGACGCGCCCCGAATTAATCCGGATTAATCAGGTAAATAAGCCCCTGTTTTCTTTGCGCTTTCTAAGTTCTTTCGTAGAATTGCAGTCGTTCCCAACGGGGGACGGATGGAGCCTGACACATGAAGACCGCGTGAAGGGTGTAAGTTCTTTGATATGTTGACCATAATTAATCCGGATTAATCCGGCCCCCCTCCGGTTAAAGCGGGGGCCACTAACGGCCACACGGCCACACAATACAATACAATGAGTTTTACTAATTCAACCCAATTTGGATTTGCCACCATTAACGGCAAGAAAGCCCCTGTGAACGTCGCATCTATTAAAGATGCACACGGCAAAACCGAGGCCGCTATGTTCAACCTGCGTTTTCAACTCGGCGTGTTCGCTATTTACTGCGAATCGAAAAAGCTGAAAATCAAGGCCATGGCCCCCAAGCTTGCGAAGTCCACGGGCTTGAGCGCGTCCACCATTCCGGTGTATTGTTCACAGGGCAAGCGGTTGGTCGAAGGGAAAGCGACCTTTAAAGGTCTCGAAACCTTTAACCGCAAAGCGAAGCGGGACAATGTCAAGACGGGCGTTGAAAACTTCGCGAAGTCGTTGGCGGGCCAAAAATTGGCCCCCGCTACGAAAGCGGCCCCCGCGAAAGTCGAAGACGCGCCCATAAAGATGCGCACCCCGACCAACGCCACCACCACGAAAGGCAAAGGCGCTGAGCTTGTTTCCATCGTCGCTCCTTTGGTAATGACGGCAACGGCAAAGGCCAACCTTCGCGAAGCTATCGAAGCGCATTGCAAGGCGTCCGACATCGCCCTCGAAAGCTTGTTCCCTGAGCTTGCAAAGGTGAACGCGTAACCCCACAACCCTCACCCCTCACCGGGTGGGGGTTTTTTTATGCCCCTACTTCTGGTCCAATTAATCCGGATTAATCCGGTACACCTCACCCCTGTCGTTCCCATGCTGTGAGTCAGGGACGGCGAGTCAGGGACGGCGAGTCAGGGACGCGCTCGTTCTACTGGTGTGAGTCAGGGACGGCCCGAAAAAGTTGCACCTACGCAGTGCAGATTTCTTAGTTATTTCTTGTATAATCGAAACATTCTGCGTATATTGCACTATCATTAAAACAACAACAAATAGATGGCGACCGGGCCAATTAATCCGGATTAATTCTAATGGACATCAGAGTAACCACCATCGACAGTCAGGGACGATTCAGCGAGCCATCCTTTCAATGGGCTCCATCGTTCAGCGACTTGGTAGAACAGATTCAACAGCGCGGCGTGACTTGCATCGTGCGTCAGGGACTCATCCGCTTTACGGTTGGTGAGTGGACGAAAGAGATTCAGGTAATTAATCCGGATTAATCATGACCACAGCACACATCGTTTACCTCCTTGCCTTCGGCATTGTAGTGGTTGCCCTTCTTTTCCTTGACCCCATCAAAAACCACATTGACTCATGACATACTACGAAACGTGCCTAAAAAGCGCAAAGTCTCACTCGACCAAGGATTTGCTTGAGATGATTGACAAGCTTGACAAAGCCCCACTCGTCGCTGAGAACAACGATATGTTCAAGGCCCTCAATGACGAGTTTGAGTCTCGGTGGAACACGCAATCCAACTACGACCGCTTGTACTCAGAAAACGGCGGCTCCTTCAACCGCGCCATCATCGACGCCTTCTTCAAGGCTGACACCAACAACAGGCCGCGCCTTGTCCGGGCGTTCCCTGAAACCTTCGTTCCATCCGTTGAGTGGCTAGAGAGAGAGGACCGATACCAAAAGAGACGCGAACTCAAGAAAGCAATTCGTGCCACCCACAGAGGCAGTATGGGCGACCCCATGAATCCAACCACAAGATGATTATATTCGATTTAGACGGCACTATAGCCAACGTCGATGCCAGACGTAAAGAGGCAGACGAAGCACAGGCCCCATACCCAAGCAACGAGCGACAGGCGTGGTGGATGACGTGGCAGAACCCTGACAACATAATCAATCTTGACGTACCCAACGAGTTGGTGGTCAGTGTACTGAGGGACTGGCGTGAGCGCGGCAAGCACATTGTCATCACCTCTGCCCGCAACGACAAAAACCGTGCGGTGACGGAGAAGTGGCTTGCCAAGTACGGCATCCACTACGACGCCTTGTATATGCGCAAGGACGGGGACTATCGTCGGGACAATGTGTTCAAGCAAGAGTTGTTGGACAACATCCGCAAGGGTGGCGAGCACCTCATCGAGAGGGTGTACGACGACCGCAACCAAGTTGTCAATATGTGGCGGTCCAACGGCATCGACTGCATCCAAGTTGTATCACGAGAGCAGGGCGAGTTCTGATGAGCGAGCGACTTATGGACTTCTCTGCCTTCAGTTTTCTTTTTGCGTGTCTACTCTCTCTTGTCACCGAGGGTATCGCACCATACATCATCCTCTTTGTGACAGCACCGACGTTTATTCTTTCACTAATACTATACAGATGAGCTATAGAACATTCTCTGGTCTACTCGAACATATAGACAACCACTTTGACATCAGCACTGCTGACAACTACAACCGCGACTCTATCGAGGGGACGTGGAAGGGCGAGCCGATTATCATCAGGAGGGTTACGGCCCGGAACATCCCATGGGACCCCGAAACCAAATCATGCATGGCTCCGCGATGGAAGACCGACGTCACTGTAATCCTTGGCGGAGAGGTTGTTTCGACATGGGGCATCATGGGCGTAGACAACGAGGTGTTGTGTGCCAATTGGTTTTCTGAACGCAGTGTGGAGCGCTCAGAGATGGATACTGCCCGCCGTAAAGAATTGAAATCATTATGGAAGCCATGAAGATTAAAGGCAAGACCAAGCACGGCATCGTGCATGTTGACGGCAGTGCCACGTCTCCCAACGGCGTTGACTACACCCGTGAGCAGATGCGGGCTTTCGTCAAGGAGTACAGCGGTGTCAACCGCATTCACAAACCTCTGTTCATCCTGTTCTACACGGACGTTATGAACTGCAAACCATGGACATGACATATCAAAAGCCCGTAAACTCTGAAGGGTTCTACACTGGACCCGAACTCAAGTGGAATGTCGAGGACGTGGAGTGTATCGCTCAACGCCTTGACTACGACTTGGACCAAGCCACCCTTGAGCGTGTACTCATTGCCACGTTTCAAGACAACGACGGACTGATGAACGACATCAGTCGTCACATCGAATTCACTCTTGAGTACATGGCTAACACCGATGCGCTATGAACTGCAAACCATGAACATAATGAACATTGAATTCCCACCCCTTTACGGCTCCGACCTTGTGTCTGCGGCCCTTGTCATCACTGCCTTATCTGAGGTTCCTGAGCCTGTAGACATCATGCATTGCGGCTTCAACGAACACAGCGGCAACGTATACATCGCCCTTGAAAACGGCGTGACCATCGCCTCGTGCTTCGGGCAGAGGGTTGAGTACATCGTCTACGACCCTGATACTGACGAGGATAAGTCTTACAAGAAATACCCGGCTCGTTGAGCGAGCCGTGACAGACACCGCGAGGCGATTTGGTGGGGGCATGGACCCTCCACCCTCCTCAACCAACAACGGGGTGTCGAATGGAATGCTCCATCCAACCAAGGACAACAGGGAGAAGTCGTCGTAGATATCACGGCGCACGAAGGCACACATGGTGGCCCATTGCAAGGGGTGGGGGTTCGATTCCTCCTGTGTCTCAAACACATACAGACATCATGTACGAATATGAAATAGAAGAAGCTAGAGCCTTTGAAGAATGGCTTGCAGAGAACGCGCTCAAATCTTACACAGAAGCCTATGTTTTTTGGAGTGACTTCATCGACGAAGAGTGTGAAGGTTGGGTGAACGTGGTGACTCAAGTCCATCTCGACGGCACTATCGAGATGTTCAACTACGACACGAAACAAATGCTGATTCCTCACTGACTAAAATAAATACAGACATGACGAAAGAGAGAATGTTCTTCACCCAATTGAAGTCGGGCTTGTGGCACTGGCACAAAGACCTGACGACCATCACCCTTGAGATGACGACTGCACAGATGTGGGTTGTATCCACGTTGCTTCGGCTTGTGCCTTGGTACAAGGTTCGAGTTGCGAACCTTTCCAAGGTGGAACGCATAAAAAAATCCCTATACAGACAGGAGATTTCTTAGTAATTACTTGCATACATGGAATATATTCCTTATATTGCACTATCAATTAAAAGCAAATACAATGGCCATTGAAACCATGACAACAGGCGAGGCTTGCCGCGCCATTCACGAAGACATCGACCGACTACTCAAGTCTATACCTCCCATGGTTCTTGAGTTGGACACTCCACTTGGTGGTGCTGACGTTGGGTGTCTCATCGCAAACATCCACGAGTGTGCAGAGCGCATCCTCGAAGTAAACAATTAATCCGGATTAATTATGACAGACGAACAGATAGACGCTCGCATCGCTGAGCTACGGGCCAAGCCCATCACCAAAGCCACTGAGGCAGAGGTACGAGAACTCCTCTCATACTACGGCGACGACCAACTGCGTGAGATTCAGACCATACTGCGCGACCACATCAAGAGCATTGCTCGCGAGAAGAAACACTTCGATGAGTATTGGCGGTGCAAGGACATCATAAAGTGGGTGCATGAGGAGGAGTGCAAGCGTCCTATGACATCCGATTTCCTCAACGGGATGTTTAAAATCAACTTCCAATGAAAGACCAAATCATCAACGCCAAGGTCAAGTTCCCTACCCTTGGTTACTCCGTACTGACTACGGGTCAGGACATCTACCGAGACAAGAACGTCGAGGTTTGCGTTCACGTAGGCATCAACGCTTCGGGCCACGCATGGTATGATTTCTACGACACTGCCTTTGGCGGCGAAAAATACCAAGCAAGTGGCATGCTTGACATTGAGAAGGGCAAGCTTGTAGACTACGATGGTGTCGGGTCATTGCCCACTGTGATTATGGACATCCTGTTCAAGGAACTCAACGTCGACGTCACCGAGATTTACTACGACGATGGTCAGCCCAACGACTACAAGGTATTCAAGTACCGCATCGACGACAGGGCATTCGACGACTGGGACAAGTGCCGAGAGTACATCCACTCACTCAACCTTGACCGCGATGCTAACCGCGCCAAGTTCCATACAATCGAGCAATCATGAGAGACCGCATCCTCACCATCCTTCGCTATGCCCGCAACGCCATGGGCAACGACGCCGACGTCACACTCAATCTGCTCGCAGACATTGAGGTCGTGGCCATGGCCGCCCTGCATGGCGACAAGACCATCATCCCAAGCGAGCTGTTCGGCAACATCGAAATCCCTCAGAATATCATCACCGAGATGAGCAATGGCGCCGACGACCTGTGGTTCTCCGTCAGCGCACACATCGACGTCAATGTCTTCTATGCAGAAGGGTGGCAGTTCAACATGTACCCCGTCAAGAACGGGGAAATCAACACAGAATTCGACCTCGAATCAGGAAAGCTATGACCATACCCGAGACAATCAAGACCAAGGATTTTGGTGACATCAAGGTTGACGAAAATGCGGAGTGGGGTAGGCTGTCCTCCCATGAGGATGTCGGCTTTCCCGCAGGTGAACACCTGTATTGCTACGTGTACATGGACGAGCGGTCCCACCTCTGCTACTACATCACTACCGCCTATGGCTCACAGCGAGAACTCGAAACAGGAAAGCTATGAAACCATTTTACTTCGTCGTCGAGACCGACGACCCACGAGACGAGGGCTTCGCCTTCCAAGACCTTGACTACTACCTCGAGGACTTCAACAACGACATGGCTACGGAGTATCGCAACGTCGATGACTTCAACGACGGCGAGGAGTATCGCCGCATCTACACCATCAAAGAGATAAACGCATGACACAGGAAAAAATGATTGACAACATGGTCGAGCATCTCAAGGGGTTCGGCTCGTTCAAACAGATGGCTCGGTATGTATTGGGTATCAAGTCCAGTCTCGATAACTCCGTTGCTGAGGCGACATGGCTTGACAACCTTGCATCACTACTGCGATATGGCGAGGGTGAGAGGACTGAGAAGGAGTTGTATGCCGAGTACCAAGAGGAACTCAAACGAATCGAAGAGAGATACAATGGATGACTGCCCTATCTGCGGCGGCGAGGGGTTTGTTTACTCGACCCACTACGCCGACCCCTATGCTACGACCCGACCATGCGAGTGCATGGACCGAGACCCTGACGAGAAACACGACAACAGATGACAAGGACAAATCACCTCGACCTACACATGGCACAGTTGTGCCGCGACCGCGCCGACCGCATGGCTGAGTCTAACAGACGCAAAGGATGGGCGGACCTGTGCGGTGACATCGACAACATCCGTGGCCTGTCCCCTCTGCTTCGCCGCCACGCAAGTGACGAAGAGGTACGAGAGTACATCCGCAACATGGACACGGCATGCCGTGAGCAGTTGCCTCAATCTGTATGGGAAGCGTTTGCAAGATGACTGACTACAAAAAATCTACAATGAATTCCAAACATTAACTGTAGAAAAACTTGCACAGTAGTAATAAATACCTTATATTTGTATATCAATAATTCAATACACTATGGACAACCCAACTACCCCGGACGTCACGCCGCAGACTCGTGACACATTGCTCGAACAGCTCAACTTCCTTATCGACGGAGCGCGTTCCAATCTCATGGACATGAAGGCAAGCCTTGCCATCGACGGCCCCTTGCTCAAGCCCGAGACCACCTACACCAAGGAGCAGGTCATCAAGATGTTGCGCTCTGCATACGACCTCGGTGCTACAGCCCACGAGGAAAGTATAAGCGTGAAGACAAAAGGGTGGAGTAACGGCATCGAGGTACAGGTCGAGATGGAAGAGGGTGGCTTCAGCTTTAGCGGCGAGGTCACTGTAGATGAGGATGTCATCATGGAGGCCATTGCTTTCGACGAGCACACCATGACCGCCGAG
>Ga0098048_1000854_pt1 | contig 13937 bp, 17 predicted proteins | sample 13_taG_FD_75052 | JGI IMG/M metagenome (GOLD analysis project Ga0098048, IMG submission 75052) | Marine viral communities from the Subarctic Pacific Ocean - 13_ETSP_OMZ_AT15268 metaG | ecosystem: Environmental > Aquatic > Marine > Oceanic | place: Pacific Ocean | collected 2015-01-16 | reverse complement strand
GGACCATGGTGGGAACTCAACCCTCAACGAGGACGAGCAAACAACTCCGTAGTTGTAATGCGACACAGAATTGATAAGCCCACTTTCATGAACTTATGGAAACGCGTCGAGGAATCACGCTCAGGAGAGCCAGGATTTTACTTCTCAAACGATAAAGACTGGGGCTGTAACCCATGCTGTGAAATTGGCTTACGACCAAACCAGTTTTGTAACTTGGTCGAGATCAATGTTTCCGATGTTTCAACTCAAGATGAATTAAACGCACGCTCTAGAGCAGCATCGTTCATAGGGACCCTTCAGGCGTCCTACACAGACTTTCACTACCTTCGACCTGTCTGGCAACGGACAACCGAGAAAGATGCGCTCATCGGCGTCTCAATGACTGGTATCGCATCCGGTGGAGTATTGAACTTAAACATGACCGAAGCTTCTTTGGTTGTATCTAAAGAAAACCGTAGAGTTGCAATGCAAACTGGTATCAACCAAGCAGCACGACAAACATGTGTTAAGCCTGCCGGCACAACTTCTCTTACTCTTGGCACGTCAAGCGGCATCCACGCATGGCATAATGATTACTACATCAGACGACTTCGCGTTGGAAAGAATGAAGCAATCTATTCATATCTCGTCAATAACCTGCCTGAGCTCATCGAGGACTGCCGCTTTAGACCTCACGATACTGCTATCCTATCTGTTCCTCAAAAAGCTCCTAAAGGGGCAATAACGCGCCACGAAAGTGCACTTGATTTGCTCGAGAGAGTAAAGAAGGTTTCTGCAGAATGGATCAAGCCCGGCCACAAGAAAGGTAACAATACTCATAATGTCTCAGCTACAGTAAGCATCCGAGACGAAGAGTGGGAAACTGTTGGAGAGTGGATGTGGAATAACCGAGGTGTCTACAATGGTTTAAGTGTTTTACCCTATGATGGAGGCACTTACGTACAAGCTCCTTATGAAGATTGCGATGAAGAGACATATGAAAAGATGCTCTCTTTGGTCAAAAATGTTGACTTGGACCTAGTTATTGAAACAACAGATGAAACAGATCTGTCTGGTGAAATCGCCTGTGGCGGTGGAGCTTGTGAAATCTTTTAACAGGAGAAAAGTATGAGAGAAGAATTAGAGAAAATTATTCATGGCTTGAAAGAAGTGATGGAAGATCTTGATAAAGTAGAGGCTGGGTCTTATGGCTATAAGTCAGCAGCACCAAGAGCGAGAAAAGCTCTCATGGAAGCTTCTAAGGAATTAAGAGAAGTCAGAACGACAATACAAGAAGTAAAGAATTCTCACGAAGAAAAGTAAAAGTTTTTACTTGACAACTCAATCATAATGTGTTATATTATAAACAAGAACAATTAATTTTGTTTATAATATAACACATTATGATTTTTTTATTTGGAGTAAAAATGAAATTTGAACCACACAATAGACACCTATGGATCCGACCAAAAGAAGAAGTGAAGGAAGATAAAGAGTCTCCCCTCTTTGTAATGCCTAACGAATATCAACCACCCAAGTCTCCCTATGTCGTTGGAGAGATATTAGCCATGGCTTGCGATTGTGAAATTAGCCTAGATGTCGGAGACACTATCGTCGTTGAAAGAACCACGGTTCAGGAGATAAAAGCCGATTCTGAGACTATTTACGTTGTTAAAGAAAACTATGTCTATGGGAGAATTTGCAATGAGGCTAACAACTACAACACTTAAAACATTAATACTGGAAGTACTTTCTGAAGAAAGAGATTTGCAATATGTTAAAGAAGCAAAGATGGAAGACCTCGGCGATGTTTGTTATATCAAAGGCTCTACTCATCAATTAGCGACATGTAAAATTGGAGATGAAAAGTATTATCTTAAATTCTCAGATAGCTGGGCATTTTCAAACCCTTCTGATAAATCTATGCAAATTGGAGTTGAGTATCTTGCTTACAAGATATATCAATTGTATCCTGCAAATGTCCCAGAAGGCGTAGAAGTTGTATCAGACCCTGACCAAAAAAGAATAGGTATAGCAACATCAGAAATGAAAGGCCAAGCGGCAGGAGGACTAAGACACAGTTTTCCAGCAAAGAATTGGGTATCTTCTATTTCGGGCGGTGCTATGGTTGATATTTTCTTGGCCAACTGGGATGTTAAAAATACCAACAACTTTGTGGTTGACACAGAAACAGCAATTGCCTCTCGGGTTGATCCCGGAGGCTCTTTGACTTTTCGAGCACAAGGCGGCAGAAAAGGAGATAGATTTTCTCCACAAGCCGGAGAGCTTAAGACAATGATGGATCCAAATATGCGTGGTGGAGCTGGTTGGCTTCTGACACAAGTTGACATGAAAAAGGCATGCGAAGCATTTTTATCTGTAAGTTGGCCAGAGGTCCAACGAGCAATAATGGTGGCATTGGGCGAAGTATCTCGCGAACTAAAGAACGCAGGTCTTGAAGACCAAATGATGGCATGGCAAGACGAAGTAAAACAAATCATGACGAAGCTAGAAACTCGCCATGAAGACGTAAAAGATCACTGTGAGCACGCTCTGAGTGAAATGTAGAAATGTTCAATAGGAGAACCTAAAATGAAATTAACAACAAAAGCCTTGAGAAACCTTATTAATGAAGTTATGAATGAAGACGTTTTAAACGAAGTAACGTGGTCTGGAGCACTTCAGAAAATCAATGACGATATGAAGCCTTTCTTTGTAGTATCTGCTGCACGTTCCGAACGTGGCGGCAAGAGTAGCCCTGGCAATTTAGAGGCCGACCGAGATCTTCAGGCATTCTTCAAATCAAAGAATTTGTCATTTACAAAGGTTGATGGTGGTTATACAGAATATAAAAAGAAGGTCGATCCAGTCACTGGAGACCCTTTGAAAGACGAGGACGGAGAACCTGATTACGAACTTGACACCAAGGGTGACAAGGTTCCAATCGTAGTTGAGGAATATTCCTATGTAGTGTTTGGTGATGACCCACACTATGGCTCAGATGAAAACCGCATAACAGACACGATGCAGTTGTTTGAGATTGCAAAAGAGTCATGCCTAGTTGATCCAAAAAACCCACAGGAAGTATTCTCTTTTGGATATCCCGTTAACGACGAAACAACTGGTGAGACTAACATGCAAATTGCTCTCTATAAACCTGATGCAGCATCTCCAGCACTAAAGAACGGGTTCTTCGAATGGGGTGGTCCATGGAGCTCAATCGAAGCTTTCGCATCAGATGCCGAAGGTGCATACACTTCTTTTAGAGGTAGTAGAGCTACTTTTGTAGAAGAACAGCTTGAGGAAGCAAGATATAGAAGAGTTACGACAATCAATGAAGGTCGCAAAAAACAAGCCGACATCAATAAGTGGTCGAAAGCTTTAAAGAGAATCAAGAGGAATAGATGAAAGAAATAGAACTTTATGGAGACGGCATTGGTAAAGTGTCTTATGTCCAACATGTTGGAGATGATAAGATGATTGCCAACGCTGCTCGTGTGTCTTTTGGGCAAGACAACACTAAGCCCCTTACAAAGAGAGATAGGGGCTTGATTAAGTATTTGATCGAACACAAGCATACATCTCCCTTTGAACACAACTCGATCACATTCATGTTCGAGGTTCCCATGTTTGTAAGATCTCAGCACATGAGACATAGAACGTGGGCTTACAACGAGATTTCCAGACGCTATACTGAAGTAGACCTTAAGTTCTACGAACCTAAGGCGTTCAGAACACAACACGAGAGCAACCGTCAAGCATCTAATCTCGATGGCTTAATAGATCCTGTAATCGCACCCCGCTTTGCAGATACTTACATTAAGTCTACAGAGGCTATGGCTGACTTTCACAAGCACTCTTTGGACCTGTTTGACAGCCTAATCAAAGCCGGCGTCTGTAGAGAACAAGCAAGAGGTGTTCTTCCTCAGAACCTTTATGCGAAATATTACGGTACTGTTAATCTATCAAACCTTCTAAAATTCATTGATTTGAGGACACACGAAGGTGCACAATGGGAGATTCAAAGAGCAGCAGAAGCATGTTTGGATATAGCTTCTGAGATTTGGCCATATTCTGTTGGAGCTTATCGTGAATTACGGAGATCCTAAATTCTCCATTGGTGACCTTGTTTTTTTTAATGAAGAGCAAATGGGGGAGGTGATAAGTGGCCTTGGAATTATTGTGGCCATTCCTACTTTAATGTTCACTTATGAAAGAAAAGAAGGCGAACCTAGAGAGAATTATTGGTCTTACGACATAAAGGTCGAAAATACTCTATTTAAAATGATACCAGAAACGTTCATTAGGAGCATCAAAGATGAAGATAAAACTAAAAATACTTAAAGAAAACAAAAAAATTATTAAAGAAAGTAGATACGATGGTGTATATGATCTTGCTGGTATATATCCCGGATCAATCGACATGTTCATCAAGCACTTTCTCGAGGTTCCCGGAGATGTCTCTACAACCAGACAAAGTCTCATCCAATCTTCTTACGGCAGTCAGATTGACGCCTTAACAGAAGACGACATTCCACCTACTTCAAAGAGAACAGCTAGAACTCCTTTAGAGAAAGTCAAGAGAGGACTGGCTCAAGGTCACACCTTTTGGTGGAATGAGATCTTTGGACCTCAAATGGCTTCTGAGATAATAGGTCAAAAAGCAGAAGCATACATTGCAGAACTAGCTGTGAACCTCAATAGAATTAATTACTCTACAATGACTGGTGAAGAGTTCGAAGCAATGCCACCAGAAGACAAAGCTCTGGTATACGAAAAACACTTCATGGAAGACAACCTAGCAGACTTCTTTGACAAGCACGTTAAGATGAGTTCCATGAACTCAACCGGATTTGTCGGTAATCCAGGAGCAGGATCGGGTCTATACGGTCAAATGGCTGACTGGTGGATGTCAACCGCTGGTGCAGATATGTTAGAGAGCAAGATCGCCCAGAGACTTTCAATGTTACCACAGAGGTAAGCTTGAAGTACATTGTCCCGAAGTTGATAATAGGAAACTCGATAGAAGCTCTGCTGTATGCATGGAGAACTCAGACAAAAATAGTTTCTCCCAACCTGTCCTATGTCTTTAGGCATGACAAAACCTTTGTCAATTATGACTTTTCATTCATAAATGCAAAAAACCCAAAACAACTTTATTCAAACTTAATATTCGTAATGTCGCTAAATTCTCTTTTGTTGTTCCAAGGAAATATTTCATCAGTCAGAGAAGAAGGAAAGGAAGTTACAATTATAACCAAGGGAAATAGAAAGGTGACAATAGTGACTGAGGAGATCGTCCACTTCGACAAACAGGCATCCTCGTATAATGTATATGATTTTTTCGACGTTAGAGAGATGAGTTCTCATAACGAGAAACAAATACTTGACCCAACTAGTAACTTTGTGAATCAAATAGATTTTTACAACTCTCCCAGGACCACACAGAGTACTCACAATGATCTTGTAGGGTCCTCTAGAATGACGCCTGAGGACCTTTTAGATCCCAACCTAGGCCAAGGTATAGTAAAGATAAAGATTGCTCGTATGTTGAAATCTGCTGGCATAAAAGGCAAATTTGCATGGCAAAGAAATGAAAAAAGATATTATAAAAAACCAAAGATTGTCTTTTATAAGAGGGTGATTGTCCCTACAATTGAAACAATTATGACTTTTAAAGATGTATACAATTTAGAACAAAACAAGGGTAAGCCATGGAAAATGCTAGAGACAATGCGGAAGAAGGAAGGAACCTCGTTGGGATCATCCCTGTAGCCGGGCACGAAACATTTGATTTTCATCAACCATGGCCAGACTGTATGATGCCCATTGGCCCTAATTTTAATTTGATTGAAGCGGCTGTAGCAGAGTGCGCTTGGGCAGGATGTAAGTCTATATGGATCACCGTCAATCATGATTTTGCACCAATTATTCGCAAGAGACTTGGCGATTGGTGCGGAGACCCTGTATGGTCAAATAGATCTTTTGATTATAACGTTGGAATTTCAAAAAGAAGAATACCAATCTATTATGTAGGAGTCAATCCTAAAGATAGACACAAGAGAGACTGCACATCGTGGTCGGTAATACATGGGGCCTTGACAGCGTTTAAAACTCTGACTGGTATATCTGATTGGATGATGCCATCGAAATACTATGTGTCTTTTCCTCATGGATTTTTTCCAGCTTTTCAACTGAGAGAACACAGGAAGATCATCAACTCTAAAAAAAATTGTTATATTTCATTCAACAATCACACAGTATTAGACAAAAATTTTATGTCTTTCACTTTCGGAAAAGAAGATTGGCTCAACTTTAGAAGAGTTATAAGAACAGGAACAGGTGCGCGACCACCAGGTACAACACCAGCTGACAACTTACTACTGCCTCCATCTGAGATGTGGTCAGCAAGATGGTTTGGTGTTGAGAAAGTATTTCGAGATTTGGATCTCGAAAGTTCACACAAGATAGAAGTGGACAATTTTTTCAACGTAAGAAACTGGGAAGAATATAGAAACTTTCTGTGCTCATCTAGGTCGATGGTGATAAAGAGACCATCGAAATCAATTCTAATAGGAACTCGGTCGAATGCCGTCAGCAAGGACTACTTAGAGAGTGATGAGGGAAAAACTTAAGTTCAAAAAGCTCTTAAACGAGTTTCGTTCGCTGGAAGCCGAGTATGACTATAACGGAGAGATACTTCGTGAAGCCACGGAGACTTTCGAGTGTACTTATCTTAAATGGTGTGAAGATAATGGCGTGGACTTAGAAGCGCTTCAGGAAGAGAAAAGTAAAAAAGTAATTATTAATAAAAATCCAAAACAAACCGAAGACTATTCTAGAGCGGAACTGAAAGAAAAACCAAAGAAACACAAAGATGTGTTTAAATCAGTTGCGAAAAAGATACATCCGGACAAAGTAGGAGAATCAGATCCAAGACACGAAGAATTCACCAGTGCTTTTCAGAGGGCGACTGCCGCTATGAATGAAGGTCAATGGGGAGAACTATTTGACGTCATAGATCGATATAAAATTGAGATACCAGATTACGACACCGCAAACGATTCTCTAGAGAAGGACATTGAAAGGATGTCAAAAAAGCTACAGAACCAAAAAACAACCTACGCATGGCACCTTCAGAACTGCAATGGTGACCCAGGATGCATTGACATGGTTGTAAGTGCATTTTTGAAACAAGTTTTCGGATGGGAAGAGTAAAGGCTGAGCATTTTAAAGTTGGAGATCTCGTATTCCACAGGATCTTCGAAGATGATGCATTTAGATTGGGTATTGTAATTGGGCATGACTGGTCTAAAAATGCAGTGTATGTGAGGTGGTCTGCTGGTAAGAAAGTTTATCATATACCTGAGATGCTTAAACGCTTAGAATAGACTATTTATAGCAAACGAGGACTTTAACATGGAAATAAAACTACAAGAGCTAAGGCGGATCATAAAAGAAGAGCTTGCCAACGTACTCGATGAAAAGAAAGGTAAGAAGCGAAAAGCTGCTAAGAAGAAGAAGCGCAAAAAGAAAAAGAAGGCAAAGAAGAAGGATGCATGTTATAACAAAGTCAAGTCTCGTTATGATGTCTGGCCATCCGCTTATGCTTCTGGTGCACTTGTAAAATGTCGTAAAGTTGGTGCTGCAAACTGGGGTAATTCTAAAAAGAATGAGTCGTTAAACGAAGAGTTTGAAACTCATGATATGTATGACCCAGAGACTGGTAAGAAGTATGTTGCAAAAGTCGAAGCGGATCATACAGCCATGGCTGAGAAAGGATATACCCATGTCGATCCTAAGAAGATTGAAAAGATCCTTAGAGATGAAGGTGGCGCGGCAGGCATGGACCCATTCTTGAAAGAGTTTGGAAATGATATGGAAGAAGAGGTGCTCAAGACACTAAGTGCAATGCCGAGTGTTGCCAAGCACGAAGATGGAGATTACATCTTAGACGATGATAAAAATGTAGATCTACAAGAAACTGAGAACTGTGGGTGTGGAATGAATCCGTGCAAGACCTATGGGAGCCGATGAGATGAAAATCACCAGAGAAGAATTGCAACAAATAATAAAAGAAGAGCTAGCTGCAGTTCTTGATGAGAAGAGGAAGAAGAAAAGAAAGAAATCTAAGTCGAAAAAGAAACGCAAAGCCAAAAAGAAAGCTGGAACTGAGTCTAGTAAAGAAACCTCTCTACGTGACTGGTTTGGCCGCAAAGGAGCCAAAGGTAAGAAGAAAGGTTGGGTTGATTGTAATGCTCCTGACGGAAACGGTGGTTATAAATCTTGTGGAAGATCCGACGGAGAAAAAAGAAAGAAATATCCATCATGTAGACCAACCCCTGGTGCATGTAAAGAGAAGGGTAAAGGCAAGTCTTGGGGCAAAAAAGCAAAAAAAAGAAAAAAAGGAAAGAAAAAATGAAATTAACAGAAGCAAAATTAAAATCTTTGATTAGTGAAGTTTTGGAAGAGCAGTCATTAAAATCGGAATTGCCACAACTAGACATTAAAGACTTGATCCCCAAAGCCAAAGAGATGAAGGCAACTCGTGGAGAAGAGGATTTGATGAATGAAGGTGGTGGGCTATTAATTGCTGCTGTCGCTTTAGCAACTCCCAAAATCTTACAATGGATGGGTAAGGGCGCAAAAACAATTTTATCAAATAAAAAAGTTCAAAATGCTTTGGTAAAGACATTTGGAGAAGACCACGCTTTTGGTATTGCTCCAGTCGTTGAATTCTTGACTACTACAACTGGTAATTTTCTACATGGCATATATTTGAACATTATTAAATATTCTTTAGTGAAGCCTTTAGTTGTACTGATTAAGTTATCCGGAGGAACAGTAACACCGGAAGATGAACTTAAAATGGCTGAAGGTTTGTTTATCGTACTTTTGGCATCTGTAGCAGTCGCCGGCGTATCAATAGGAATTGCACAAATTGCAACAGGTCACGCATCTGGTCACGCAGTTAGCCTGTCTGTTGAAGCACTCACATCAGCTGTAAAGATATTTGAAGGAACAGAATATGCTGGAATGGTACCAGCTGCGCTATCATTTTTAAAAACAGAGCACCATTGAGGAAAGAAAAATGAAATTAACAATAAAAAACTTGAAACAATTAATCAACGAAGTCATGAATGAAGTAAGACTTGAACCAGACTACACCAATTTCGCATCAGATGATCAGATAGTAAAGATTCGCAGTCTCCTTGATTCGGGCGATCCGGAATCAATCGAAATGGCAAAAACACTTCTTGACGGTCTCGGAGCTAGTCCAAGCTACGTTGATGATTATATGCGAAACCAAGAAGTTGGAGAAGTGGAAAAGTTGGCATCCAAGCATGGAGTCCATGGATACAATGTCGCCATGGGACGCGCTAATATGGATGCTCTTGGAGAATATTTTACGGAGCTTGACAAGTTTGAAAAAAGAGAGGTAGGAAGAGGACGCACACAGCCAGACCCTGCTAAAGAATTCTTTGATAGGTATCAAAAAGTTTCTGATACATATAAAGATGAAGACTTGGTCGGACCATATGAAGGGGGAGAAGATTTGGAAGAAGCTAAGAAGAAGAAGGCATGCAAACCATCCAAAGGTAAGCGCTTCGCAAAGCGTGTAAATGGAAAGTGCCGTTCATATGGACAGAAAGGAAAAGCCAAAGGCGGTGGTGACCGCATTAGACCGGGAACAAAGAAAGGTGATGCCTACTGTGCTAGATCATTAAAGATAAAAAAATGTAAGAACCCGCCATGTGCGAACGCTCTTTCTAGAAAGAAGTGGAAGTGTAAAGGCGCAAAGAGCCAGAAGTGACAGCAGCAGATTTAATTTTTAAAGCAATCTTCTGGAAGGCAATGTTCTTTGGGATCATCATCCCATCCGTTGCCTTCAGTTGTTATTGGTATTTGCTTTATAGACAACAACAGCGATTTATAAAAAAGTTAGAAGAAATACTTGACAAGTGATCCTCAATCGGTTATATTAATATATGACCAGAAGGAGGACATGTGAAAAAAACAAAAATTTATCAAGTAGCAATAAACGAAGCAACCAGAATCAATTCATCAGGTTTGAAAATGACAGAAGCAGGATCGCTTAAGTATTTTCTGTGGGGATCTGAGAAGTCGGAACAATCAATCGTGATCAAGTTCGGAAGAGTTTTCGAAAAAATGATCCAAGAACAGATATCTATCACTCCGAAATTTGAACTGGGGCTCAATGGTGTCCAACACATTAGTGGACAATCAAAAAAGAAAGATGTCGATCTACTCTTTATAGACAAGGAAGAAAAGACGATATTTTATAGAGAATTGAAAGCAAATATTGATTTAGACACTGAGAAGCTTCCAGCAACCACAGATAAGATAGCAGTAATTGAGAAACACTTGGCCAGTAAATACCCCGGTTTCTCAATAAACTCAGGCATTCTATGTATGACTGTGTATTCTGAGGCTGACTTATCAAATCGATTGAAGAAAAAAGTGAAAACTTATAGTGATGCCAGTGTATCGGTGGAATTTGCAAGAGACATATTCGCCACACTAGATCTCGATATAAGCAAAGAAGAATATAACACATTCGGCTTAGAAGTCGGAAAAATTTTAAGATCATAAGGAGGATTTATGCAAAAAAAATACAAACCATTTTTCAAATGGAGTGGTGGAAAATCTAGAGAATGGGACAAGGTCGTAAGTCACATGCCAAGTGAGTATGGCACGTTTTATGAGCCATTCTTGGGCGGAGGAGCAATATGGCTTGGATTAGCTAAAAGCCCAAGCGTCGTTGGAGATTTCTATGACGAAGTTACTAATTTCTTTCAAGTTCTCAAAGACGAGGGTCAAAATTTTATAGACGAGTGCAATGAGATCTCTAGAGACTATAATTTAAAGTTTAAGAATAATGTAGTTGGAAAATACGATAGTGAAGTAAAAGATGCTGTCGCCACTCTTTCCGACTATGTCGATGAGCAAAATACTGTTTTCTTTGCAGATTTTGATAAGATGTTGTTGCCATTATTGAACACTACACCAAAGGCGCAAAGAGAGTATGATAAATTAAAAAAGAAAAAAATAAAAGATGTCATGAAGAGCGATAAAAAGCATATCGCTCTCAAGAAAAAGTTGAAGGATACGCGCGCAAAAGGAAAGTCAGAATATTCTGAGAATTCTGATATCTTCTATGGATGGCGAAACCAACACAACCTAGAAGGTATTGAAAAGGCAAAAAGATTTTTTGTACTGCGGTGTCTTGCTTATGGCGGCATGTTGCGATTCAATGCTAAGGGAGAATTCAATGTCCCATATGGATTCTACAAGAGCTTTAAGTCTCTTTCCTATCCGGAGGGAATTGGAGAACTGTTGCAAAACACAACAATATTGAATGATACTTGGCAAAAAACAGTTTCAACTGCAGGTCCAGATGACTTTGTTTTTTTAGATCCTCCCTACACTAGAGAGTTCACAGAGTACTCAAGTGGAAATGATTTCGGGAAACAAGACCACATAGATTTGGCAAATTATTTCAGAAATTCAAAATCAAAATGTATGATCATCATCAATAAAGATGATTTTACAAGTGAACTGTATAAGGGTTTTATAAAAGAAGAGTATGATTTCACATATTCAGTCAAGTATCGCGATAGACTATCTGTTTCAGATGCGTCAACAATGCACTTTGTAGCAACAAATTATTAAAAAACAACAACATGTCCTTGACAAATGGTCTTGGACATGTTATACTATAAATATAATAACCATGGAGGACAAATGGATTTACAAAAACTAAAAGAAGAGCAGCGAGCAATGAAAAAATCGTTTCCAAGATCAGTTGTTAAGGACACATTTTCAATATTTGGTGAAGAAAAAATGATGTGGAATCATGCAAATGGAGTAAAGATGGCGCAAGAGATCAATGATACATGCAGGGTATTTGATTTTTCTAAGAACAAGATGTTATACGATATCACTGCTCCAATGCAGATGGGCAAAAGTACTGCAACATTGGCGATGATAGCTAAGTTGATGACTTTGAATTTGGATAAAGATTTCATCATATGCTATCACCTTTGTAGTGCTAACAAGTCTGTTGTAGAGCAATTTAAAAATGAGGCATCCAAGTTTTTTGAAAACCTCAATGGTTTCGATGCCTCATCTACAGGTGAGTATCTAGTTGTTGTACATCGTGAACAAACGGCAAGAATAATGTTTGTACATAATACAAGTTCACGATCCTTAAAGAAAAGGGTCGCCGAATACATCAAAGCAAAAGATGATGTCGAAACAGTCAAACTACTTCTGTTTGATGAGGCAGATCAGGCACTAGGGAAAGAATCAAGAAGGGATCAGTTCATTCAAGAAATTTTGGGTGTAGAAAATGTATATGGCCCTTCAGCGCTAACAATTAGGCAAAGCAAGCAACTTATTGAGTGCTGGATTGGGGCGACCAACTTCTTTAATTACTTTAAAGGATTAACTGAGCATAAAAAAATCTACTCTAGGATTGATCTTGTTGAGCATCCCGACTATTATGGACTAGCGGATATAATGGAAAATGGTTTTCTATTTGAAAAAGAAGAGAATGATGTTAAAGACGTTATTGAAAAATTTTGCAATTCAAACACAGAGTATGATCAATATAGTAGGTCCGTTGCTTTTGTGAGAATTAGAAATGGCAACAAAGAAAGTAGAAATTTTTATGAAGAAAATATTTCTAGCAATGTTGTTGGCAGGAAATGTGCTTTCACAAGAGACTATAATGAGTTTTGCCGTCTCAAATCAGATGAAGAAACAGAAGTAATAACAGTCCACTTTAGCAATGATAAGGCATTTTCTCACATCAACCTTGAAACCCTATTGAAGGAATTAAATGATGACACTAGAATGTCTCGAAAGCAAAATGTAAATTTCAAAAAACTTGGGAAAAAGATTGTAGTCATTATTTGCGGGACTATAAAAGAGGGAAATAATATTTTGAACAAAAACTCAAAAAACATATCTTTTCTCTGGGAAAATATAACTGAGAAAACAAAAAAATACGAAAGTCCATTGCAACAAGCAGGCCGAATTTGTAAAATTGGAAAGGCTGACCCTCCTCTCTTATTTGCAAGCAAAGCTGTTGTCGGTGTGTTAGACAATTATGTCAACCATCAAATTTGCCCTGATGGCAAAAATGTTCGACATGCAAAAGACAAGACAAAAAATTCTTTTCAAGATGTAGAGAATGTATTTTTCATGAAAGTAGACGGGTTTGAAACTCATACTGATGCAAGAGATGATGCCAATAAAAAATGTTCAAATCTGGGCATCAAAGCAAATGCTCGATATGGAAGTTTCAAAAAAGTTGATCATCAAGAATTTTATCGCCAAAAGATATATCCAGCCGTGGATTATTGGTATGGCGACGACTTCACAAACAAAGATCAGCTGTCCATTATCAAGGTTCAAGGTAAGAAAAAAGATGGCGGAGTTTTCTATATTGAGGAAGTGTCTCCCGGAAATTTTGCATATTGTTTAGTTTATCTCTTATCCGAGAAAGATGAGTATATTGAGAATTATGCAAAAATTAATTCTATTAGATGTTCTCTAATGAGATATGATCCAAAAGATGGTAATGTCAACATCGTAGAAAACACAACCAAACCAAGTATGTTAGCAATTGTATAAAAAAATAACAACATGTCCTTGACAAATGGTCTTGGACATGTTATATTATAATATACAACAATCATGGAGGACAAATGATTAACAACTACAACTTGGGCTATGCCTGCATCAACACCGAACTTTCATCACTAAAGGTGAAGGTTTCAACCAATCGCACAATGCGCAAGAAGACGTTCCAAGAGAAAGGCCTCGACTATGTATCCGAGATCATCTTACAGAACGTCACAGACCTCAAGACAATCCTTGAGTGGAACGCAAAACACGACATCCACTTCTTTCGCATGTCTTCAGAAATT
>Ga0098048_1000851_pt1 | contig 13958 bp, 11 predicted proteins | sample 13_taG_FD_75052 | JGI IMG/M metagenome (GOLD analysis project Ga0098048, IMG submission 75052) | Marine viral communities from the Subarctic Pacific Ocean - 13_ETSP_OMZ_AT15268 metaG | ecosystem: Environmental > Aquatic > Marine > Oceanic | place: Pacific Ocean | collected 2015-01-16 | reverse complement strand
GATTGTCAACAAATAACAACCTATTTTGGATTGGATGATGTCCCTGATTTAAAAACTAGTATTTCCACAGATGGTACGGATGATTTTGTCAATGATACACCTAATTTAGGGAGTAAAACGTTAGTGGATTCTTTCTGTTTTGGTCAAACACACATTGCTCTACCATGTAACAAATGTGAACCCAAGGAGAAACAACTGCTGGTGTCAACTAATTTTAATGACTGTATGGCTGAGGCTAATCCGTTTACTTACACTGTGTGGGACAATCAAAATTGTTATGGTTCTAATTACGGTGGTGGTGATAACATTTACAACCCTGTTTTTAATGCTATACAAAACGATTTCTACAACAGTGTGGAAAACTATCAGTCTGAATCTTGTCAAACACTTACTGGTATAACTTTAACACCTAATGTTGACACTATCTTGGATTGCCTAAATTTAGCCACAACTGAGACTTACATTTATTACAACTTTGTGACAAATGAATGCGCATTTACGAATAGTTTACAATTGACTGGGGTTTGTTCTGAAAATCTTGATATTGTTTTAAAAAAGAGTGACAATCCATATGGTTGGATGTGTTTATACGATAATGGATTCTCTGACATTTGTTTTACCAATATTTATACCGACTTGCCTTTATCTATTGTAAAACAAAACATTGAAATATTAGATGTTAAAACATTATTTACACAACAAACTTACACTACATTATACAACTCAATTGTTGATTGGTGTACACTCGTGGATTCTTTGACAACATATTGTACAGATGATGAGTTAGTACAGTTTGGTGATGACAATGTATGGTACAACTCTTTAAATATTAATGTCACCCACATTGAAATTTTAGCAAATACTTATTGTCTACAATTTGAGAAAACTATTGGTGTAACTGTTGTGGATGGTGTGTATGTCTTTGACCCATCATTTACTTATTTGTTAAAAGATAAAACATACAAGTTTGATTTAACAGATGCTTCCAATAGTGGACATCCTATTCGTTTTAGATCCGTATTGACAGGGGAAGATATACCACAAACTGAGGAAAACGATGTTGTGACAATAACATTTACAGTGGAAGAAGACATTATTATTTATTGTACAACTCATGGTGATTCTATGGGGTACACTATATTTATAAAAGATGTCAATCCACTTAATATTGAAACAACAATACCTCCTGTGACAACTACAACCACTGTGAGTACAACCACTACTGTGAGTACCACTTCAACACCAACGGATTTACCAACGGATCCACCAACAATTCTACCAACGGATTCACCAACGGATCCACCTGTGGAAGAAAAATGGTATGAAGATACTTTAACTTTGTCTCTCTTGATTGTATCTGTTATTTTATTTGTTTTATCTGTAACTTTATTGGTTTTGTATTTAGTAAGACGTAACGCTATGAGAGGTTATAATTACTTAGAGTAAACATATATAAAAACTATATTTATTGTTCATTAAATAATAATAAGATTATAACTGTTATTTTAGTTATATATTTAATTAAAAACCCCAGCAAATAAAATTTCTAAATTAAAAATTACGATTAACTTACAAATTTTTTACAAAACAAAAATGGCAACATTACCAGAACTACAAACCGTAACTTTACCGGTGCCTCAAATATTTTTTAATATTAAAACAGATGATGATGGATGTATGTGGAGAAAAACTAAAATTAATTGGGAATTGATGGAAGGTTTAACAAAATTATATATGCGACACAACACTTTTATTATTTGGAAAAATCATTCACAAATGTGTGAGAAAAATTACATATATTTAGAGCAACAACCCAAAGTTATTATAAACGAGACACCAAAAAAAAGGAAATTGAATTTTGTAGAAAGTTGAGTTATAGAGTTTTTATATTTTAGTGTAATGTTTAAAAATTGAAAGTATGAAATATTTAGTAGTGTGTTTACTTTTATTTATAATTAAATGTTATGCTTCTATTGAACAAGTGGGGGATACACAAATAAATATATTAAATGTAGACAATAAACTTATAAAACAAAACTTAATTGAAATTCAATGTGAATATGGACCTACACATACGGTTCATCAAAAAGAATTTTCAACTACTGATGGTGAAACTACTATTAATGTAGAATGTCCAGAAGCTATCAAAGTATATGATTCTAATATTAAGGGTTATGTTCCAGAAGAGACATATGTAAAATCCGTAGAGATATGTGAATCTGGTGTCACACCATTGTGGAATTATGATTACAGAGTACCAGAATCGACTTCTAGAAGATTGGAGGGTGTATTTGATCAATCTGTAGATGAAATTATTGCTAAGAGACAAGAAGTTTTAACTACATTCGATAAAATGGTTAACACTGATATTTTGGGTTGTGTTAGTAACTCACAGTTTTATGGTGGTAACTCAACTTTTGAAAATGCTTGTAATAATAATGGAACAAGATATAGCTTATGGAAACCTTATATGAAGAGTTTGTTTATTGCGTATGATGGTGAAGATACTAATTGTTGGAATATTTTTAATAATATTGTTTTAACTGGTGGTGAATTAAACTATAATGATTTACCATCGAATAATGCAGAACGTAGGGTAGCTGTTGGTAATTTATTTAGATGTTTCATTGCAATAAATGGGTTTGCTAACATGAAATCTGCATCTGGACAAACTGAAACTAATTTATGGTGTTCCAACTTTGATCAAGCCCCAGGGTTTAACCAAGATAGAGAACTTATGGGATTGAATGATGATGGTGGACCTACTTGTAGTGTGGCCGCATGGACAGGTGCAGGTGCTGCTGCTGGTGCTGGTACTGCTGTTGGTGCTGTAGCAGTGGCGAAAACTACTGTAGCTTTAACTGCAGCAGCCGTGGGTGGAATCGCTACCGCAATTGCTGGTTTTTTTACAGCACCTCTACTAATTGCTTACTGTGCTAATGGTGATACATTTAAAGGTGCCGCTATAAGAGTTACCAAAGATTCCTTCTTGGCACCAAGAGCTTCGTATATCTTAGATACAAGATGTTCATCACATGCTATGGCTTTTGATGAGGATTGTTTTCCAAGTGTAAGTCTTTTTTTGTTTTATTACCTACATTGATTTTAACCTATCAGTTTAACCTGTTTATTTATAATATATGTAGAACGATGATATATTTTACGATATTGTTTTCTGTACTGGATCTAAATGTAAATGGAGAGACAATAATGTATTGCAACCTTTCTTAAACCAATATTATGCATGTGCAGTAGCTAAAGCTGGAGCCAAGAATGATGCTGTCCTAAAAGCTGTAGTAGAATCCAATGCTAGAGCTATAACTGAAAACGTTAAAGCCATTGCAAAAACAAATGAATTGCTCATGGAAACCAATGCGGATTTACGTGATTTAGCCGATGATGTGACTTCCTTAACTGGTGTGGTTGATCAATTGGCTAGTGATACACAGTCACAGTTTGGTGTAGTTGCAACAAATATGAATGCTGTAGAGACTAGATTATTGACTGCAATTGCTAACAATACAAAAACTATAACAGAATTAATTAACAATAGTACCGCTGCTCTTGCTGCTGAAATGGAGGAAATATCAAATAGATTAGTTGATTTAATTGATGAAAATACTGTTTTAATCAATGATTTAACTCAAGTTGTGATTACAGATGTTAATGAAACTAAATTGGGATTTGCTGATGTAAACACTAACTTTTTAATTTTAACACAAAAAATAGAAAATGTTACCAGTATTTTATTGGATAATTTTTATAAAGAATCTAATAGGAACAAACAAATTTTGGATTTATACGATAATGTGATTGAAAACGAGAGAAATATGAATTTAAGATTGGCTGCAACTGAATTTGTACAAGAAATTGTGAAACAATGGAAGGCGGACACAGAGTTAGAAATATTTACATTAGCTTCAGGTGAATTACCTTATTTTGAGGAAGGTGTGGACAATATCTACGTTCCTATTTTAACACAAGTGTGGAAAAGAGGATCTGACAACCATGAAAAATATTTTGGATTTTTCTGTCAAGGGGATAGACTGGCATCATTTGCATCTATTAAAATTGACGTGTCTCTCCTTTTATCACTATTTGAAGGGGACTCTGCATCTCCGTTATGTGTAATTACTCAATTTAACACTGGATGGGTAAATCCTGGTTCATCTCCTGTAACTCTCCAAGATTTATACGATAAGGTTACACAAGATAAAAATGAAGCACCAGGTTTGGTTCTGACTTACACCGATTTTGTAATTGAGAGAGAGAATCAATTGTTTACACAAGAAACCTATCAAATTAAAACTTTTAGTGCTGGTGATTACGGTTTATTAAATTTAGATGAAAGTATTGATTTTAATTTACAAGCTAAAATAAGTGTTACGAGTGATCAAACTACATTGAGAGTGTTATCACAAAATTTGTACAATGGGATTTTAACTTCATTGCCTTATGATAGAGATATCGAAATTATATGGAAAAAAACAGCATCAACTTTAGGTTTATTAAGTATAAGACGTCATTTTGGTTATATTGGGGAAGATGTTAGTTTTACATTAAGAAAGGGTCAATCAAATGTGTTTGGTGATGTTGTCACTTGTGCGGAAGTATCTGTAGTTGCTGTAAAACCTGTTAAAAAGGCTGTTTATGAAATGAGTATTCCAAGATTTCAGTTTCAAGGTGAGACAAAAGCTGTTTTAACTTTAGCTGATGGACAACGTAATATATTTTATGAGAATTTAGAAGTTATTACAACTGTAGATTTACCTGACACATTAAAAACTGTGGGAGCTTTTACTACAAATGCATTCAATCCATTTAATGTTTATGATATACCTTTTGAAATGGTTAAGAATGCAGAAATACCTGAAGCTAGATTAGGTAGTGTAAATTATATTATGACTAATGTTTTAGAATCTGATTTTGCTTTAGATTTATGGCAAAATGAGTTTGGTGCTTTAAGATTTAAACCTGAATCACATGTTGGTATACAATTTTTTAAAACTCAATATGATCCAACGTAAGTCTTTTTTTTTATAAACTATAGTTTTTTTATAATTTGTAATGTAATTTTATATATTGTAGAACGGAAAGTTGTCAAACCTTTAATAATGGTATTTGTTCCTCACTAGAATTGTTTACACCATTAAGTCCTAACTGGGAAATATGGCAACCGAAAGAATATAAAGTAAAGTTTCAAATAAGATTGAATGAAACTACTGAATTGTTACTTAAAATTGAAGATGGTTGTCCAAATGCTGTACCAACTGATAAGAGTGTCATTGTAGAAAACAATAATGCTTTTGACATCATATATCAAGTCACTGTTGATGGTACTGTTTCAGGGGATATTCCAATTATTAGTCAAGCACGTGACACTTTTAGTATTTGTGGTAGAAGTGAAACTGATATTAAATCTGTCAGTGTCACCAATAGTCAATCCAATTGTCCAGTACAAGCTATGACATTTAATTGTTCGAATGCTGTTTTTACAGAAGATAGACAACAATTGATTGTAGATGTTGAAGCTGCTATTAGAGAAACTGTTGTATCAGATTTTACTTCACAAATTGTCACTGTGGAAACTAGTGTGAATAATACTATTCAAACAGTAGAAACAACTTTAGCTGAGGCAACCGATTTGGTACAATCCAATTTAGATAGTTCTGTAACTACAATTAATGGTGATATTGTAAATTTAAATGAAGCATTTAATACTAATTTAACAGAAGCCACAACTGATTTACAAAACCAAATATTGGGAATTAATGGTGCAATTGGATTTGAAGTAGATTCAAAAATACAAGATGTGGCACAAGAGTTGGAAACACAGGGTACTTTGACTATACAATATGATACAGCGGTAGTGGATCAACAAATTTCCGATTTAGAAACATCCATAAGTCAACAACAACAAAATATTGACACAACAATAAGTGATATAACAGCTTCTATTAACGCTACAGTCGCACAAATTGAGGCTGACTTTGTGGCTTATTCAGATGAAGTCACTGCAAGGTCTAATCAACTGATTGCAGAATCAGATGCAAGATTAAATCAAACATTAGATGATATAAATAATACATTTGCACCTTTAAAAGATGAATTGGAGGAGATAGCTAATAGCACAGCTGCAATTGCAGAGAGCGCCGACAACAGAATAGATGAGATTCAAAATTTTACAGAAGAATTTTTAGGAGAACAATTACAAATAGCAAACGATACATTAAAAGAATTAAATGACTTAGATAGAAAATTTAATACATTTGAAGTATTTATGAACGATCCACCAAAAGCAACTGTTCCTGTTGTTATGTATATTTGGATGGCTTTCAATACTGTGTTTTCAATTGTTTTAGCTATTTTATATGGTACAAAAATTCGTGCTATGGGTGGTTATAATTCAGTAGAATATATATAAAAAATTTATTTTTCAATTTTATTATTTTATATTTCAATATAGTCTAAATCTAATTTTAAAAAATTTTCAAACGTTGGTTTAAATTTACCCGAGGGTAACGGTGTCATATCTAACTTTAACTCTTTTAATATAATATACCCTTTAAAAAAAAACATATTAAATTTATCTGTAGTTAAACCCAAATTTTCACATATATGTTCTTTATTATTGATTACAATACACTTTACAAAATTATACCAATTTAATGTTAATTTATCAATATATACATGACTCATAATTAAATGACTTAGTTGAGTAAAAAACTTCTTATCTAATTCTTTTGGGATGTCCATATACGTATATTGTATCACTTTCTTTATTCTATCTTTCGTAATTTTATACAAAGGTATCCTTAACATATCACTAAATTCTAAACTTTTACCAATTATATGAACCCCTGTATCATCTTTAGGTATTTCACGAACCCATGGTGTCATAGTTGTAAAAAAATATGGCTTTTGCATTTTGTCTTTATATATTTATAGATAGGTAAAAGTAAATTTCGAAAATAAAAATTTAGAAATTCATTTGAACACAAAAAGTTAAAACCAAAGTTACGAAAATGATAAAAGTATACGAGTGTGAAAATTGCGATTACGTTACTCATTCCAAAAAATTACTAGGAAGTCATAAAAAATCTGTTCATAAAAAAATTATAAATATAAAAAAATGTAAAATACCTGGATGTGATTATGAAGGTGTTGCAAGAAATATGAGAAGCCATTTGAAAAGTCATAGAAGATGTGGTATTTGCAAGCAAAGTTGTAGAAATATAAAGATGCAAAATTTACATTTCTGTCCTGGATTGTCACATGATAAAAATGAAGATAATTTTAAAAAATTAAAGTATTTATATGAATTGGACAATGTAAAAAACCAAATGGTAAAATTAGAATCTAACCAACCTTTGAGAAGATTATTTACGATACATAAACATAAGATGGTTTGTGCAAGATGTAAGAATAAAAATTTGGCATATGAATTAGAAAAAGGTAATTTGACACCAAATTTGTTTGACGTTGACCATAAAGTTTCGCAAAAAGATTTACTAAAATTGAAAAATTTATACGATAAGAAACTACATGTAGAATTAAAAGAATTTATAAAGAAAAGGGATTATAAAGATTTTTTAGATTTTGAAAAACTTGAATTATTATTGTTTGGTAAAATTAATAATTACCAATTGTTGTGTCATCCTTGTCATAGACTAAAATCTGCTGATGAGAATAGAATAAAAAATTATTAATGTTATTTTTAAATTAAAAAATATATTGTATAAATTATTTTATATAGAGAAAAACATATATTGTATCAAAAAAATTATTAAATTTAATATTTGTAAAAATCAATGTCACTAGAACTTGAACAAGATATAGAAAATTACTTAAAACGATACTGTGATGTTTTAAAACGAAATCATAGATTTAATTGGTACATTGAGGATCGAAAAAAATGTTTAAAAAATCAATTAATGAAACTGGGAGTCGAATTTTATTACGAAACCAAGCCATTATACGGATCGATGAATTACGTGACAGAAGTGGAAATACACCCAAGTTATCAGAAAACATATTCTTTCAAAAACAAACAGGTATCGATGTTTATACTCCTACTATTGGAGATTTGTTTCTTGATACTGACAATAAAATTGAACGATTAAATGCTGAGACCTTTTACATACTCTATCGTAAATACATTGACTACATGTTGTATAATAGAGAGGAGGAAGACAATAAATTGTACGAACATATAAAAGACAATACTTTATACAGTTTTTATATGTTTATGATCTATGCTGGTGGCGAATTTGATTACGATGAGGATCACAAAAAAATGTTTGACAATATATTTTTAACAGATTTAATTAAAAATAACTGTTGTAAAGATGTAGATTTAAAATCGTATTGTATAAACATGTATGCACTCTTTCTTTTTATTAACCCTTTTATTGATCAACATTATAGTCATGTCAATGTAGACTTTCTGTTTACCCTCCTAATAGTAACCAAGTTGTTTTACTTGAGTGAGGCTAACAAATTTGACACAACTATAGGAGAAAACATTGGCAACCTAATTCTTACCTACGATAATAAAGATCCTGAGCAAAAGAGTTTAGTATTTCTTATCTACAACATAGAGCACAGTGTAGCAAAAGAAGTGTTACATAATTTTCACGATTACTACGAATTTAAAAACGGTATTGCCCTTCCAGCAAACGTCTCAGATTTAAATATTGTTATACACATTGAAACAAAGACAGCTGAAGTTTATAAATTTACATTGTAAATCATGTTTGCACCTACATATGATTATGTTGAGGAGGCAAAAGACGAGGCTGAACTTGAAGCTAAAATTGAAGATAGGATAAAAAAGGAAGAAGCAGCTATAAAAATTATAAGGTTTTGGAAATTGTACAAAAGTATAGAAGAACAAAAAATAAAAAACAAAAATAAATTAATAATATACAAAAACTTTTTTAATGCTTTAGGAGGAAAACGTAATAGAAATATAGTTTATAATTATATAAATTACTTGAAAAAATATCACGGTTTTAGGTTTATATATAAAAACAATTACAATTATTGGGAAAGTTTCTATAAAAATAAATTAAAAACTAAAATAGAATATTACAACAATGGTGTACAGCAAAATTATTTAAAAGATATTTTTAAAATAAAATTACTAAATAATTCAATTTATTATAACAGTGACAAATTAAAAAAAGAAAAAAATTATTGTGAAGTATTATTTTGCTTAGAAGAAAAACTACCAAAATTTAGAGTATGTAAACTTCACAAATGTGTTGTAAAATCATGTCCATTTGTAAAGCACAGAAAAATTTTTGATTATGAAGATGAAACTTTATTATCAGATTATAAACCAAATTTAGTAAAATATAATTATATAAAAAATAATTATGAAAAAATTTTAAAATATATAAATAGAAAACCATTAAATTATTTGGAAGAAGGTTTTTATAATATTTATAATGACCGACAGACTAAAATAACTTATGATGGTGGTCAAAAAACTTTAATCTTACCAAAACATTTTTATTTAGAAATTAAAAGAGAATTAACTTTTATAGAACCTATTACCGACTTCCAGTTTTTTACTATGAATAAACATAATTTTAAAACTGGAATAAGAAATTTTGACGAGAGTTATTTTAATTTGGAAACAATTAAAGATAAACTAAAAAATCCTTTAGTGTCGTTAGGATTTATTGAAGATAAATATGATAAAGCAAAACAAAAAATAAAAGATATCATAAATGAAGATGATATAAAAGTTACATATGATGGTAACAAATACATAGTAATAGAAAATAAGAAAATGACCAAATTACCTTTGAGTGATGAAGTATTATATAAATTTTTCGTTGATAAAAAAGATGAATTGAAAACATTATACAAATACATAGTAGATATTTTATTTTATGAATTAAACGATCAAATAGGATTAGAATTAAAATTATTCCTAAATTATAAAAATGTAAAATTACCTGAATTATTCGGAATTCGTACAGATAATTTTATTGATAAATTAATTAATGTTGTTAGCTCTGAAATAAAAGATTTAGATCAAATACGTCAATTAATAACAATAGTTTTTTTTTATTTAAAAGAAGACGTTATAAAAAGAATTGATGATGTAAAAAAAACATTTACAGAAAAGTTAAACGAATTAGAAAAATTACAACCAATATATAACATATGTTTTGATTTAATTTTTGATTACTACAAGTATGTAGGTGTCGCTATAATAAGTAAATACGTAAATATCATAAATTATAATTTGGATTATACTTACACTTTTAAGTATATATATTATGATAAAAATAATTTAAAGTCATTAAAACAAACAATTAATGTTAATAATAAGAAATTTTGGAGTAGATTTTATGTTATTGACAAAGATTATAATAACAATAGTCAATCGATTACTTTAAAAAATTTAAAAAATCAAAATTATATGAATTTATATGTAGGTTATATTAATAATAAATTTATGAATATGAATTTGAATAATATAATAATATTAAATCTTAGTAAAAATAATATAAAGAATTTTAATTTATTACAATTTGGTTCTTTATCAAATTTAGAAACCTTAGATTTAAGTTTTAATAAATTAAATTTGTTTGAAATTGTTTTAAGTAAGCACAATAATTTAAAATATGTTTATTGTCAAAATAATAATTTAAAGTATGTTAAAATAGATAGAAATTTAGATGTTATAAAAAATTCGTCTGTGAATAATATACATTTTAATTTTGAGAATAATAATATTAGTTTTATAAAATTGGATTCTAAAGTTACAAGATTTAAATACAAAAAATCAACGAGGATAAAGAAAGTTATTATTGCTAAATTTTTTGGAGAATTTATAAATGAAACATCAACATATAAATATAATGAGGTAAAGGAAAATAGTGAAGTGTACGTTAATATGTATATAAACTTTAATAATAATAATTTAAAATTTGAACAATTAGTAAAACTTTTAGGTACATTTTATACTTCTTCATATGTATATGGAGGCAAAGTCTTGTCAAAAAGTCAACTTTTACCTGTTATATTTACATGTGAAAACAATGAGTATATAACCGAAATTGATAAAATATTTTTTAAAGGTCAAATAGAATATTATTTAAATAATGTTGAAAACTCTGCAATTTTTAAACAGAAGGAAGTAGGTAAATTGTTAAACTTCATAAGGAAAAGTGAAGAGACTTATAATATAAAAGATAATGAAAAAGTTGTGCCATTTAAAAACGGGTTATTTTCAAACTTTAATAAAAGTAAGTCTTTAAAATTAAATTCATCAAAAGGGTTTAACTATTGTATTAGACACATGAGAGTTGCTTTAAAGGAACAACCGGAGTTTTTCGATATCAAGAACAACTTAAAGTTTTTCACCCTAAAGGATATATTTTCAAATAAGTTTGACGATTACTACAAGATAAATATAATATTAGATTACATGATGAAGTACAACAGAATTGAGGAAGACGAGTTAGAGAGAAAGTATAAAAATGATGTAGAATGGTATAAAAAGTATAAGAAACAAATTAATGAGTTTATATTTACATATTTAAATTAAAATATAGTTTTTTATTTAATTTTAATAAACCTTAAGTAAAAAATACAGTTTTTACTATATTTTAAAACTAAATAGGTACAACTACGTTAGCTTTCTTCTTTCTATTCATTTTTATTATTTCATGTGTTGGTACATTTGGTAAAAATACCTTCTTCTTTGGTGTTTTTTTTAATAACCCCACTGTGTCGCTAACATCATCTTCATACATTTCAACATCTTCTGTCTTCTCTAATACATCGTCAAATATATCTAAAACATCTGAATTATCATTAACAATCTTGTTGTAAAAATTTGATTGCAATACTTTTAAATACAAGTCTTCCCATATTTCAATAATTTTTTTATACATTTTTATATCGTATACAAAATTTTCTAGTTTTTTAATAGTAATAGGGTCTGTTTCTATTAATGTGTCAATCTTTCTACGGTCTTCTATTTTTAACAAAGATAAAACTTCCTGAATGTTTATATTTGATTTCGTACCTATTAATACGTCACGAGGTACACCTAGATTTTCTAAATCGTTCATTTTGATTTCAACATACTCATTATTAATGTCTACCATAAATTTTAACTTCCATTCTAAATCTTTATGATTTGTTGGTTCTTTCACTTGTAAGCAATTTCCCATTAAATTCTTTTTTTAATTTGTATCTTACACAATGGAGATCTGCTAACAAAGTTCTAAATTCTTTATATTTATCAATTATATAAGGATGGAATGTAATAGGAAGTGAATTATCTTCTATATATTTTATGGCATCTTCTACACTCAAATATCGGTCAACCTCTATATTTTTTAAAAATATTAAATCATTCTCTCCACAAAGTATATATACGAAAGTTAAAATTAAAGCTTCATAGTCATCCAATATAGCAAACTGAAAGTTTCTACGAGGGTACTTAATATTGTGTTGATTAATCAAAGACAAACTTGCAAATTTAAGGTTAATCTTTTTACAATGTGTCTCCCTCTTCTGTTTTGATACAGTACACTCAAAGTTAACTAAATTTATATTATCTTTTTTTAATATAATGTTAGTAGGTCTTATATTACCATGAGCGTATAATAAATTATGTAATATAGACAATTGATCATAAGTTTTATTGTATATTTTTTTATAAGGATTTATGTTATGTTGATTTAAAAAATTACTATAATATTTCTTAACAAAAATTGTAGTTTTTTATCAAAAATAGGTTCACGATAGGAATAATGTAATTTTTTACATATTTCTACGTGACGTTTTATCTGTCGTTTCAAAATAAGATTAGACCATTGACTTTTTGCTACTATAATTTTGAAGTGATGATATATTTTGTCTTTTTCAGGATGTTTAAATCCATTTTGTATATAATTTAAAGTTGTAAGTAAATTACCTTCCTTAAACAACTTTTTTAAATTTCTATAAATATCATCAGAGTCTTCCTCAATTAAAGTGTATATCAAGTACGAATTTTTATCATATTTTTTTATATACATTTTTAAATAAAAATAATTTACTAAAAAAGATCCTATAGGGTTTATAATATATATTATATAAGCAATGAAAATGATTGATAAAGCTACAAATTACGTTTACAATAGGATTAACAATAATAAAGTTAATGATTACTTTCACACCGTTAGTTTAGAGAGTAATACACCATTTGTAAAACAAAATAAAGACGTTATAAAAAATTTTTTAATAAGTATATTATCGTGTTTTTTTGTTTTACTCGTATTATTAACTGCATTCACAACACATAGTGTGCATAGATTTAATTATAAAAAATATATTATAAGGGAAGAATTTACAAACAATTATGGATTTGAAAACATAGATCTTTTATGTGATACAGAACTTAGTGATCAAATAGTATACCATTTAAAAGACCAATATAAATTTGAGGATATTTTTAATAACATGAAACAAATTAGTAATGATGATTTCTACACTATAAGTGCACCCTACATTGGAATAAATTCATATTTAATTTACCATCAAGGTTTACGTTTGGTAAATCCAGTTATAAAAACCGAGACCGATGTTTGGAAAAAGAAATTTTTTCTAGTAGAAACACCATTTTGTGAAATTAAACAATTGTTTTCTATTGAGTTAAGTGTTGAATATTTACATTTACATGATGATGGAAAATTAGAAGAACGTACAACAATGTTTTTTAATGAAGATGCTGTGCATTTGTATGTCGTAATTAATGAATTAAATGGAATAAAATTCTGTTAACTATATTTTTATAAAACATAAAATTTTAACTTTTTTTTATCAAACATAACAGTTACCGGACCCTCCTTCGTTTTTACACAATTCTCTTCCTTCACATTAAAAAATTCTCGTGCAACACAATCTGCATTGGGACCACATAAATAAGTCACTCCAGGATTTTC
>Ga0098048_1000850_pt1 | contig 13966 bp, 12 predicted proteins | sample 13_taG_FD_75052 | JGI IMG/M metagenome (GOLD analysis project Ga0098048, IMG submission 75052) | Marine viral communities from the Subarctic Pacific Ocean - 13_ETSP_OMZ_AT15268 metaG | ecosystem: Environmental > Aquatic > Marine > Oceanic | place: Pacific Ocean | collected 2015-01-16 | reverse complement strand
TGTAGTCAGTAGATTAACTTTGACAGCAGCAGAGAGACTTGCCCAAACTGCTGATGTACCATAAACACGAAACGCTGGTCGCGCTGGTGTCAGAATACGCCCACTCGTATCAATCTGTAACGCTGTGTTGGAGTTGGTTGGGTCTTGTATTGATGAGACTTTAAGTATGCTTGTCATGTCTAATTACCCCAGAAACTTTATAGTCATATTGTTATGCGCGTTAGTGCTTCCATAAATATTCCCAGCAGCAATATAGGTAAGGTGAACATCCAGCAAATCGTTTGCAGTACACTCAACAATCGTTGATGCAGATAGATTTAACTCAGTACCACTGGCAAATGTTGACCAAACTAGAGAAGCATTAGCGTTGCTTGAATCGATCCCCTGATTGACACCATTTTTCCTTACATTTGTTCTATGTCCGCCAGTTATACTTCTGGCAAGATAATTGAACGAAACCTCATAGTATCCCGCTTTCGGACAAGTAAATTGACCAGTAGAATGATCGTAGGCATTGGCAGTGTCGATGACTTCGTTGTTCCATATGAATATGCCAGCAGATGTCATATCGGTTGTCATATATGCTTGAACGAGAATTGGATTGGCAAATCCCACACGACCATCACTGTCTACGGTAAGTGCCGTGGTGCCTGATGTGCTGTGACCGATCTGGTCTACGTTTAATATAGATGCCATATCAGTCTCCTATCCTAAGTGTGTGAATGTGACGTGTGAGTAAACAGAGGCAGTGTAAACATCATGGGCATCGTCCTTCTGAATGAATTTAAGAGTGTCATTTGCGTTAAGCAGAGCAGTTAGCGAACCGTGCCAACCACGTTCATTGTTTTGGAAAAACCTTTGGTAGAGAACGCCGTTTTTCAATAATTGGAAATCTGAACTTGTTGCGGCTGCAATTAATACTGAGAAGGAGGCAAAGTAGATACCTCCTACTGGAGCGGTGAATAACCCTGTACTAGTGTTGTAGTAGGAACTCGCGTTTCCATCGCCATCTTCCGCAATGACAGACATAGGCAATCCATCATTACTGTTATTGTTATGATAACCTGCCGTTTCATCACCTATCGCACGAATGTGGATGCGATTTGGCGTAAATACATTGCCAGTGAAAGACACATCTCCATCACTTTGTATGTTCAATGCTTCTGACGCACCAGTCTTAGAGTAAATGTTGTTTACGAATAATTTAGACAATTGTAAGCTCCCCATTTACTGTAAGTACGACATTGTTATCTATCGTCAAAGCACCAGCAATCATGCCCCGCTCTGACGCAGCAATAGTTGTGTTTGTTGACAGTGTGCCTGTGTTGATACGGATACCATTACGAATTAAGTTACTAGATATTTTACTAGCTGTGATTGTTCCATCGCTAACAGAACCCACATCAAAGACATCTCCAAGAGCCACAATAAAATCTATTGTGTCGTTAGTAGTTAAAGCTTCAGCAAATACAAGGTTACTGCCGCTGACCGTGAACGAATCTTGAGGAGCTTGAATAATGCCGTTGAGAGATACGATTAAATGATTTGCAGTCTCTGGAAAGTATGCTCCACCATCTAGCGTCAAAGCGTAGGTGTCTGTAGCAGAAGCAGCAGGGAATGATAGTTTATTAAACCCACCGCCTACAGGTCTTTTTCCTATGTAGGGCATCTGCCTCTCCTTATGGTTTCGTAGGCCAAGTCACATTGCTTAGTGACGTAGCGTTGTCTGTAATATCACGCAAGGCTTGGCGGTAGGCTGTTTGTGCATCTGTCATTGTCAAATCACTAGATGCCCACCAATCTGTTTCTGATAACAAACTGTTACGTTCTTTACGCAATTCTTCTAAATCACGTTCTGTTTGACCAGCCGCCCAAGCCGCTTCTTCAGCATCCCTTGCGGTTTCCTGTTCAGCGGTGTAGGCAACTTTTTGACCTCTAACTAAACTATATCTTGTCATGCCTTATCCTTCTGAAACTCCGAACACGCTTATGCTTGCTTTAGCTATATTGCCAGTACTCCAGTAAAACTTAATTCCCTCTGGCTGTGTTGTGTCTCTGTCGCTTCTAAAATAACTAACAACAGCATCATCTCGTGGTTGTGTACCACCACTAACTCTAAATGCTCTGGCAAAAACCATAGACTGATAATCGTTATCGCCAACATGCGGCAACCAAATGTCAGCTAAAAATAAAACTCCAGTTTCAGCTTCGTGGTGTGTCCCTGTTTCTTCAGCTATTAGTGCAAATGTATAATTGTCTCCCGAAGAATTGTTTCTTGCATACCGATATGAGTCTGTCGCAGTTAGGTCAGCTTCTGCGTTATTCAAAAACCTATAATAAAGTCTTGCACTGTTTGTTGCTGGCAATACACGGCCTTTAACAACGTATCTGTCGTAAGTTGTGTTAAACACATCTGCACCAAACTTTATATCCGCAACCGCAGTTGTGGTTACTTGTGTTTCTAAATGAACAAGCCCAGCATTACCTCCAGCCCCTGTAACCGTACCAGTAAACGCAAACGCATCTGCAAGGTTCATGCTTTCAGATTGTATTTTAGAAATTGCCATATCTTTATCCTATTGCGCTGGTGCTACTCTTGTAAAAATAAAAGAAGTTTGAGTACCAGAAGTGCTTCCATTGACATTTGACCCGCTTGTTACAGACGCTAAATTAAATTTTACTTTTACAAGGCTTATATCCGTCACATTTATAAGTGCGGAACAATATGATGATTGGTCACCAGCACCACGGGCGTTAGCTGCTGAAGTTTGAAAATAAGATGAATTGTCTATCGTAGCGTTAATTGCAAGAACGATATTATCGTTGCTCAAGGGTGATGACTTATAAAAAACCTCTACTCTATACAACCCAGTAAATGGAAAACTAAATACGCCTGAACTTTCGGTCATTCCATTCACAGAAGCAAAAGCAGAGTGTTGTACCCTTCTAAGGTTACTAGTAATATCTCCGGCTGCGCCTTTATCTGCGGTTAATTCAAACTGGTCAAAAACGTATGAGGCGTCCATATTAACACGCCCACTGCTGTCAATCGTAATGGCTGTATTAGTGCCAGTTCCTTCTTTGATAGTATCAACCAGCAATGAATCACCTACGTCTACGTTACTACTAAACGTACCAGTAGTAGCTTGCAGTGCTTGATTACTTGGATGTGTGCTGGTCTGCTGTGCCAGTGAGTTATAGACAACGTAGATGTCATCGGTGGCTGCTACGCTATATCCTACTAGATTAACTGTAGTACCATCTGTGGTATACGATTCAGTAGGTTCCTGACGCACGTTGTTGATAAAAAGGTCTATGCTTTCTGGACTAGATACAGCATTAGACAGAGTTAGGGTTGTGCCTGTAGCCCCTGTCAAATCCTGCTTTGGGGGTATCTTAGAAAACCCTTCAGTTTGTTGATTGCCTATGTAAGCCATAAATCACCTATGCACTGATGTCATCAACGGCAGATACCCACACATCTAAGGATGATGTTGTGTCTGATTTAACCCACAACCTATCGCCTGTTTGGACTACTATCTTTGCGCCACCATCAAGAAGCTGTAACGCACCGCCAGCAGCAATAGGTGCGCCTTTGATTAGATAGTGGTTAGTTCCACCGTTAGAAATGTAAGCCTCTACAGTAATTGCGTTGGCTGTAGTGTTTGTCATGTGGATACCTACAATGGTATCGTTGCTATCAAAGTTTGAGCCATCAGGGATGTCAGTTGCTGCTGTACCTATGCCCTGTAGCTTATATCGTCTGAATAATTGTGGCATTTGTAACTCCTAAAGGGCGATTGCCATTGCGATTGCAAAACCGTTTGTAGCAAAGGTTGTTGTGTCTGCTGCTACGTCATTCCACCCAGAAAATGATCGCACTCGCATCACATTGTCTGAACTGTTGAAGTACAGATCACCAACATTCACAGAGCCTTCATTATCATTTATCTGATAATCTTCAGCAGCCGTGTCTGAAGCGAACGAACCGTAGTAAACATCCACAAAGCCTTGAACATTGTTTTTTGCTTGATTAGCGTAATATCTAGCTGAATATTCAGCAGTAAGGCCAGAGCCGGTAACAGCCGTGTCACGGTCAAAGCCTGTGCCACCACCTAATGACCACTGTTTTGAAGATCCAGTGTTCATACCTGAGTTGTCACCAGTACCAATAGCGTATTCTTTAGATGAATACTCTGTGCCGTCACATGTATTTAATGTGTCAGTAGCCCACTCTTTTGCAGAACCACGACCAGCACTATCAGTTACTCCTGTGCCACCAACGGCATATGCTTTTGATGAGTAATCTTGAGTTGTGCCATCATCAACAATTCCATCTGTTTTGACAGCCCAATCATCAGAAAATGCAGCATCAGTTGCACTAGCAGCAGCAGCCGTAGCACTATTACCAGCTGCTGTAGCACTATTACCAGCATTGGTTTCAGCTGTTGTAACTGTACTAATATCAACCATCTGATCCCATTTAGCAGCATCAGTATTAGTCGTGAGAGGCTGTGAACCAGAAGATGTATGAGATGCGTTAGCAATATAGATACTGCCAGTGCTTGTATCTTTAACAATATCGCCTAGAGCGTAAGTTCTAGATGCACCCCAGTCTCCTTGCCAAGATCCTGTTGATGCAGCAATAGCATTGCCATTAGCATCAAAAGCCAAGAATTTACTTGCTCTAGTCGTGCTGTTTGGGAAAACAATGCCAGCAAGAGGATCAGTAGCTGGCAAAATTAATGCTCTGCTAATATTAGTTTCTAATTCCTGTTGAATAGCAACAATTCGATCAAGCTCTGTATTTAAAGCCGCAATATTGAACGGCCCTGACGTAGCAAAATCAGTTGTTCTAGTAACAGGAATGTCTCTAAACACTGTGACGGTAACGCTTGTGTAGACACTGCCAAGGGTAATATTGCCACCCGAAAAACCATCATCTACAGCCGTACCAGTAACGGCAAATGTATTTACACCTGTGCCTCTGGTAAGCGATGTATCATTACCAAGACTGTCAGTAATAATTACATTTATGTCGTCAAGGTCAAAAAACGGAAAGTCGATTGTAAACGTTGTAGAGTTTGCAACGTTACCACCAGAACCTATCGAATGTTGAATCCGAGCATCATTGTCCGCAATTGATATAGTAGCCATAATAACCCTTTATCCATTACGCACTCCCGATTGTTAATTCACATTGTTATTATTATTGTTTTCCAAATATCCCTTGCTGAATAATGTCAAACGCAGGATCAATGTAAGGTATGTTAGATAGCGGAGTTATAAATCTCATGTTGGCTCCGGTCTGAGCATCAACATTGCCACTGAGAAAATCCCCAGCAACACTACCTAAGTTACCAAATAGATTTACCGTAGGGCCAAACACAGAAGCTGCTTTTGCCTGATCCGGCATATAATTGATTTTCTCATCTGTAAGAAGTGGCCTTACACCAAGATTAAAATCACTGATCTTTTCAATAGCGTTGTTTACATCAGTAAACCAACCAAGAGTCCCAGAACGATCGATTGCATCAATTAACTTCTCATCAAAGTCCTGTTCTTTGTCGATGCCATATTGATAACGTTTGAACTCGTTTACCAGCGAGGCAAGACCTACCATTAGAAACGCCCCTTGCCAAAAAGCAGCGTCTTTTTCCTGCAAGCCAGCAGTGAGCACCCTAACCATTGCACCCTGACCGTATGACTTGAACTGTGTAAGCAGTGACCCAAACTCTGTTGATGTCCACAATGCACGATCCCCTGCCCCAGGAGTAACAATGATGCGTTCTACATTCTGGTTTAGTGCATTACGAAACTTTCTGACCATAATGGGATCACCCCATAGATCAGTATTAGGCATCCATTCTCCATCAACCTTTTGACCATTGGCTTTTATCAATGCTTGCATACGCATATGGTCTTGCTGGTTTATGCCATTTTTAAGAAACTTTTCTTGATCTGCTTTGGAGAGGCTCCCCCAGTTATTCATAATGCGGTCTGTCATAAGCAAAGCTGTTGTATTGCCAGCCCACTCTTTTAACACTTGGTTCCAGTAGTTGAGTCCATTCAACATAAAGAAACCACCTACTGAGTGATTCAATGTCCTTTCAAACCCGAATCTAGCCCCAAACAAATCACCAACGTCAGAAAACTGTGCGGCACGAAGCCCTAGAACAGCATCAACGGACACGGCTGCTGCTCTCATTTCTTTGCGAAGCATCTTGCTAATTACTTTATCATTAGAGGCGAACATGTGTTTAAGCCCCTTGGAGTAAGCATTGGTCATGCCTTCCACCATTACAATGCGAGCAACATCAGGGACTGAACTAACAACAGCACCGCCCATGCCAACCAGCACATTGAATGATTTCATAACTCTTACAAATCTGCTGGACATTGCATGAGGATCTTTAGATGCGCCATATGTACCACGCAGTCTATCTCTCAAACCTCTAATATCTCGCAGATCATCTTCTAATGCTTTTTTGAGGTTTCTTCTTGTCTCAACATCAGCTGCATCATCGATCAACCGCTGATATTCGCTGGTTATCTCTTGTATGGTAGTACGCATATCAATGTCGCCAAATGCTCTCGACAACTCAATATCCATACCCATTGTTCTTGTATGATGACGCAATAAAACTTCTGCATCATTTTCTACAAATTCTTCAATCAACTTATCAGGTATTTCAAAGGTTCTTGCCTTTACACCACTTGGCGCAGTTATGTATTCAAACTGGTCAGCAACCTCATCTAAATCTAAAAACGGCTTGGTTCTTGTAACCTCATCCATAACCCCTCTTGCAAAAGCATTGGCTTGTGATGAGTTCATCTCATACTTGCCTTTTGCCCACCCACTTACAGTGTCTAAAAACTGCTGTTCATTCTCTATAATTTTATCGATACGGAAAACTCTAGGTAAATAGGATGCGGCTGTATTTACGGTTACACCTTCAGCATTAAACTTCGCAATTGCAGCTTCGATGATAGTAACCTGTTGCTCGTTACCAGCCTCTCTAGCGGCAAGAAGTTTTGCATTTAACTGGCGTCTAAATAGATCGACTGACTCAGCTTGATCCTTAATAAAATCAAATTGCTTTCTATATGATTTGATTGCTGAGTTTACATGCGGCGTCGCAATATCTGTGATCTCATCAACATCACCGTTTTTAAGACCTTTACCAACTCTGATACGAAACTCGGCTTCTGACAGCATGCCTTTTGGCTTTGTCATAGCCGCACCCATCATTTGAAATGAGCGAGATATATCGCCATCTTTGGCAACCTTACCTCTGTAAGAAAGATACGCTTCATCAGAAGCTCTAAGCGCATCTACTAAACGACCAAGATATGTCGTTCTAAATGTAGCTTCTACTGACTGATCCATTTCCTCGCCAGCCTTGACCTTTTTCTTTTGCATGCCGCCCATATCAACCATGCGGTCAGGTAGCATACGAGAAAACGGCAAAGGACTTTGCGTCAGTCTTGTCACAGGGTTCCAAGGCATTTTTTCTATGCCAATGCCAGTTTCAGCAAGAGCATCACCTTCCATTGTAGCAAAGGCTGCTTCTCTTGATTTTTCTGGGCTAACACTAGCACCAGCAGAGCGATATATCTGCTTATCTGTATGCGTCATTATTGGAGCCATAGGGCGTCCCAGAGCAGCTGTAAGTGTGCCACTTATCAATGTAGCACCGGCTAACGCAACAGCCGTGTGACCTAGCGTATGCCCTTCTAGTTGGCTTTGTTTTATAATCTCACTAGGCGCAACTATTGCTGCTGAGAAAGCACCGCCATACATAAATCTTTTGAACTTAGATGGCGTTGTTAAAACCTTGGCTGGAGCAAGAGGTGCTAGTATAGCTGGGTCAGCAACCATATTGACAAACTCTGCCATTGTTGAGCTTGGTGTCATGCCAAGCAGAGCCAGATCCTCCATGTCTTCATGGTATTTTTGCAAACGTCTGTAAGTCTCGTCCCTGCTACCACTGGTAAGAAACTTGTGCATTATACCTTTATGCGCTTTTAGCTGTGAATCACGAAACGGATCATAGTCAGGATCTTCTTCATAACTGCCCTGCCATGAGTCATTGATTGTTTCTGCGACAGCACTGAATAGATTGTGCTGCCTGTATGCCGCAGACCAGATCCTAGATGACATCGCACCTTCTGGGTTAAATGCAAAGACAGGTGTAGGTGCTAGGTCATCGGCTGATATAAACTCTGCTAGATTGGTTGTTTCAGCCATTACATAGCACCGCTTATACCAAGTGTTAGTATGTAGTTTCTGAATAGTGCGGCATCGTCAGGCTCTATAGTTGCTGGGTTAAAGTCATCAAATAAAGCATACCCAGCCTTGTTATAAGCTCTTTTTACTGACGCAAAAAATTGTTCAGATCGGCCATGTTCATTCATAGCATTGTATGTAGCCTCCATTACGGTATCATCCAATAATGGCAAACTAGCCATAAAGTTCTTCAGATCATTGTTCTGTATTTTTTCCAATGCCTGATTATAGGCTTCATACTGCCGTGAGGTTTGGAAGTTATATGAATAGCTAGGCAATAACTTTAGAATCTGACCGTCATCTGTTTGAACAGATACTGTATATGTAGGTCTACGACCAAACACCGCATTAGGCTGAAAGATATACTTTCCCTCTGCGATAGCTTTTGAAACAAGGCTACGCTTATCAGGAACAAGACTTGGATTTGACCTGAATATACGAGTTACATCTTCATTGATGTCATCTTGTGTAATAAAGACATTACTAAAACCAGCAGCTGTTTTCTGTGCTTCTTTTTGTATGGGGTGCATGACCAATTCAACATCACCATCAACATTACGCTGTAAGCCAATGTCATCCATAAGGCGAACAAGTGTATTGCTGACTGATGTAGCAAGGCCGTTGTAATCAGATGCGTATTTACCAGCGGCTACGTCAGCTTCTGCTAAATCCATTATAAGATTTACTGCCCTACCATCTCTGGCGATAACATCACTCATTGTCATGCCGTCAGCTTCAAAGTCCTCATACATCTTAATGAACTCTGGCCTTATGGGTCGGCCATCATTACCTACGATATCCATTATCGGGAAGTAAGTGTGAGTTATGCCACGAAGCAGTATGTCACTAAGTTCACCATCAACATTATCAATCTCACTCATCATACGTTTAAACAGCTGAGGTCTGTCTAATTGCTCACCACCTTCTTTCGGAATGATGCTCGTAGATAGTCTAGCTTGGTTAGTCTGAGTTCTATTCGATAATGCAATGATCTGGTCTGTACCCATAAACCGTGTATTAGAGTTCAATACGCTTGTATCGATACCCATTTCATTCATTAATCTGCCCACTTGCATATGGTTCATATTAAACTTACGCATCATTGATCGTTGCAGCTGGCTATGTAACTCTACGGTACGCTTTACTGATGTAGCATCTCCTGCCCATACAGAACCTTTTAGAAACGACTCAAGTGCTGGGTGCATGCCAAGATGATGCACTGACCATGCGATTGCTGTATCAGCACTGGATCTGGCAGTAGTGGGGTCTTCGCTGAAGACATCCAGCGGCTGACCGTTTGGCAATGCCATTGGTATTTGATTCGTAGCTTCAAGATGTGCCATATCACTTGCGTTCATTGGCTGTAGTGAGTCCATTTTGTTTCTCACCGCAACCTGTGCAGAAACCTGACCTCTGTGTTTTCTGTAAGCTTCACGATAAGAGGCAACCCTTCCTTGCCAATCACCGATTGTCATTACAGCACCTTCGTCAGAACCTATAATCCCACGATTTACAAGGTCTGCTTGCATATCAACAAAAGTCTGAGGCGAATGGTATGGATTATTTTTATCCATATTCATGAGAATCATGTCCATCTGACGACCAGATGCTGACTTCATGCCATCGATCATAATTTGTTTTTCAAGCTCAATAAACTCAACTAACTGACCACGATCAAAATCACCAGTTGCATATCCTTTGAAAAAACTAGAATGGAGATTGGCTCTAGTTTCACCAAAGACTTCTGGCTGTTTATAAGAAGCCATTAAATCTTCAAAGTTTTGATTTCTTTGCGCTTCTATCTTAGCTGTTTTAGCTGTTTGTCCATTAGCAAGAGCTTGTAAAAGAGTCCCCTGTTGCATAGGCGAAACGTCTGTAGGCAATTGAGTAGCATCTTTAATATTACCATTTATAATTCCAAGCAGACCTTCAGCATAGTTAGTGTTCTGCCTTTTGTTTGTTTCTGAGTCACGCAGACTTGCTTGCTTCTCAAGGAAGTCAAACCTAGCTGTCATTGCAGTTGTAATCATCTCACCGTCAAGGTCATCTGATTCACGCAATTGAACGCCCATGTCTTGGATCAAAGAATAAGCAGCTTCCCGGCCTTCACTCTCATAGAGAGCTTGTACTGTGTTTTCAGATACACGAGCCTGCACACCGGACTTATGGTTGTTCTCAAATTCTTCAATAGTGTTTTGAGGTATGCCGTAAGTCTTTAATGCAGAATATAACTTCTCACGTTTTGCATCTAACTGACCAATCTCAGCTGTAGCTCTTTGTGCCGTTGGCCCACTCAAAGCACCGCTTCCAACAATCTTGGCTTGTGTTTCTGTAATATTGCCAAGACTGGTTGTAATCTCTTTTACACTTGCTTCACGTTGCAGTTTTGTCTGGTTGCCCAACGCAATGTTTCTATCACCAGCAAAAATCTTCTCAAGCTCAACATCGATCTCATCAATTAGATCAGTGTTTCCTGCATTTTCTCTGCGTATTGTCTCTAAAAATGACTTTTTATTTTCATCAAGGGCAGTAGGATTACTCGGATTTTTTCTATATGCCTGATCTGACTCAGCAATAGCCCTGTTTAATACAGCTGATTGATAAGTGGTTCTTGCCGCTTCATTCAACGTTTCTTGAGCAGCCCTTATGCTTTGACCTCGAAGACCAGCTGTGTCAGCCATATCTGCGTATGTAAGAGGTACAAATGGCTTTAAAGTCTTAGATCCATCTTGATCTGTTTCATAAACAGCACCCTTTGCTTTACCAAGCCTCTCGGCTTCAGTTAGGGCTGTACTTAACTGGTTCCTTTCAATCTCATCATCAACAGATCGGATAGAGTCAGCAATCGAGTTGAAAGATTGACCAAGAGCGTTTAGACCACTCATAGGTATGACTGATCCTGGGCGTATCCTTACCTGTCTTTGTCTTGTGGGTTTGTACGCCATTAGATTAAAAAGCTCCCAGTAGGATTAGACCCTTGACCTGTTCCTGAGTTATATGACTTTTGACCAAACTTAGCCGCCTTGCCATAGAACTCATACTGAGCAGCCTTGCCCTTCATCTTCGATCCAAAGGCTCCTAGCTGATATTGTCTACGCTGGCTCTGACCCATCAGTTTACGAGAAGATATATCTCTACTCGCCATTTTACGTTCACCACGAGCAAAGTTGGCTCTGGTAGCACCAGCACCAGTTACACCAGATGATGCAAACTGATTATTCAAAGAAGACAATTGTTCATATAAAGCTCTGGTACGATCTACATTGTCTTGAGCCGTACTGATTTCTTCCATTTTGCCTTGAAGTTCAAATTGCTGTTGTTCAGCAGCAGCCGCAGCTTTTTGAGCTTGCATGCCTTTAAAATCCATTACTAGCGCAAGTGTCTGTCCCATTAGACCTCTACCTCTAACAATATACCGTTCAATGAAAACGGTAGTGGCTCATCTTGTGTAATCGTAACCGTGCCTTCGTTTCCCCATCCAAGCATGTAGACTTCCTTTCTTGCCGTTACTGGGGTCGGCTCCTGAGAAAAGTCTTCAGTTACATTTCTTATCAGAATTTTGGTTCCTTTGGCTTTCACATCTAGTGTTTCAAATAGATCCAGCACAGCACGAACAATCCTGCGTTTCTGTCCAACAGACACACCATCAGCTAATTGATACTCTGGGGGCAGCGTTGTAACGGTTGGTGTATAAGACAATCCAATCTCAACAGATGTTACACTATCGTTGAGAGTGAGATTGCCAGAGCCGTCTGTGGTAAATGTTCCAAGCGAATAATTACCCGACTTAACCACTACTGCTGTGTTTGGAAGATGCGCTACTTGCCAAGTTGTAGACGCAGATCCTGATAGTTTTGCGCCCATATCAGTATGGTAAGTATTATCAAAAAGCTCTAATGACGTAACCGTAGAACCATTTATTGTTCTCTCAACAACGCAGTACATTTCACGATTAACATTGCTAATGTTTTTGAATGAACCATTGGTTTGATATTGCGCCCAGCCAGCAAGCTTTTCTTTGCGTATAGACATAAATATTGGAATATGACCGTCTGTATTTACCAAATACATATAGCTTTCCAGCTGGTCAGATGACTCTGCTTGAGTCTCCATATCTGTAGGTGTGCCAATTAGATGCTGTGATAAAAGTGTTATCGCATCAGAATTGTAGCCTTGAGATAGATCAGAATAGATAAACTCTCTAACTGCACCTTTTGACTTTGTAAGAAACAAAGTTGCCCCATCAAAATCTTTTGGCTGAACACCGGAACTGCCAAATGATGTTTGCCGCCTTACTGTAATTGTGCTTGGCGATAATGGTTTGTTTTCAGAAGTAGGAACAAACAATTCTTGTTCAGATGTAAATACAGACAAATGCCGGAAAGATGATAATGCTTTGATTTCTGATATTTGGTTTTCAGCTATTTGAACTTGGATTGATTCATCATCCAAACCTGTGCCTATATCGAAATTAAAAAACTCACCTGACTTTGACATAAATAAAAAGTTAGGTAGATCACGGCTGCCGCCAAATATAAGACGCTGATCGTGGAATGTAACTGATCTAGGAAAACCACGAACAGGACTAAACACAGGCTCAGACCACTTGTCAGTGGCATTAGCATTGGCAAGAGCGCCAGATAAAGTAGCCACTACTGTTGTCGCACTGCTATAAGATGTAATTCTTGCATGGCGTACATTATTCGCACTATCAACGAGCCTAATATATAAACCGACATAATCAGCAGTAAATACAGAAGCATTTGCAACCAAATTCACTGAACCAGATGTTCCGCTTGGGTTAATGGTTGTCGATGCAGCAGCAAACTTATGATAAGGCTGAAACCTCATACCGTTAGCCGTATCAAACGCATAGTCTGTTAGACTAAAATTAGTTGCGCTTGTTCTAGTTAGTTTTTTGATTGGAAAATTAGGATTTACAATAATCATTGTATCGCCAGATTGTGATACAACGATACTGCCTATATGTGCAGTAAGCCAAGGGCAACTGGTTATGGTTTGAAGTATTACTGTAGGATTAGCAACATCTACTATCTCAAGCTTTGTATCGCTAAATAACAGCAAATAAGCTTCATCTTCATCATAGATGTACGGCTCACTTTGATACGTCGTGCTTGTGAGGGTTTGCAAGTAACGTAGTCCAGGACGGCGTGTTATTCCACCCTGCGCTCTCAAGCGTACATTGGTCAGCGTTTTGCCGCCATTCTTGTAAGCTTCAGAGTCAATTCTGGAACTAAGTAATGGCGACAACTCTCCTGATGTAAAGTTTGTGTAGAACTGCCGTAAAAGTGCCATTCATGCCTACTTATTGAGTGTCATTTTGTAGTTTTTGTACTTCTTGCCATCCATCGTTGCGTCACCAACTGGTGTTGAAGATGCCGCATAAGAAACAGCCCCAACTACAGAAGCTCAAACTACTGCTGGACTTATGGGTACTACTACAGGTGCAGGAGATGCCTCAGTTGCAACTCCAACAGCAGGAACAACAGCAACATCAATAATGGCTCCAACAGCAACACCTGCTGGTGTAGCAACTGCATCAGATGCTAATCCTGCCGTAGCTCAAACCCTAGCAACCTTACAGGCGGCACAAGGGCAAGTACCTTCAGGAGCCGTAGTTGCAGGAGCCGAAACTGCTGCAGCTAATCTGTCTCA
>Ga0098048_1000846_pt1 | contig 13982 bp, 23 predicted proteins | sample 13_taG_FD_75052 | JGI IMG/M metagenome (GOLD analysis project Ga0098048, IMG submission 75052) | Marine viral communities from the Subarctic Pacific Ocean - 13_ETSP_OMZ_AT15268 metaG | ecosystem: Environmental > Aquatic > Marine > Oceanic | place: Pacific Ocean | collected 2015-01-16 | reverse complement strand
GCGGACGCTGTCGATCGTCGCGTCCTCGCCGTTCTGCTTGCGAATGTGGTGCGTGAGCACGATCGCGGCATCCGTCGCGTCTGCGATGGCTCTGACGGCGCCCACGGCTGCGTTCATGGCCGCATTGTCGTTCTCGTTGATCTGGCCGAGCGCCGCGACCCACGGGTCGATGAACACGAGGCCAATGTCGTTGTCGTTGATTACTTTGATCATGTACTCGACGATCTCCTCGACCACTTCCAAGCCGTCGCGCGATTGCTTGGCGAAGATCATCTTCAGCTCGCGCCCTGCGTCTAGGAAGAGCCGGCCGCGGATGTCGTCCGCCTTGACGCCGTAATGCTGCATCACGGCGGCCATTCTGCGCTGCATCTCCTCCATAGGATCCTCGAGGTTGACGATCCACACCTTGCACGTCTCGTGCACGGGCTCGCCGAGCAGCGCCTTGCCTGTCGCCACTGACACGCCCTCCACCATCTGCATGGATGACTTGCCCAAGCCCCCTGCGGAGGCCACGACGCTGACGTATGAGCGGATGTAGTGGTGCCCGTACACCCAGCGCCGCTTTGGTATCGTCGCCGCGTCCACTGGCTCGAACGGCGTCGGCCAGTTTCGCTCTGTCGCCGCCGCCTCGAGTTTCGCCTGCTCGACCGGCTTAGCCTGCGCGAGTGCGAGCTTGAGCGCCTCCTCGCCAGCCTCTCGCAGGTAGTCGTTGGCGTCCTTTACGTTCTCGACGCCGAGGGTGTCGAAGCGCACGACGTGCACGGCGGTGCTGCCGTCGCCGGCGAGGACTTCGGCGCACTTGTCGACGTCTAAGTCGGGATCCGCGCATATCGTGACGTCTGAGGCGCGTGGGACGTTGTACGAGGCCATGCCAGCCTTACCGAACGTGCAGACGACCGTCGCGGCGTCTCCGCAGCCCTGACGCACGCTGAGCGCGTCCTCTGGGCCTTCGCACATGATGATTGGCGCGTCTCCCTCAATGCGCATGACATTGCCAGCGATGACGCCGCGTGAGTATTTGCTGATGCCGTTGTGCTCGCGCTTCTTGCCCTCGGGCGTGAGTAGCACGGCCTGCACGCCTTGCAGCGTGCCGTCCTCGTTGATCGCCGGGAAGATAATCGCGGGCCCGTCGTATACGTTTGGGCTGAACCGCGCCGTGTCGACCGCAGTGCTCGCTCTCAGGCCGCGTGAGTTCAAGTACAGCAGCGCCGGGCGTACCGCGTCCGTCGTCTCCCGTGAGATCGGCACCGCGCGCTCCCACTGCTCCTGCGCCTTCTTTATCTTGTCTTGGCGTGTCTCCTCGTCGCGCACCAGCATTTCCTTGCCGGCGAGGCGTCCGATGAGGCGATCGAACTCACTGGCGCTGTAGGGCACGGCGTCGCTGTCCTCAAGCACCTTCGGGTTTTCGCCGCCGCGCTTAAAGCCGGATCCGATTGTCGCCTTAATCTCTATGTCGTTGAGGCCGATTGGCTTGGCCGCGCTGTGCAGCTCTGACACCGCCGCGTCGATGTTGGCTGGGCCAAGGTGCGCGTGTCGGCCTAATGCGTATGCCGCCTTGTTTAATGCCTCGTTGCGTGCGCCTTTTAGTGTTGTCAGGATTTCGCTGACGGCGCTTTCTCGCACTTTCTCAAAATATGCTTCACTCATTTTTGCTCACTCTCACTGCGTCGTTGTTGTGTGCGGCGCCGTAGCGCCGCGCACGTTATTACTTTTGTTAGAACCCGAAGTCGCTGCCTCCCCCAGCCGACGCGGCTGGCGCGGGTGCGGGCTCGGGCGCTACTTGTACAGGATCTTGTACAACTGGCGCATCGTCCTTCGCCGGGCGATCAATCCACTTGGCAATGTGGAAGCCGACGTCGTATGACGTGCCCTTGCCTATGACGACTGGCGTCGACGACGTGACTTGCACGACGGGCACTTGCGTTGCGAACTCGGGCATCGTCTCCGCGGAGTTATACAGCTTCGCGATGAATGAGCCTAGCCCGTAGCTGTTCCCGCTGAATTGCGCGTGGCGTCCGTCGCCCATCCAGCAATCCACTTCGAAGCCCTTCTTGTGCTCGTCGCTTGGCTTTGCGATTTGCTGTGACGGCGATGGCCACGGCTGCCAGTCGCGGACGCCGATGTCGATGTGAAGCCAGCCGAACACGACGTTCTTGATGTCGATGGCTATCCCGCGATCCATGTCGATCGTCTCGTCGCCTCCCTCGGCTTTAAGTGTCCACCGGTTCTGTGGCAAGTTGACGCGGACAAAGTTAGAGTTCCCGCTACTCTCTGATGTAAATTCGATTGGCATGTGTGTCTCCTGACTTAGTTTGCCTGAGTGAATTTGTAGGCCCACGGCGGGATTTCGAGAGTTTGCAGCTCTTCGTACCCGTAGTTCCATAGGCCCGTTTCCTGCGCATGGGCGTAAGCCTCCAGCGCATATTTAACTGCCGCGTTGCCCTCTTCGAGCGTGCGCCAGTTAAGCTCGTAGACGCCGACCTTGTGCGGCGCCGACTTACCTACAGCAATAAACACGAAGCGGTCAATCTCATGGCCAGCTAGTGTCATCACCCTGCGGTAAAACTGATCTTGTATGTGGTAGCCGAAGTTCGCCGACTGCTTGGCGAAGCCCTCCGGCGATGGATCGACTGTCGTCTTCAAGTCAATCAGCGTGGCAATGTCCTTGCGCCACCCGTCTGGACGAGCGCGCATATCTACGCCATAGATGTGATCACGCGCGAACACGCTCGCTTCGCACGTCATGTTCGACGTGAGGAGCTGCGCTGCGTCGGGGTTGGCGCGGACGGCTTCCGCCATGCCCTTGGCTAAACGATAATCGCCGTCAGTGAGGAGCAGCGCACCCGCGGCGTCTGCATCGGCTTTCATCTCCGTCCACGCCTTGCCGCGGCGCGTCTCCGGCCCGCACCAGACAGTGTCGGCCAGTAGCGGCTCGAACACGAATGTGTGCGTGGCTGTCCCTACGTCGAAGGCGGCCTTGTGCTCGCGCTCGGCGTACTTGTAATCGAAGAGGCTTTGCAGCGCGATCGTCTTTGCGCCGGATGCGCTGAGCGCGTCGCTCGCGTGGTACTCTTCGTTCGACATGTCGTAGCGTATGTTGGTCATTCTGCTTCCTCCCGACGTATTTTAAATACCGTTATAATTTGATGGACGCGTGAATGCGAAATACCGATGTCACGCGCAATTGAGCTTTTGCTTTCGCCGCTTTTGTAGCGCTCCCAGATGCTCAAGTTGCGATCTGTTTCAAGCATGTATGGTGTATTAGCCATCTAACATTGCCCCATAGTGTGCGATCAGCAGCGCCTCTGCGCGGTGCTCGTCTTTCTTGCGTGTGAACTTGTCTGCGACCTTCGGATACCACTGCTGCGCCAGTCTGCGCGCCGCGTCCTTGTCGCTCGGCAGGCGCAATCCCTTCTTCCACCCGGCTGGCGTTAGGATCGTGTAAGGCGTCTTTGTGAGAGCTACTGTGGTCACGATTTGCCCGTAGGCGTAGCCGAGCTTAAACGTGGACGACACGCCCTGCTTGGGCATCGCCTGCTGCTTCTCGACGAAGATGTGGTCAAGGTCGACGCTTGTGAGGATCTCGTGCAGCGCCGTGATGTCGACCCCGCCCTCGCTGTACGTCGGGAGGTCGTGCACCTCTGCGAAGCCGCTCTTGTCGATCAGCGCCACGCCGCCAGTGCGGTAGCCGCAATCAATTCCGGCGTAAACCTTAGACGTCATAGCCCGCGTCCTTGAGTAAGTCGCGGAGCGCAGCCTCGACAATCAGCGCCTGCGGCATGCGTGTCAGCTTGCTGTAATCGGCCAACGCATTTGCGACCGTACCGCTAACGCGCGGCCCGATCTGCTTTAACTCTTCGTCGTGTTTCATTTTGACTGGGGTGATCATATTAGCTCCTATGTGTTTTCCCGCTGTTAGCATAGAACTAACAACGGGATCAACTTGGCAAGATTAGTAAAGATCCTGCATGTCGTTGTCATAAACATTCTGCCACCAGTCCTTGTAGACTTTTTCACGCGCTTGCGTTTCTAGCGTATCTGCAAGATCGTGGTGGCCCTTTTCGCGTAGCGCGTCTGCTGCAATTTGTGCTTGTTCCTGTGTCATTGTCATCTCCTTCACTTTTGTGTAGGGGCCGTAGCCCCCGTTGATTATTTAGCGGCTTTGTCGATACCGAATGCTAGGTTGATGCCGTATGTTGCAGCAATGTTGGCTTTGGCTGCGCGGATATATGCAACGCTTTGTGGCATTTCTTTTGCCAACTTATTGTAGCGAGCCGCTTCATCAACGAAATACTGAATTGCTTTTGATCCGTCGTTATCAAACTCGCGCATTTTAGCGTTAAACATCTTTTTAGCTTCGCCCCACTTTGATGAAAATTTTGGTTTTAGGCTTGTCATTTTCTGTCTCCTTCACTGTTTGTACTGTTAACTTAGTGTTAACAATTCAATAGTTCAAGAGGGGTAGGCAAATTATTTTAATTTATTTTTGGCTGTGGTATAACTGTATGAAACAGAGGCGCAGGACAATGGAAGTAAATTTCGAGATGATTGATGCAATTATGCAGTGGATTGTGCTGCCCGTCGCAGGCGTGGTCGTGTACATGTTTAACCGCCAAACGCAGCACCACACCGACATCGCCGTCCTGAAGACGCAGCATGACGCCAATAAGATGGCGCACGATCGCGAGATGAAAGAGATGAAGGAAACCATCAAGGCGATATTCATGAAGCTCGACAACATCGAACAGGCGCTCAGAAAGTAATGCTCTGGGTGTTGATCCACGTTACGTTGACGTGGATCGCCACTCCGCTCGGCCCAGCCCCCGCCGTCGCCTGCGTTTATTCTTCACCCGAAATAGAGTATACTCTGGTTAAGTATCAGCCGCCGTGGATGCCCTGCGCGGAATATAGGAACGTATGACATGGCCATTCTCGAGAGCATTGCCGCTGCCAACGCGGCCTACAGCGTAATCAGAACCGCGCTCAGTAATGGCAAGGAGACGGCTTCGCTCATGGGCTCGATCGGCAAGTTTCTGTCGGCCGAGGAGGACATCAAGTCCGCCGTCGAGCGCAAGAAGAAGAGCCCGCTGACTGCGATCACCGGAGGCTCGGAAGGCGACTGGGAAGAGTTCCAAGCACTCGAAGACATCCGCCAGAAACGCGTTGAGCTCGAGAGCTGGTGCCGGTTAATGGCTCCGCCGGGCACTTGGGACAGGTGGGTGTCCTATGAGGCCAAGGTGCGCACGCAGCGCGCCGAAGCAAAGAAGGCAGCCATGAAGGCGCGCGAGAAGCGCAACGAGCAAATCGCGATGGCGATCGCAATCGCTGTGGCGTTCTTCACTTGCATCGCCGGCCTGTATTACGTCGGCGAATACATGGGCAAGTGGTGATGTGGATCCTCGTGTGGCTCAGCTTTATTGACGGCCGGCTCGAATACTTTCAGCTTGGCGCATACGGGACGGAGGCGCACTGCAATCGCGCCAAGGCAAAGGCGGAGGTAATGGTAAAGAATGCCGGACAAGCAGTCGCCTGCTTCGTCGTTGATCGCAACTGACAAGCAATACATCGTCTACGATAGCAACGGGAAGGTGATCATCATCACCACGAATAAGAGGATCGCAGAGCATTATGCCAATAACACCTGAGTGGCTCGATAAGTGGCGCATCTGGCCGCGCATGATCATCACGCTGTACGGCGTCGCGTTTTACCAGACGACGACTTGGTTCATGGCACTCGATATGCCCACAAACGCCCAGAGCGCTTTCGTGAGCGTCATCGTGGGCGCCGGGGCGGGCTTCTTCGGCATATATACAAATAGCAAGTCATCGGCTAGTATAGCGCCAGTCAAGAAGGAGGCTTGCAAGACATGCGGAAAATAGACACTTTGATCGTGCACTGCACGGCGACACGCGCGGCGTGGTGGGCAGACCGCCGACCGCAGGAGAAGGTGGACGAGGTCAGGAGCTGGCACGTTGAGGAACGCGGCTGGAGCGACATCGGATACCACTACCTCATTGACCGCGACGGCACGGTCGTCGAGGGCCGCCCGATCGAGAAGTCCGGAGCTCACGCGAAGGGCTATAACAAGACATCCGTCGGCATCGCGCTCTTCGGCGGCCACGGCGGGCATGAAGACGATGCATTCGACATGCACTTCACGCCGGAGCAAGACCGAGCGCTGCGGAAGCTGATTGCGCAGCTACGGATGGAGTATCCATCGATTAACTCAGTCATGGCCCACAACGAAATTAGCGCAAAGATGTGCCCATGCTTTCAGGTGACGCCATGGCTGAACAACGCAAAAGAAAAGCCAAAGAAGCAGAAGACGCACATCGCCCAGTCGAAGACGGTTCAGGCATCAACCATTGCAAAGGTTACATCTGCCGCCACACCCCTTGTTGGTGTTATCGGTGGGCTAGAGTGGAAGAAGCTCGCCCTGATGGGGGTGTCCGCTCTGGTGGGTATGGTAGCGTTAGGGGTGGTCGATATGGAGCGCCTGAAGAAGTGGAATAAGGGCCAGCGCTGATGTTTATGTTGGCCAGACTGAAGATGTACTTGTGGCTCATTGGCGCTGCACTTGTGGCCGTCGTGACTGTGTACTTCCGCGGCAAGGCGGACGGGCGCCACGATCTTGAGTACGAAATCAAAGACAAGCGCCTCGAAGATTTGATGGAGGCCAAGGAGATCGAAGATGAAGTTGAAGCTCTTGATGATGATGGGCTCGCTGAGCGTGCTTCTAAGTGGGTGCGCAACGATAACGGGCGGTAGCTACTGCGATCTCGCTAGGCCGCACATGTTTAAGTCGAGCGACACTGTTGACATCCTCATGCAGTACGACCGCCAGTTACTCACCGACACGATCGTACACAACGAGACGCACGCCCGCATCTGCGGCTAGTCAATGTCCATGGCATCGGATCCGCGCTGGATCATGTCTGCGTGCATATTTGAACATGTGTTCAATAACGCAATGTAGGCACGAACGAGTGCCTCTTGCTCTTTGTCGCCACGCATCCAACGATCCTGCGGCAACCCGCGCTCCGCGCGCTCGACGATCTTGGCTGCGATTGCAAAGTATTCTGGTAATTCATTCATTCTTTTCTCCCTCTCTCTCGTTGTAGTGCAGGATGCGGTGGCAGTTAGAGCATAAGGCTTGGCACTTCTCCGCCTCTGCGTATGCGCGCTTCCACTGCCCCCTCTGCGCGTATGCGCTGACTTTCGTTTCACCTTTGCTCTTTGGGTGGTGGAAATCTATAACAGCCGGGTGCGAGATGCCACAAAAAAGGCAGGACAGGCCCGCCTTGTAATCGTGCCACTCCCTGCGCTTCTCCTTCTTTCGCTTAGAAACGCGCGCAAGAGTTTTCTCGCGGTTACGCTGATACCACTGCGCACCGTATCGCTTCGCATGTTGCGCGCGTTTCTCCTTGTCCTTGTAGGGCAAGGGCTGCTCCTCTTGTGTTGGCTACACAAAAAGAATGTACCACAAAACCAAGGCATTAGTTATTGCTTTTTGGGCGCAACTTTGGCCTAATTGACTTAGACATGACGCCAGTCTCTAGGCACCACATGTTGACGTCGCCATCCGCGTGAAAATATCGCTCCATACTCTCGTTGTCGCGGATGGCGATTTGACAAGCCTCGCGGCTAGGTAGGATCAAAAAAGTCTCAATGTCCCTACCCATAATTGTGTACTCAATATACAGCGCCATGAACCATTCCATGTTGCAGTCCTCCGTTGTTCTGGTAAAAGTATTTCGCGGGCCGCGGCATCGTAAATACATATGTATATACGCCCAGCCAAGCTATTCCCCGACACTTAGCGCGGCCCGCACGATCACGCTATAATCAGCGCGCTTTGAAAGGCTATCCACACGAGTGCGCAGCCAAATAGTATGATGTATTCCGATGTAGTCATTACGAGGCGTTCCATGAGCCGCGCACTGCTTCCATCATGTCGTTCATGACGACGTTATATGCTTCGTCAAGCTTTGCGTCCTCGCCCTTCAGGTTTAGCTTAGAGTAAGCCGCGATGCCGTGCAGCAAGATGCTGGTGTCAGGCTTAGCGTGGCCCGCCTTTGCAAGTCCGTCGGCAAAGATCTGGCCCAAGTTGCGGATCGTCGCGTATGCTAGTTTGGTTTCCATGTTTATCTCCTTCACTGTGTAATTGTTAACTAAGCGCTAACACATCAGATTGCAAGAGATAAAAAAAGACCCCGCGCGAAGCGGGGCCAGTACAGTGAAGTGAGGCAGATAAGGGTGATCCTATCTATGCGCACTATATAGCGTGTATATTTGCTTTTCAACTACATCTAGCGTAGTGTTGCATTACAGTAACGGAGGAAACTTATGTTAACGGAAAAAGAACAAAACTTGTTGATGCTGCTCGAGCTGCCGCACCGCATCTCCAACCCGCGCGCCATGATGAACGCCTGCACCGAAGCGGCGGCAACCATCAAGCGCTTGGCTGCTGAACTCGAAAAGCAGGATGCGCCAGCGAAGCCGAAGGCGAAGGCGGCGCCAAAACGCGCACGCACAGCCAAGGGCCAGCTAAAAGCCGACGACCCGTCGACACCTGATGTCAACGAGGCGTGGGTGGGCGGCAAGGCGCCTAAGTCTTAACGCATACGATTTACGAATTGATCGAGGCCCATTTGACGCATCAATCTGACCGTCGCTGGGTCTTGCTCTTCGCGGCGCGCCTGCTGCAAGCCCATGCCTTGAGCTGTGCCCGCAGTTAGCTGCTGCGCCGAACGCGCGCCTCGATTTGCGCGATCGATGTAGCTCGTCATCTGCTCCATCTGCTGCGCCTGACGGAGCAAGTCCTGCGGCGTCATTCGCTGCGTAAGTACAGGCGCGATCTCTCCAGCCAGTGATGCGATGCGCTCGCGTTGGCTTGGCCCGCCGAGCACACTATCTGCGGCAGCACCCGCAATCGTCGGGATGATGCCTTGGCGCCCCACGGTCGCTCCTAGCGGCTCTCCGACGACTTCTTTCAGGCGTTCATCCACTAGGCGTCTAATGTTTGTGCGCGACCCTGCGGCAACCTGTGCCTGCTGTAGCAGCGCGCCAGATGTCTGCGCGATCTGCTCGCCGATCTTGTCGGCTGCCTCCTTGCCAAGTGCAAGCTCTAGCTTCTGCGCGACTGCTCGGTTGTTCATCGCCTTCAGCGCAGCTAAAGCCTCCACGACTTCCGCGTCTGTGCGGGCTCGTGGGTTGACCTTGGCGTTGGCCATGAGTTCGTCGATGCGGTTGCGGAGGGCTGTCTTTAGCTGGCCCAAGCCTACCTCGTCGACGTTCTTCATTGCCAAAGAAACATCCTCACGCGTCACGCGTGGGCTCAAGATGTCGTTGCCTAAGTCGGCCGCGAGCTTCTGGTCAATGGCATCTTTACCGGCTGCGCGTGCTTTTGCGTAGTCTGGATTAATCTCGTCTAATGCTCCGCGAATTTGTCGCGCTAAGTCCATCTTTGATTGCGCAGCGCGCGCCTGACCCTGCTGCTTCAGAGCTTGGCCAGCATCGTAAAGCTGCTGCGTCACATAGTCGATCGTCGCCACAGTTGGCTTCGTCTGCACTGTGTAGGATCCGTCAGCGTTTGACACAACGACTGAGCCCTCTGGCGCATCTGCCAGTGCCTCGGTGATCTCTTCTGCACTTATGCGACGGCCGCCTAACAGATCTGGGTTTTCACCAGCCTGACGTAAAAGTGTTTTTGCCCCAGATAAGTCCGATGGATCGACACGGCCAAATAATTCTAGCACCGCCGCACCGCCCTCGGTATCTGCGTCGATCTGGAAGTCGTAAGCCGCGCCATACGCGTCACGGCGCTCTGCCGCTGTCGAGATCATAATGTTAGACTTCTGCGTCAGTATGCCTTCGCCTACTGGCGTTGGCTCACCTAGAACATCGTCAAGGCGTGTCGTCAAATCTTGTGACGCTGCAAGCGCTGTATCGTCTAAGTTCTGGCGAGCAACACGCGCGCCTTTGCTCGGCGTGTTCGCTACAGCGTCCAGCAGTGCCTCTGTATTCGGGCCCAGCGTTGAGATCGATCCATACGGGCCGACTTGCTCTGCGCTCTCCACCGCCTGCGCCGCATCCATCGCCAAGAACTCCTCGACGACATTGGCCGCGTCTTTCTTAAATCCGATGTTTTCGACAATCTCGCGGACGGGCTCACGCAAATAACTTCCGTAAAGGGCGCCAGCGCCCGCAGAGATTGGCTCGCCGGCTGCGCCAAAGACAGTACCAGCAACGCCGCCGATACCGGCTTGGCGCTTTGCTGTCTCCATCGCTGTGTCGAAATCGCCATCACGAGTGAACAAGCCCTCGCCAAAGCCGCCTATGAAGCCCTCTGCTGTGCCCAGAGCACCGCCATAGCCTGCCGCCTGCGCTGTGCGACCGATAAGCGTTTTGGCCGTCATCTGCGGAGCTGTGGCCGCCACAGTGCCGATGCCGGCTGCAAGGCGCGATGCCCCGACAGTAGCTGGAGCTTCTTGCTCACGTCGCGCGATTGCTTCGCGGACCGTGTCTGTCGCTGTGCTTGGCGAAATGCCTTGACCGATAGAACGTGCGGCGCCGAATACGGGCTCGACATAGCCACGCACAAACGGGATGCCTTTAGCCATTGATGCGGCGCGCGTTGGGATCTCTCCTGCGATTTCCTGCGCAAGCTCACCGCGGTAGATGTCCGCCGCTGCGCCCTGCGCTGCGCGTATCTCCGAAACACGAGCTGGATCGGAAGTCGTGTAGGCGTCCGACATGTAGCTCTCTCGGCCAGTTTCTATGTTTTTGACGATACGCCCGCCGTCGCCGTATGTTTCGACGATCTCGTAACCCTCTGGGGCAAGTTTTGGCTCTTCAACAGTTGTCGGCTGGAAGCCAATGCGGCCAGCGAAATCCTCGAAGTCTATGTCAGAGTAAAACTTTTTATGAAACGCTCTCGCGAAGTCCTCGTCTGACATGTCAGAATAATCAGGGTAATTTGCGCGGAGTTCTTCTAATTTCGTGGCCATCGGTATGCCCTTTTATCTGATGCCTAAAGGATCTGCTGCATCTGGGTTGTATATCGTGTCGGGAGCAATCTGCTCTCCGTTTAGGCGGCGGATACCCTGATCGATGTAGAATTTGTATTCCATCAAGGCGTCTCTAAAGTCTTCTTCGCTTTGCGCTGTGTTTAAGCGAGACTGAGCCGCCTCGGCTTTCTGTCCTTCGAGCTCCGTAATCTGCCCGCCGCCCTTCAAGCTCTCAAACGCCTGCAAGAACGCACCGCCTTTGATCTGATCGATGCGCGCCTTCACTCGAGCTGTTTCTGTATCCAAGCCAAGCTCTGCAAACGGCGTGCGCAGGAAGCCTTCGATGCCCAGCGCCTTACCAAGTGCCGGATCGAAGAGAAGCGCGTCAATCTGGCCGATCATCATTTCTTTGCCCGCGATTTCCTGCGATACGCCTGACTGACGCTCCATCTCTGCGAGCATTGCTGTGCCCGTCGGCCCGTCAATCGCACCTATCGCCATGGCATTGATGATTGCTTGGCGATCCATGCCGCCACTGGCAGCGCCTCCAGTGAGGCGTCCTAACATTTGCTGGCGAGCCAACGCCGCCTGACGCTTACGCTCCATGTCGGCGCGCTCTGTGATGTCCGCCATGACGTTCTTGACTGCGCCGCCCTCTTTACCTTGGAGCGCATAGCCTGCGTCCTTCAAAGCGGCAAAGCCCAGCATGGTGCGCTGGGAGCGTGACAAGTTTTCGAACGGATCCTGTGGCACTGGGTTCATTAGGCCAAGTAAGCCCGTCATATCCATGCTGCTCATGGCAGGCGCGGCCGCTGGAGCCGCTGCATTCGTCGCAGGCGCTATGGGCGCCGTAGTGTTTGGCGTTTGCTGCTCTACGGGCACCGCTGGAGGCTGTGGCTCTTGCTGGCTAGGGCCAACGGGAAGGCCGAGCGCTTTCATCTCTTCGATCGTCGCCGGCTCGCCTGCTACGGCATCAGTAATCCCGAGGCGCTCAATGTCTTCTTGCGTTAGTAGATACTGTTCCATGTCTCACCTATTGTCCGAAGAACCCGAAGCCTCGCGGCCCGAGCCCCATGCCCAAGCTGCCGATCGCGCCGAGCGTTGGCCCCATGCCGCCGTATGACTGCGTGGTTGTGCCGTATCCGCTCGGGATGCCTGACGCCGCCGTCGCGAGTGCGTTTAGACCTGTCAGCGGGAAGTCTTGCTGGCGCGCAAACTCTGCGTACTGCGCATCGAGCTGCGCCTGCTCTAGGCCGCGTGCCGCCTCGCCCGCCTGCATCTGAGCACCGAGGCCCGCCATCTGCGATTGCAGGCGCTGGCCTGCTGTGGCGCCGAGGCCCGCCGCACCCTGCGCGCGAACGCCCGCCGATGCGATGGCCGCCTGCTGATTGGCCATGTTTGCCTGCTGCTGGAATTGCGCTTGCTGCACTGCGAACTGGTTTGCCGCCTGCATGTTGCCTGAGCGCGCCGCCTGCTCACGAGCAGCCGCGGCCTCACGGGCCTGCTGAGCCAGTGTCTCCGCCTGCATCGCCTGCTGTGCGCCCAGTGTGCGCGCTGCTTGGCGTTGGCCAATGTCGAACTGCGCGGCGCCCTGCGCCTGCTGGAACGCCTGCTGTAGCTGCTTCGTCACGAGATCCGCGGCCTGTTGGCCATACGCCTTGCGTGTCTCAGCTTCCGCGACGCCCTGACGGGATCCGCCGAATGCCTTTGCGCGTTGCGCCTGCGCGGCCAGCTTATCGAGCGACATCTCCTGCGCGCCTCCCAGCGTGCGCAAGCTGCTCTCAATGACGCCCTGCGTGTACGGCGACATGTACGCGCCCATGTCGGCATTGCGTAGCGTGTCGACGGCAATCTCACCGGGCGCTCGAGCGGCCCGCACGGCTGTGACGCCGCGCATGCGCTCCGCCTCAGCAAGTCGCGCCGCCTGCGCCTCTGGCGCTTCGAACTCGCCAAGCTGCCCGTAGATGCCGGCGGCCTGATCGTACTCGGCGCCGCCCATGTTTAAGTTGCCATAGCCAGCCATCGCCTGCTGTTGTAGGGGCGTCATGCCCGCAACGCGCTGGCCCTCATATGGCGTGAACTCACGCTCGGCTATGCCTGTCGCGTATGGTAATACTGTCTCTTCCAGAAACTCCTGCTGGAACTCTGGCATCGATTGCGTTGTGGTCGTTTTTGAGCCCATCAGGTTAACTCCATCACATAGTGTCTGTAGACTTCGCGAAACGGTGACGCGTCCACATATTTATCAAACCCTACTCTGCCGTCCGCTTCAACGGCCCCCAGATCCGCGCGCCGCGCTAAATCTGCAAAAGTATCGATCGCTTCGTCCATCCACTTGTCCATCTGCGTTCCGCCCATAAACTCGATCTTTAGGGTGTTTCTCTGAGGGTGCTTCACGACGCATGTTGTCACTGCCGCTACTAGCGTGTCCTCGACGTGAACGAGCCACATGACCGCGCCCCCGCCTCGTATGTCGTCCTCGACGTCCTGCATGCTGACGTCGTTGGATTGCCTTGCGATCGCCGGAGCTATGAGCTCCATGCCTGCGCCAAGGTATGCATCAAAGTCGTCCTCGAGCACCGGCAATATGACTACGCGTGGCTTTGAGTGTAAATGTACAACATTATCAGTCATATTAACACCCCTACGCATGTATCCTCGTAATCGCAAGCGTTGACGCAGGTGATGCAGGCGCGAATGATGTTGCAGCCGTAGCGTTTAAACTACCGTTGGTGCTATCCACAGCCCATTTAACTTCCAAGTAATCATCGTCATCTACATCAAAGATTGCCGCGCGTGACACAACCAAATTTGCGCCGTTTTGGTGCAAGGTGTTGACCATTGTAGAGCCTGTCACATTTGTGCCGTTTATTGCAGGCCAAAAGTAAAACGTAACATCGCTACCGCTGGACGATCTAATCTCAGCAGTGAAGCTAATTAGATACTCGCCACCCTCCTCAAACACTATGCGC